>Ga0172371_10002741_pt1 | contig 27720 bp, 32 predicted proteins | sample Lak12m_FD_114543 | JGI IMG/M metagenome (GOLD analysis project Ga0172371, IMG submission 114543) | Freshwater microbial communities from Kabuno Bay, South-Kivu, Congo - kab_022012_12m | ecosystem: Environmental > Aquatic > Freshwater > Lake | place: Democratic Republic of the Congo: South-Kivu...
CTTGGCGGCGCAAAGCGGTTCTTGAAGTCGGCGGGTTTTCCGATCAAACGCTGGCGGAAGATGCCGACTTGACTTTTTCGATCATCCGCCGCGGATACAAAGTAGCCTATCAGGATCAGGCTGTCACCTATACGGAAGCGCCCGAAAGCGTCAAGGACTTTTTGAGACAGCGTTTTCGCTGGATGCTCGGAACTTTGCAGACTGCCTGGAAGCATACGGACGCTCTTTTCCGCCCGCGATACGGCGCCTTGGGAATCGTTGCTTTGCCAAATATATTTGTTTTTCAACTGATCTTCGCTTTGATTTCGCCTTTGATGGATCTGACAATCTTGGTTTCTCTGACTTGGGCGCTTTGGCAGAGCGCCCATCACCCGGTTGACTATTCGGCTTTCTTTGCGGTTCAAAAACTTTTCAAATACTATCTGCTTTTCCTGGCGGTCGATTTTTTCACCTCGGCCGTCGCTTTTGCGCTCGAAGCAAAGGAGGACTGGAAATTGCTTTTTTGGATCGTTCCGCAAAGATTTTTCTATCGCCAGTTGATGTATTTCGTTGCTTTCAGGGTTGTTTTTTCCGCTTTGAAGGGGAAAATAGTCGGTTGGGGGAAGCTGCATCGCAAAGCGACCGTTTCCATGGAAGCTCAACAAGGATAAGAATAAACAGTTTTCAAAAAAAGCGATTTTGACATTTCGCCGTTTTTGCGCTATTTTTATTCTATGAACCCCGTTAGAAATATCGTTGCATATTTTCTTGGGGGAAACTTTCTAAATATAACTTGTAATTTTTAACGGGGTGAAGCAATCCCAACTTTTCACCAAAACCCAAAAAAACGCGCCGAAGGACGAAATGAGTCTCAATGCCCAGCTTTTGATCCGGGGCGGATTTGTGCACAAAGAAATGGCCGGCGTATATACAATTTTGCCCTTGGGACTGCGGACATTGAATAAAATTGCAAATATTGTCAGAGACGAGATGAACCAGACAGGGGGAGTGGAAATACAATCAGCTGCCTTGCAAAAAAAAGAAACCTGGAAAAAATCCGGCCGATGGAGCGATGAGGTCGTCGACATTTGGTTCAAGACGAAGCTGAAAAACGATGCCGAATTGGGGCTGGCTTTTACCAACGAGGAACCGCTAGCTTCGATGATGAAGATCTTTATATCCTCATACAAAGACTTGCCGATTTATGTTTATGACATCCGGTCTGTTTTCCGAAATGAAACGCGGGCAAAATCTGGAATTATGCGGGGTCGGGAATTTTTCTGGAAAGCTTTGTATTCTTTTTCCAAAAATGAATCCGAGCACAATGAGTATTATGAAAAAGCCAAAACGGCCTACAAAAATATTTTTGACCGGCTCGGTATCGGAGAGAAAACATTTCTCACGTTTGCTTCGGGCGGTTCTTTTTCGAAATATTCCCATGAATTTCAAACAATTTGTGAAGCGGGTGAGGATATTATTTACATTGATGAAGAAAAAAAGATCGCTGTGAACAAAGAAGTTTATACGGATGAGGTGCTGAATAATATTGGCCTGTCTAAAGATGAGTTGGTTGAAAAAAAAGCCATAGAAATCGGAAATATTTTTTCTTTAGGGCACAAGTTCTCGGAGCCATTCGGCTTGAAATACAAAGACGAAAACGGGCAAGATCAGCTTGTATATATGGGATGTTATGGAATCGGAATTTCAAGAATAATGGGAACTATCGTGGAATTGAACAACGACGAAAATGGCATCATCTGGCCGGAATCTGTTGCTCCTTTCCAAGTTCATCTCATATCGCTCGGGAAAAACGAGGAAGCGGAAAAAATATATGCTGATCTTGAAAAAAACAATGTCGAAGTGCTGTATGACGATCGAGTTGACACCAGCGCCGGTGCTAAATTCGCGGACGCAGATATCATCGGTATCCCATGGCGGGTCGTCGTGAGTGAAAAATCCCTGGCCGCTGGGGGAGTGGAGCTGAAGAAAAGAAGCGAAAAAGAAAGCGAAATCGTGGAAATTGAAAAACTTTTGGAAAAAATAAAATAAAATTTCAATGGACATCCAAGAAACACCAAAAGAAAATCAAAACAGTGCAATTGACAAAAAATCCAAAATACTTTTTATCATAATCGGCCTTTTGATTGTCGGATCCGTTGCAGTGACTTTTTGGCGGTATATGATCCGCCGCGACTATATCGTTCAAGCCCAAACCGACTGCGATCCGACGACTGAAAATTGCTTCATCTGGGAATGCGATCCGGCGTCAACCGTGGAGGGGGAAGCCTGCACCGGCGATCCGGAATCGGATATTTGGTATTACAAAATCATTCATCGCAACGCCAAAAATATTCCCAATTGCGATCCAAATGACGAAAATTGCACCGCGCTCGTTTGCGATCCGGGTGAAAAAGATTGCTCGGAAGAGCTTTGCACCGATGAAAATGTTCCGGAAGGAGAATCTTGCAGCGATCCCGTCCAATACAACATTGACAATCCGCCGGAAGAAGATTCAAGCGACGAGGAATGTGCTCCAGATGATCAGGAGTGTTTGGATGCACAGGATTCAGAAGATTCGGCGGAAGAAGAATGCGCGCCAGATGACGCAGAATGTCTTCAAGCGCAAGATGCAGGGGAAACAGGGGAAACCTGCGCTCCTGATGATCCAGAGTGCCTGGACGCGCAAGGTGCAGAAGAAAATCCGGAAAATCCGAATTCTCCAGCCCCGGTGCTGATGCCATAGGCAAATACTTCGGAGTCATTGAGTCAAAACAAAAAGCTCTTCAAAAAGAGCTTTTTGCGTACCCCCCCATCGAGGATTAGACAGCGCTGGGATGTCCCGTCGAGGACGTGGAAGCTGATGTGGCCGCCCAAATCGCGAGAACCGCGACGATGATTCCAAGAATAATTCCGTTCCAGAGCGCCCCCATGGCGGCGAATCCGAGAACAAACGGAGAAACGAGGATCCAGAGTCCGAAAAGCGCGTTGAGCCATCCTGCCCACGCCGAATCGCTTGGCATTGAGACCTCAAGCAGTGAAAGAACCGCGATGATTATGCCGAAAATCACGTTGCTGCGGCTCAAACTCGTACCCGAAAATCCGAGTACAAACGGAGAAGCAATGAGCCATATGCCCAAAATGACGTTTATCCAGCCGGCTGTCTTCACTTGTTGATCATTGTTCATTGTATTCACCCCCTTTCTGGTTATACATATTTTTACATTGCTTCGCGGGGGATTATTTCAAAAATTTGACAAATATCATTGAACGTATATAATACAATAAAGTTGGATATATAGCCACAAAAATGAATTTATTTTATTCCTCGAAAAAAGTATATGGCATGAATCATCGAAGCAACCCTTCTTTCAAGAAGAGGTTGCGTTGATCGTGCATTTGCACTTATTTTATCAAAATAGCCTCCTCTTGAAAGAGGGGGTTTTGTTTTGCAAAACCTAAAGTTCTTTTATAAGGAGAATATCATGAAAAGATTTGGTATTGATTCTATTCGAATGCAAAATGCTGATCAGGGAATGATGGAGAGATGTGGTTCGCTGTATTGTCGCGTTTGGCAAGAGCCCCCTTGGAATGAAAATTTTTGGAAGCCAAGCCATGTTTTCAAAAAAATCTCGAAGGCTATGAAGATGCCGAATTTTGCAGGTCTTTTGGCTGTAGAAGAAAATGACGTTCGGGGCTTCACGTGGGGATTTGAGGTAAGAAAACACGATTTGCGCAGGATATCTTCCGGAGCGATGTTGGATTTCATTTTTGTGCCGGAGAAAAAAGTCTTCTATGTCGCGGAACTTGGTGTTGAGAAAGGTTATCGCAATAAGGGAGCAGGCGAGAGTCTTTCAAAACTTTTACTCCAAAAAGCAGGCGAGCTTGGAATGAAAATTATCACCCTGCGAACTGATGATTTGGCAATTCCCGCCAAACGTTTGTATGCTAGGCTCGGCTTTGAAGAGCATCTCATTCGTGACGGAAAATTTCCAGCAAGAGCCTATTGGATCCTTGAACTTTGATGGTTCTCCGAAAAAATATGGAGCAGAAGGCAGAATTGCCTCTGCTCCACAATTCATTTATTATTTAGCAAGCTAGAATGAAAAAAATAAACTTATCAATTTTCAAAAGGGAGGGAGAGAAAAAAGGCAAAACTTTGGCTGTTTTTTCCGGCGTTCATGGCAATGAACAGGCTGGGGTGTTGGCTATGAGAAAAATTCTCAAAAATATAAAAATTGCGCGTGGCAAAGTATTTTTTGTGTTCGCCAATCCGCCAGCGATTGAAAAAAATGTTCGTCAAATCAACAAAAACCTAAACAGATGTTTCTTGAAAGGCAATCAGGGAAGATCATTCGAAGATAAACGCGCCAGAGAATTGATGAAAATACTCGACAAATGCGAAGCGTTGCTTGATCTGCACGCCAGTCCCAACAAAGAGAATAAACCTTTTATCATCTGCGAAAAAGTTGATTTTTCAATCGCTGACAAGCTTGATTTTGAAATCATTTCCTTTGGATGGGACAAAATTGAGCCGGGAGCGACTGACGGATATATGCATAAAGCAGGAAAGAAAGCTCTCTGTCTCGAGTGCGGCCCGATTTCCGAGTCAAAAAAATATTCAAGACTCGTCGAAAAATCCATTTGGCAATTTTTGAAATATTTCGGATTAATTGATAGCAAAATAAAGTTCTCAAAAAGAAAACAAAGGTTTGCAAAAGTGACTCGTGCCGTTCACAAAAAGTCAGACAACTTTGCACTCGCACGCAAATTCAAAGATTTTGAATCTTTGTCTGATGGAGAATTGATTGCAACAGACGACAAAACCAAATTCTTCGCCAAAAAAGATGAATTTATCCTTTTTGCAAAATCAGACAGCCCGATCGGCGGAGAAGCATTTGTGATTGGGAGTTGGATTGATGAATCTTGACAAGTTTTTTGATATAATATAACCTATTGATAGCTTAACAATCTCAAAGCTCATGCTTGGGTCCCGGCAAATAGTCGGGATTGGGCTCAAGTTTCTCTCATCGAGAGAAGAGCGGCTTCTGCGCAAGTGGAAGCCCGGCCTCCTCCGTAATCATAGGATAATCGATGTCGGCGAAAGCTGGAGTCGATGAGCGGAATCAAGTTGGCGCCTTTCCGGGCGTTTTTTGATACCGAAAAAAGGTGGTACCACGAAGTTTTTCAAGACTCTTCGTCCTTTTGCGCAATTTTTGTGATTGCGCGCGAGGACGGGGAGTTTTTTTGTTTCGAAAAAACCCCTCGCTCAACATTGTTGAGAAAAGTTCTTTAAAAAAGGAGAAGGGTCATGAAAAAATTTGCAAGGAAGTTTGGTTTCAGGGAAAGTGGAAAACTTCTTGTGGGCATTGAACGCGAGTGTTTCCTCACAGATAAAAGCGGAAACATCGTTCCGCGTGCGGCAGAAATTCTGAAACATTTTCCCGATCGAAAACGTTTTGGATATGAACTTTCTGCTTGCCAATTCGAAGATCGAATCGGTCCCGTGAAAATCAAAGATGTCAAAAAAGCGCTTCTGCAAAATGAGCGAGACATTAAAATCATTGAAAACAGGCTGGGTTTCAAGAGGCTGCACGTCGAGGTCGCCCCTGAAACAATGCCGCTTGATGTCTATCCCGATCCAACGGGGAGATATCAAAATATCACTCAAAGCATGTCGCAGTTGATCCTTCTGGCAGCATGCCGTGTGGTCGGAACGCATGTTCATATCGGTATGCCCGCTCACGGAATTGCGCTGAAAGTATACAACAGCGTCATCAAACACACGGAAGCGCTTTGCAAACTTGGCGACGGTTCCAACGGTGAAAGATTGAGGATTTACAAGATAATGGCTCTAAATTTTCAATCGCCGCCGTATGCTTCGTGGGAAGAATTCCGTGATACATTCGTGGCAAATGATTTTGCTGATGATCCTCGCAGATGCTGGAATCTGATCCGCATCTCCGTTCATGGCACAATCGAATTCCGGATGTTTGGAGCGACACCCGATCTCAACAAAATCGTCGAATGGGCAAGAACTTGCCATCAGCTTTGCCAAGAGGCGATGGAAGCGTGAAAGCCATGGGGAGAGCAGTAACGCCTGCTCTCCCATTATCTTTTTATTTATGGTATTTTAATATTAAATATGTGCAGAATACTCGCGATTTCAGGAAAAATTGATCATCAAGAAAGCGCTTTTATTCTCGAGAAATTTCAGCGTTTGGCTGGATGTGGAAAGGTTCCGGGTGTTAGCGAAGGACACAAAGACGGCTGGGGCATCGTTGCCTATGCGGAAGGCAAACCTTTTTTGTATGCCAGGAATTGCAGGGATGCTTCCAAGGATCCAAAATATTCAGAGACAGTTGAGGGACTGAAAAATAAAAAATTTAATATTCTGATTAGCCATCTTCGCAAAGCGTCTATTGGATTGAGAAATACAAACAATACGCATCCGTTTGCTTGTGGATGCTTCTCCTTTTGTCAAAATGGAACTGTGCTTGAGAGCAAAAAAATCCCGCTATCGGCAAAATTCAAGAAAAAGGTCAAAGGAAATTCCGATTCCGAAGGGATTTTTGCCTATATTTTGCAGCGCCTAAATGAAAAGAAAAAAACTGATACCGAGACAATCAGCAAGGCTATCGATAAATCAGTTGAATATATTCGAAAAAATTTAGATTATACCGCGATGAATATAGTTTTCAGCGATGGGAAAATTATCTGGGCTTTGCGGGAAGTCAACGAAAAAAATTATCTCGTGAAAAAACATAAGCTAATGAATTATTATTCTTTGTTTATCGGAAAAGGCGATGGATATTCCGTCATTTGCTCGGAAAAATTGCCAATAAAAAATGTTCAGTGGAAAGCAATCAAAAACCATGAGTTAGCGCAGATTTCGGCAAAAAATAGCACCACAAATAAATTTCTTTAATCTAAATATTATGAAAAAAATATTCCCCAGAAAACTTAGCGCAGGAGACACCGTCGCAATTGTGTCTCCCTCTTGGGGAGGGCCGAGTGTGTTTCCGCATATCTATGAAAATGGCCTCAAAATTTTGGAAGAGTGGGGACTCAAGATAAAAGAATATCCAACAGTGAGAGCTGATGCGGATTATCTTCGGAAAAATCCAAAAGCTCGCGCCAAGGATATTAATAACGCTTTTTTTGATCCGGAAGTGAAGGCTATTTTTGCATCCATTGGCGGCGATGATTCCATTAGAATTCTGCCATATCTGGACAAAGAAATTATTAGAAACAACCCTAAGATTCTTATGGGATATTCTGACACAACGACACTCCACACTTTTTGCAATCAATTGGGGCTGGTGACTTTCTATGGCCCCACAATTATGGCAGGATTTTCTCAAATGAAAAGTTTGCCGGAAAATTTTGAGAAACATGTCAAGGAAATGCTGTTTGAAGCAAAAAATGAATATGAATATGTGTCTTACGATGAATATTGTGACGGATATCCGGATTGGTCAGCCAAAGACAATACTGGCAAAGTGAACGAGCTCAAAAAAAATGAAGCTTGGAAATTTTTGCAGGGAAATGGGGCTGTTCAAGGCGAATTGGCCGGCGGATGCATTGAAGTTCTGGAAATGATCAATGGCACTCAATTTTGGCCAAAACAGGAATTTTGGGATGGGAAAATTTTGGTTTTGGAAACCTCCGAAGCGAAACCAACACTTCATGAAATCGACCACGTTTTGAGAAATTATGGAATGCAGGGGATTTTTGACCGGATCAGTGGACTCATTTTCGGGAGAGCTCGCGATTATTCTGATGACGAAAAATTGGAGCTTGAGAAAAAACTTGTTTCAATTGTGCGGGACGAATTTGGCCGGGTCGACTTGCCGATTGTTGCAAATATGGATTTTGGACATACCGATCCGCAAATCGTCTTGCCACTCGGTGCGAAAGCAGAAATTGACTGCAGTGGGAAGAAATTTGGATTGATTGAGAGTTGGCTAGCATAACTTTACCCAAGATTATGAGCAATTCCAGATATAAAGAGGCTTACTCAAAAAATAAGGCTTTTTTCGGAAAAAAGCCAAGTTTACTTATCTTCAACAATCACCATCTATTTTCAAAAAAATTGCCATTTTTGGATTTAGGGTGCGGACAAGGTCAAGATCTTTTGTTTATGAATAAAATGGGCTATAGATGCGAAGGAATTGACCAATCAATGGATGCCATCCTTCAACTTCAGGATATAATCAAAAAAAGAAAGCTAAAAAACATTAAAGTAGCGTGCTTGGATATTTCAAAATTTGATTTCTCTGCAAAAGTCTTTGGCGTTATCAACCTTCGAAATGCGCTACAGTATCTTGAAAAAAAGGATGCAAAGGAAATAATAGGAAAAGCCCAAGAGCATATCAGAAAAGGTGGATTTATAATTGTTTCGGCGTTTACTGTTGATGACCCTTCGGCTCAAGTAAAAAGATCTGGATTTAAAAGTTATTTCAAAAAAAACGAGCTGCTATACCATTTCAGTAAAAAATTTTTCATAAAGTATTACTTTGAAGGGTTTATACAAGACAAAGGACATGGAACTTATCCTCCACATAAGCATGGAATAGCAATGATAATCGCTCAGAAAAAGTAAAAACGACGGTCAAGGAATTTTTGAACTTTATATAGAAATGAAGGAACAAAATCCCAAAAAACATTTCACCGCGTCTGCTTTGATAATTGAAAACAAAAAGGTTCTTTTGCTCTTTCACAAAAAACTTGGGGTCTGGCTCTATCCGGGCGGGCACATTGAAGACTATGAAAATCCAGAAGAGGCGCTTTTCAGGGAGGTGAAAGAAGAAACTGGCCTGAAAATTGAAAAACGCTTACCAGCAATATGTGTTAATTATGTTCATGGACTTGTCAAATGGCGAAATCATTCAAAGCCGAATTCCGCTTTTTTTCATGATTTCTTCAGCACTAATTTTCATTATCTCGCCCCATGACATCAGACTATTTGTTGTCATGAAAGAATCGACTATATAGGCTCCCAATTTGTATCCTGCCCATCTCGGCAGGCGACCGCTGCCGAAAAACCATTCCGCATGATTATATTTTTTGTCTTCTTTTTTGTCCCTGCTTTTTGCGATAGCCAACAAGCGACCCATTTCTTTTTTTGAAAAATCGGCCCATGGTGTTTTGGAATTCTTCCATTGCTCTTTTGCAAAGACAATCGCCAGCCCTTCCGAAACAATAGCTTCCGAGAGAGATGCTCCGTATCCAATGTCTCTCCATCGAGCGATGTGATTCATTTCATGATAAATAGTTGCTGGAATCGAAGTTTTTATAATTTTATCCAATTCCAACTTTTTTCTTGTACTGTCGATATAAATCTGAATCCAATCTTTGGATGGTGTATAACCTCCCTCGCCAGTTTCAGGAATAACAAAATTTGAATTTGAATAAATTGAAATATTCACCATGGGAATATTCAAAACAGCCCCCGCTCTTTGAGCGTGGTTCCTTATTGTTTTCTTTAATAAAATGACCTCTTGAGGAGACAGCTTCTTTTCTGTTTCAAGAAGCTGCATAAATATCCTGGTTGTCATCATTGAAATATTTATTTCCTCTATATTCTATCATAAGCCGTAAAAAATCAAATACCTAGACGGATGTTTATTTTTTTCTTTCTTTCCATTTCCCCATTTTATGCTATAATGCAAGCGGATCAATTCCCAAAACCAAAAAACATACGTATTTTATGACAAAAATAATTGATTCTCATATTCATATCTCGCTGTACAATGACAATGCAAAATCGTTGCAGGAAGCTTTCGATTTTTTTTTGCAGGAAATGGAGAAAAATGAAATGAGCGCCGCAATAATTATTCCGGATAATATTGAGGGTGGCAACAGTATTGCGGATTTAGACAAAGCAATTGAGTTGATTGGCGAGCGAAAAAATTTGTTTCTGCTGGGTAGTCCGCAAATTATTCAAAGAGGCTCAAGTGAATTGGAAAAATATCTAAGGTTCTTGGAAGAAGGAAAAATTAAAGGACTTAAATTCTTTCCGGGCCATGATCCATATTATCCGACAGACGAAAGGTGCTTGTCATACTATGAATTGTGTCAAAATCTGGATGTGCCGGTCTTGTTTCACACTGGTGAAAATTCAGGCGACAGAGAATGCGCCGAATGGAACGATCCAAAATATATTGTGGAGGTTGCAAATAAATATCCAAAGCTAAAAGTTATTGTCACTCATTACTATTGGCCGAAGATGGGATATTGCTATGAAATAACCAAAGGCGTTCCGAATATTTATTTTGAAACGGCGGCTATGGCTGATGCCGAGGTGATTGAAAAAAGCGGGGGCATTGAAAAAGTTAAGGAGATTCTCGAAAAAACAATTGCCGACCGCCCAGATAAAGTCATTTTCGGTAGCGATTGGCCAATGTGCAAGATTGAGAAACACATTGAACTGATAAAGTCATTGGGATTGAGCGAAGATGTGGAGAACAGAGTATTTTGGGAGAATTCAAGAAAAGCTTACAAACTTCCGTTATAATTTGCTGAATAGCTCAAAAACGTTAGTATATAAAAATTAAATTGGATTTAAGAGACATCCCCGAGTGCAAACTCGGGGATTTAGAGCGCGATTAAAAAATTATAATTGTGAACGCATTGACAAACGAAGCTTTTATCTGTATAAAGGTATGAACTGCAAGTTTCTGCAGTTAAACCAATTGAATGTATCTTAACAACTGAATATACCGAACGAGGAGGCCGAAATGGTGAAGATATTTTCGAGATGTATCGAGGACTTTGTCTGTGAAAATTGCGGGGAGCTTGTTGAGGGTAATGGATACACCAATCATTGTCCTAAATGCCTTTTCAGCAAGCATGTTGACGTCAATCCGGGAGACAGGGCGGCAACCTGTGGCGGAATCATGAAACCGATTGGGATAGACAAAGGAAGAAAGGGTTTTGTGATAATATTTCATTGTCAGAAATGCGGCCATGAAGGAAGAAATAGGGCATCCACTAAGGATGATATGAACAAGATTATCGAGCTTTCCAGGGGAAATGCTTGAACAAAGAGGTGGTGTCATGAATATTTTCATTCCGAGCGTTCCTCATCTGGTTCACATAGAAACGACCTATGCTTGCAATCAGAGCTGCCGTTTCTGCTATAATCCCAACCGCAACATGAAAATCGATCGCGCGATCATTGACAATATCGTCAGGTCTGTTTTTGAATCGTGGATCCCCCATGTCTATCTGATTGGAGGAGAGCCGAGCCTATTGGGCGCAGAAAAGCTCAATGAGTACGTCGAGCTTCTGGCGCAAAGATCATCAGTAACCATTGTGACGAACGGGCAAATTTATCTCGATGGTCTTTCTGACAAACTGGCTTGCATCGGAGTGCCTATCCATGGCATCGGCGAAACACACGATTTTCTTGCTGGAAAAAGCGGAAGCTTTGAAACGGCAATAAAGTCGGTCGAGCAATATGTCAGAAGAGGATTCGATGTCCGTTGTATACCCGTACTGACAAAAACCAACTTTGATCAGATATACAATGTCATAAAGTTGGCAAAGCAGCTGGGAATGGAAAGCGTCTTCGTGGACAGATACGAAGACGGTGGTATAGGCAGTCTTCGTTCATTGGAACTTAAGCCATCGCTCCAACAGTTCAAGGCGGCATTGGGTCAAATGATCGAGGGCAGAAATGACTTCGAGATTCCTGTCGGGTGGGGAACGGCCATTCCGTTCTGTCTGGACGAGAGGTTAGTAGCTGAAAACATGTTTGCGGATTGTGGAGCGGGAATTACATTCTGCGCAATCAATCCTAAGGGTGAAGTGAGGCTATGCAACCAGTCCGAGCGGATTTACGGCAATGTGTTGAATGAGCCGATGAATAAAATATGGCACAAATCGGAACTTTCAGAGTTTCGTGATCTCAGATGGGTTGAAAAACCATGCCTAGGTTGCGCGGTTTTGCCGGATTGTATGTGTGGCTGTAAAGTCGATGCTAACCACTCGGACACTTTCTGCATCGATTATGCAGTAAGGGAAAATAACCATCTCTGTAGACCTGAAACCCTGGCGCACGACCAAGCAGTCATCTACTTTCCTCAAATGTTGCGTCGCTTCAAACCAAATAAGTATACGCGACTCAACGTTCAGTACGAGGAAAAATATCTAGTAACGAGATATCAGACGATTATCCTCGACGGAGCCGCTTTATCCATGATGCAGCAGATACTGTCAGGCGAAACGAGTGAAGAATCGCTGATGCGTATCAATGCTGATCTGGTAGATGAAGCCGAGGTGAGGAAGTTCGTGTCTGTCCTGGAGCAGGTCAAGGCGATTGATATCGCTAAGGAATGAACTGTGAAAAATGAGCTGGCAGTGCGAGATTGGCACTGGGAAGTCACGAAAAACTGCAACTTGAAATGTCTCCACTGTATTCTTGGAGACTGTGGCAGCCAGGAACTGCCGACTCAAGATTCATTCAGGGTCATATCTCGCATTGTCCAGCTCGGAGGAAAAACTCTCAGACTTACCGGCGGAGAACCTCTCATGCGAAAAGATCTGGGTCTGATTATTCAGGAATCTCATGCTTCCGGATTGGACCTAGATTTAATTACCAACGGGACAATGCTGGATGATGACTTCCTGAAAAATTATGGGCAGCACATTAAGCATATGGCGATCAGTATCGACGGACTAAAGCAAATCCATGATTATCTGAGAGGAAAGGAAACTTTCGAAAGATCCATACTGTCTGCGAGAAAGGTTTTGGATGCAGGGGTTGATCTTTCCATCTATGTCACAGTGCACTCCTTGAATGAAAACTTTCTTGATGCTCTTATGGAAGAACTCTTATCCATAGGGGTCAGAAGTTTTCATTTCAATGAGATCAACATGGAAGGAAGGGCGACAAAAAATCGACACCTGATTCTTAAGAAAATGGATACTTCCACTCGGCTGAATCGCATACTGTCCCAGTTGCAGAAAAGCGTAGACTTGGGAAATATTTCTCGCGAATCAGGCTGTTCCATTTCTGCAAACTCAGTCTATCTTGCTTCTGATGGGAGCGTTTATGCTTGTGTCGAGTTGGCCTTCAGGGATCCCGAGCAAAAAATTGCTGGCATTCTTGATCAAGAGGCTGAGAGAGAAATAGGACGCTTCTTCTCGGAAGTTATGATTCCCCAAAAGTACGTGTGTCGGTATTCATTGTTTAGCATGCAAGGTATAAGCATCCTTCTCAATGAGCCCGTAGCATGCCCAATCATCAAAGAAAGGAGGTTTGACAATGAGCAGTCATCTGCATAAGCTATACTCGGAGTTAGATTTCCTTTACAAGGATATAGGCTCTGTGTGCGCAGAATGCAAAGATCACGACTGCGAGGGGTGTGTATGGCTTCTTAAGGAAGAATCGGCATCGCTGTATGATCTTGGCATCTCGATAGTGGAAATAAACGACAATACTTTTTTCATCCACTCCTTCGAAGAAGTCGACGGGTCATTATTGATCAAAAAGCCAAAGCCACCATGCAAGCTGAGGCGGAACGGACTTTGTTCGATATATAACTCAAGACCTCTGGTGTGTAGGATGTACCCGGTGGGATTCGAAACTGTTGATGGCGAAGTTTTGCTCGTTCTGTATAAGGACTGCAAATTCTCCCGCGATATCAGCAGCGAAGCCAAGGTGGTATTCATCGCGCAAGCAGTTGAAACACTGAGGCAAGCATCACCTGATCTGCTTAACGAGGTATTGACTTCTTACCGTGAAGTTAATGCAATTTTGGATTTCCCTGAAGGCCCCAATACCTTTGAGGTTATCGTGCCTCTCAGGTCAATCATTACTGAAAGGAGGTGATTGTTATGTCAAAGTGTAAGGCCGTTTTGGACAGCAAGAAGGTGACCAAGATTACGGTCAAGAAGAAGGGCGAGGAGACGACGGAGGTGCCAAAAGAAATTGCGGCGACCGAAAAGCCCTGAGGATCGTGGCGGTCTTGCGGTAAACCCCAGCAAGGAGACTTAGTTGAAAAACTAAATCTCCTTTTTCTTTTTCTTACTTTGTGCTAAAATGTAGATAATTTCGAAATTAGGGTAAATTCTTTTGTAATTTCTTTATGCTCGAAGCAAAGATTGTGAGGGGGAAAGATGGGGAATTGAAGCTTGAAAACTTTTATACGCCGCTGGCGGAAGCAAAATAACAGAAAAAATCAATTGAGATACAATAAATTTTCCCTTTATACAAGCCCCGTTTCGGGCTTGACTTTTTTCATATTTAGGCGCATAATAGAACGTTAGTGCAAAAAAAAGGGAATTTTGCCAAAAGTCCCTTAAAAATCTGAAATAGGAGGTGTCGCGATGTTTCGTGGAATGCAGGCCGTTCTTCGTCTGTTATTTGTTGACATGAAGCTTGCGACATCCATTGTCAAGCAAGCTAAGTCACTGTACTTTTTAATTATTGCTATTTGGATTGCCAATCTTGTGCTTATTTCAAAGATTGGCACCGCGGAATTAACCGTAAATGACCTGGTCATTAAGACAGCCAAATACTTCGGATTGACAATTTTAATTCTCTTGACCTATGAGGTCTGGAAATATTTCCGAGCATCAAAAAGCTCCAAAGAACTGATTCAATTTTGGATTTTCTATCGTTCATTGGCATGGCTGTCCTGGCTCATCGACTTACTGATTATCTTGATGATTATTAAATACGGATTCTGGATTGAAATGGCAATTCTACAGCCAGTTTATATCCTCATCTGTATTTGGATATTAATTATCTATGATCGGCTGCTGGCCAATGGACAGGATTTACTGCTCATTGACGACTTGCAGGATTTGCCAAATGGAAAAAGTGATATTGAAACTGCACCCGAAGGTAATTTCTACAAAAAGATTACTTTCTATGTCAAGATTGCTCTGAAAAAATTTTCCATTTGGATTCTGTGTAGCCGCACTAGGATATTTATCCTCGGCAGTCTCTGGTTTGAACCAGACATCGCCACACTACTTCTCCGCAAGGAGAAGAGAACCACCATCCGCAGAATTGCAACAACTACTTTGCCGATGGCTATAATATGCAACACCTTTTGGTCAGCCGTGTTCTATTTGGGAATAATTGGTTACGACTACTTTAGGTGGTTCATCGAGTAATACGCCGCCCTGGATAACATCCTGGGCGGTTTTCAATTTATGATTATCGTGCTATCATGTAATAAAGAGGCATTTAGTGCTCCTAATTGTTTGTTTTTATTGTAAGTATTCATTACCAACGGCTATGTCGAAAAAAAGAACTTTCTCCTGGATGCATCCGAAGTTAAGGGTAAGGCTAAGTGAAATTCACGGAAAAGGTGTATTTTCAGTGGGGGATATCAAGCGCGGAGAAACGCTCGCGGTTTTTGGTGGCTATGTGATTAAAATAGGTGCGCTAAAAAGACTTCCCAAAAAAATACGAGACGAAGGCATTCAGGTTGACAGAGACTTTGTTCTTGGTATTAAGAAAATGTCAGAACAGGAGGATACAAGTTTTTTTAATCATAGTTGTGACCCTAACGCGGGTTGCAAGGGTCAAATTTCATTAGTTGCAATGAGAAATATTTCAGCAGGAGAAGAAATTACCTTTGATTATGTTATGGATTCTTATGACGGAAAATGGTATAAATTAAAATGTAATTGCGGAAAAAAAGATTGCAGAAAAATAATTTGCGACAAGGACTGGCAAAATCCACGACTCCAAAAGAAATACAAAGGCTATTTTCAATGGTATATCCAAGAAAAAATAGACAATTATAAAAAACAAAAATGAGCTACAACTTAATTACGAATATAGAAACTTGCTATATTCAGCTCCCTCACTTGCTTTACTATTCCCACTTGCCTGCTATTGTAGTATCCCTTTTATTGGGAATTTTCATTCTGCTTAAAAATAGAGCATTAGTCAGTAAAATTCTTTTCGCGATAACGATAACCTTTTCATTCTGGGCCGCATTTTCCTTGGTCACCTGGGTAAGCTACAATAGCATCAACATAATGTTCGTATGGTCTTTATTTATGATGCTGGATGTTCTTCTTTTTGTGCTTTTTTTATACTTTTCTTATGTATTTATTGACCAAAGAGATGTTTCCTTGAAAATAAAACTTATTTGGTGTGTGTTCATTTTGGCAGCGATCTTTGCAACCCCTACGGTATATAATTTAAAAAATTTTGACATAGAATCTTGTTGCGCTACACAAAATAATTACACATTTAACTATACTCTCCCAGTTATCGAGATAATTTTGATTATTTGGATTTTGTACTTGATGATTTCCCGTTATATTAGAGCGAATTCACTACTGAAAAGAAAAATAATCAGCTTAGCGGTAGGAATATTTTTATTCCTTTTTTCTTTTTTTGTAACGAATTATTTGGCAGATATTCTAAATAGTGCATTTATTTCCAATAGTAATTCTGAATGGGAGCAGTATGGAATGTTTGGAATGGTCATATTTATAGGTTTTCTTGCCTATCTCATCGTCCGCTATAAGGCTTTTGACATCAAGCTTATCGGAGCGCAGGCGTTGGTGGTGGCGCTGGTTATTTTGATCGGATCGCAATTCTTCTTCATCCAGAATCCGACCAACAAAGTTTTGAACGGGATTACGCTGGCTCTCGCGCTCGGATTCGGATATATGCTTGTTCGCTCGGTGAAGATGGAAGTGCAGCGCAAAGAAGAACTGCAAAATTTGTCAGATCAGCTCGCGGTGGCGAATGACAAATTGCGGGCGCTCGACAAAGCCAAATCCGAGTTCATCTCGATCGCGTCGCACCAGTTGCGCACGCCTCTCACATCGATCAAGGGATTCGGGTCGTTGCTGCTTGAGGGGACATACGGCGAGGTGCCCGAAGCGCAGAGGGGGGCGCTCGAGAAGATATATATTTCGAACGAGCGGCTCATTCAACTGGTTGAGGATTTGCTCAATGTCTCGCGCATCGAAGCCGGAAGGATGGAATTCGATTTTGAGGAAGCGGCTATTGAAGATTTGGTGCAGGAAGCAGTGCAAACATTGGAACTTTCCGCCAAGGCCAAGAACCTCTATCTCCATTGGCAAAAACCGGAAACGCCGCTTCCGAAAGTGAAAATCGACATCACCAAGATCAAAGAAGTCATCTCGAATATGGTCGACAATGCCATCAAATATACCCAAAAGGGCGGGGTGACAGTGAAAGTGCAAGATGATGGGAAAAATGTCCGCGTGGTGGTCTCTGACACCGGGATTGGCATGGACCAGGAGGAAATCGACATGATTTTTGAAAAATTCCAGCGCGGGAAGCAAGTGGCGCACTATCACACCGACGGAACGGGATTGGGGATGTATATCGGCAAGAAAATCGTCGCCGAGCACAAAGGCCGCATCTGGGCGGAAAGCGACGGGAAAGAGAAGGGATCAAGATTCATTCTCGAATTGCCGGTGGGGTGATTTTGGAATTTCATGACGCCGCTTGACAATTTTTCAATTTTATAATAAAAGAAGGATACTGCAGTTCATTTCAAAAAAGAATAAACGGTTTAAACTATGACCACAAAATCGGAGGAATTGCTATGAAAGAGAGGGTGCGGGCAATAATCAGACAAAACGACTCTATTCTCTTGATTCATAGAGTCAAAAAGGGTAGAGAATACTGGGTTTTTCCGGGTGGTGGCGTTGAAGAATCGGACAGCGACAGAGTTGCTGCCCTCATCAGAGAATGTTGGGAAGAACTCGGTGTCAATATTCGGGTCAGTGCATTGTTTGATGCCCAGGTTTATGGAGAGGGTGATAATACACAGACGGAATATTTTTACTTCTGCGAGATTATCAATGGCATGCTGGGTACGGGAACTGGCCCGGAGTTTCAGGAAGGTTCCCTCGGAGGCATGTATAAATTGGAATGGGTGCCGCTGGAAAAGTTCCCCTCCAAAAACATTCAGCCGGAGTCCGTAAAGGAGAAACTGCACAAGGAGCTGAGAGATGATCATCGCTATTAGTGGCACCGATGGTGTCGGTAAAAGCCAGCAAATCAGGCTATTGCATTTCTATGGCGAAAACAACCTGAGATTTGCCAAGCCATTAATTGAATACGGCAGCCGATGGCCGAAGAAACATGGAAGTCAAATGTTCAATTGGTGGTTCAGGGAAAGCAACATTGTTGAGTTTGTCGGTATTGTGATTGAAGCGCTGAACTTCAGACATCAGGAAATTGACAAGGGCGGAGTCACGATCCTTGATCGAGGCACATCGATGTTCAAAGCGGTGTGCGTAGCAACAATTGCCGCCAGAACGACCGGGAAATTATCTGACATCAGGGATTTTGTAAACAAAAGATTTGCAAGCGAGCTTTTGTATTCCGAGACAGAAGAATATAATATTCTTTTATTGTCTGACAACGAATACAAGAATTCAATTGCTTCTTTCTTGTCGTTACTCAACCCGGGACATGGAGCTTTCTCAACCGAAGAAAATCGCTTTTATGCCCGTTACCAAGATCTACTAAAAGAGGAGATGGCATATCTCTTCTTGCATACACGAAAAAGCGTCATCCCTGTGAATGCCCCGATTTGCGACATTCAGAACAGGATTCGCGGCCTGATATCCCAAGTGACAAATTTAAACCTACCCCCTCTTTGCGAAGGCATTCAACGCATTGTTGGTTTCGGAGGGCTAAGTGAGTGCGGTAAAAGCAGTTTTGCTGATTATCTTTGCAAACGACAAGGGTTCTACAGGCTGAAGCTGGGATACTTCGTTGAGCTGGCCAAGAGACATGGCATTGATAACTCGCCTGAAAATGTGGCGACGGAAGTGGCACACTTCTGTCAGCTACATTACTACATCAAGTACATAACGCTGGAAAGCTTGCACGAACCGCATACGCCAGCCTTTCTGAAATTGTTGTTCGGCTCGAGATTTAAGATCGTTTATCTCGACGTTCCTTTTGAAACGAGAGTCAGACGTGCATCCCATGAGCAAGGAGTCGCCATTGTCGCCGCGGAAGAAAAAACTGCTCACAAGGATCTCCTAAAAAAACAAAGAGGAGTGGAAACCGTTAGGAGAATTGCCGATGTCTGCTTTGACAACTCAGGGAACGATCAAGCGACCAATCTTCGAAATTTCGAAGCGTCTCTGGCGATTTGACAAATCGCCCTTTGCAGGAAGAGGCTGTTTATATCGCAGTCTCTTCCTCACTTAAAATATTATGGTCAATAGAGTAAGAGCAATTATCATAAAAGGTGGGGAAATATTAGTATTCAAAAGAACCATAGGTGATTTGGTTTTTTATGTTTTTCCGGGTGGCTGCGTTGAAAAAAATGAAAGCTTGGATGAAGCGCTGAAGAGGGAATGCAAAGAAGAGTTGGGAATACAAGTTGAAATATTGAAAAAATTTTGTTCTGAAAGATTTGATCGCAAAAAAATCAAGCAACTGGAACATTTTTATATCTGCAAGATTGTTTCCGGCCAACTTGGAACCGGCAACGGCCCCGAATTCGATGAAAATTTCGGTTACGAAGGAGCGCACGAATTGGAATGGTTAAACATCAACGAACTGGAAAGTTATGATCTGAGGCCTGAGAATGTAAAGATGAAATTACTAAAAAGCTATGCAGATTAAAAGTTTACTGGTCAATAAAAACAGGAGCAATACGAACGGAGTTTTTTCCATCGCCGGCCGGAAATTTTTTTACAAGATATTATCGCTGGAGGATTATAAAAAAGAAATTGGCGGATACACCAACATAAAAAAATATTATCCGGTGGCTGGCTTGATCTATTCTAGCTTCATTAATCACAGTAAAAACGGACTTTTGATATTTGAATACGAAGAAACAATAGGCAAAAACAGGGGGCTACTTATTGATATTTTTGCCAACAGCAGGAGCTACAATGATGATATTCGGCAGTTTAATAGGGTGATATCCATTTATAAGAGAGCTTTTGCGAAAAGCTTTAAATATACCTCGACTAATTGCTCGGATGTTTTCTTCGGAGACAGAATCGAATTGAGACTTAAGAAATATTATGATAAAAAGTTTTGTGGCTATGTCAAACGAATTGGCGGCTTTGATTTCAAGGAAGAGAAAATAGATGACATAAATTTTGAAGGAATTATTTCATCTCTGGAAAAATATTTTTCTGCCAATAAAAAAAGACACAGCGTGATATCTCAATGCGATCCAAATGATCTGAATATTGGGCTTAAGCCCATCATCTTAGATTATTTAGCCGGCGGATATAATCCGCTAATGGCCGAATTTGCAACTCTTTTTTGGTACTGCATAGCCCAAGGCAACTATTTTTCCGTTCAATATAACAAAAAAGAGTATCAAGATCATCCGAACATATTTAAGAATGTGGATTTAGTAACGCTTAGCGGCAAAAAATTATTCCATGAAATTAATCCCAAAAGAAAAAAATTCCTTATTCATTATATGGAAGAAGTAATTACACCCCTTATGGGAAAAACCCGGAACTATTGTGATTGGTACAAAGAATTTAAAAATTACCTGACCATGAGAATTATCTCAGTTTTCAACATCGCCAAAATGAGAAAAAAGGACATACTTCTTTCCTTGGCATATCTGCAAATATTTTACAATAGAAAAAATATTGAAAAAATATCTGACTTGGCCAATCTTGTTAAAAAATTATGAACTCAACAACTAATCCAGTATTAGTAAATAAATATTACACTCTTGAAAAGATATTTTTTAATGATCTTTCCAGCAGCTTAAAAGGGGATTTGATTTTTTATTGCGTCACCGGCAGTTTGGCAAGGGGAGATATTATTCCCGGCTGGAGCGATATAGATTTGTTGCTTGTATTAAAAAAATATAACAAAAAAACTTTTATAGCCATTAGCAACGCATTATCCCAGAATAAAACGAACATTAAAATTGGGCTGACATTTTATGTTTATGAAGAATTTGTTAGCTCTTTTTTTAAAGATCCCAAAACCCTTCACACTATTGAACTAATCAAGAGAGATATTTATAAGCCTAAAATCTTTGACCGACACATTGAAAAAATTATTAACAAGAATAATTACCATGATCTTTCTTTGTGGTATGATGTTGTCAGTTTTTCTCGAATACTTCATCGATATAAACGCTCATTATTGCCCGCAAACAATTATGACGAAAAAAAGACTTTTAAGCTGCTGGGCACTTTGTTGAAAATAATTTTAAGGCAATTAGATATTCCTGCTTTCGGGTATAAAGAAATCTTTAAATTATCCAGAAAAAATTTAAAAGATTTCAATATTAATTTTAAGCAGCCTGAATTTATTATTCGGCATCCAGACATAAATCTACACAGATACGCAATTTATATTAAATTTCTAGATTGGTTAAAAAATTATCCTTATGCCAAAAGTCAATACAAAACAAAATAAAAAGATCGTCGTTTTTGATCTGCTCGGCGTGATAACAGAAGAATCTATGTTCGCAACGAAAATTATTTACCCGCTAATCAAGAAGGCTATATCCTATGATCTATTCAAGAAAAAATATCTATTATATGCAATCAGAAATATCAGCAGGAAAGATTTTTGGAAATATATTTGTTCTGAAAAAGAAATTGACAAGCTGGAAGAAAAAATCATTGACAAGACTAAAATTACAGTAGGGACAAAGGATGTCATGAGTTTTCTCTTGAAAAACAATTGCGATTTATATCTTGCCACGGAAATACCAAAAGCATGGGGCGAGAAGATATTGGAAAAGGCTGGTATTGATGATATTTTCAAAATGAAGTTTTATAGCAGTGATTTGAAAGCAACCAAGCCCCTTCCTGCTTTTTACGAAAAAGTATTTAATAAAACGAATAGTTCGGAGATATTTTATGTAGATGATGTAGATGTAAATTTATTGGCAGCCAAAGAGATTAGAAATATTCGTACAATTTTCTATAATGCAAAATCAAGATTAATAGCTGATAAGAGGATTGATTATAAAATTAACAGCATCAATTCATTGAAGAAAATCATATGCAGTCAAGCAGAATAACAGTTAGACTTCCCTATATAACCGAAGAAATTTACATTGGCAAAAAAATGCTGGATTTTGTCATTTCCAAGATCGGAAGTGAGAAATATGACAAACATATTCTGATAGTCGATATCAATACAAAGAAAGACAGACAGGAATACTTCAAAAGATTTTCCAAAGAACTGAACATCGCTGATACAATTGCATTGCGCCCGACACCAAATTATAAAAGCTTCAAGGAATGCGAAAAAATAATCAAAAAATTGATTCGCGTCAAAGCTTCCCGACGAAGTTGCTTGATTTCAGTTGGCGGCGGTTATGTTTCCGATATTACCGGTTATGTCGCATCAAATTATATGCGAGGGATTGATTTTATCCAGATTTCGACGACTTTAATGAGTATGGCAGATGCAGTGATCGGTAAAGTTGCAATCAACTTTCAGGAAAACAAGAATTTGCTGGGCTCTTTTTATTCTCCGAGATATGTTTTTAGCGACTTAGACTTTTTGTCGACCTTGAACAAAAAAGAGGTGATTTTGGGATTGTCCGAAGTTTGGAAGCACGCATTAATAAGGCGAAATAATAAAATAAATTCGAATATTGACAATTTCCTGTCTGGTCTTAATGGTCGATATTATCAAGAATTTATTGAATTTTCCATGAAGGTCAAACGGGACTGTGTTGTTCCTGACTACAACGACAAAAATGGAAGACACAAATTGCTGAGCCTGGGACATACTTTTGCCAACTGCCTAGAGAAAGAATCTTCAGTGAGACATGGCGCGGCTGTAATATATGGAATAATATTTGCATCAATTCTATCAAATAAATTGGGCCGGCTATCCAATGATAATTTTAGCCAAATAACCCAAATAGCGACTAAATTTGAAAAAGATATTGGTCTTTTGGAAAAAATCCAAAAAAGTCTTAAAATTGAAAGAATGCTTGATAGCTTTTATTCAGATAAGATTAGCGACAACGGCACCTTGAATTTTGTTTTGCCGGTTAATCATGGATGTTTTGTCGAAAAAAACATTACAAGAAATGCTGTTGTTTTGGCATTGAAATCATTCAAAAAATTGGCACTTTGACTGTCCATCGAGGATCTGGTGGATGAAGCCGCGGCGACACTGGAACTTTCCGCCAAGGCCAAGAACCTCTATCTCCATTGGCAAAAACCGGAAACGCCGCTTCCGAAAGTGAAAATCGACATCACCAAGATCAAAGAAGTCATCTCGAATATGGTGGACAACGCTATCAAATATACCCAAAAAGGCGGTGTGAGCGTGAAAGTGGAAAAAACCGCCGAGTGGGACAGCGACGCCAAAAACCACAAGAGCGCGATTCGGGTGGTCGTTTCCGACACGGGAATCGGGATGGACGAGGAAGAACTGGGCATGATTTTTGAAAAATTCCAACGCGGGAAGCAAGTTTCGCACTATCACACCGACGGGACGGGACTTGGCATGTTCATCGGCAAGAAAATCGTCGCCGAGCACAAAGGAAAGATCTGGGCGGAATCGGACGGGAAGGGGAAGGGGTCGCGATTCATTTTGGAATTGCCGGTGGGGTGATTTTATAATTCATTATTGACAAAAAGCTTCTTTTCGCATAGCCTTACTCAAAGGCTTTTTTGATTTTTTTCTAAAAAGTCAACTGTAACTTAAAAATTTGGAGGTGCAAAATGAGAGTGGCAATTATATATCCGGAAGTTTATGACATCGCTCGATTTGGAAAAAAAAGAAAAGAATTTCCTCCGTTTGGCGTTTTGTATCTGGCAACAATCGTAAGTGCTCAAAACGGAATGCAAGTGGAGATTTTCAGTGTGAAATCCGATCAGGATATTCTGGATCTCACGAGGTTTGACGTCATTGCTTTTAGTATTCCGTCTTCGGTCACCTATCATGTCATTAAAAGTGTTCGCTTCAAAAGTCTTCATAATAAGGGTGTATTCATGATAGCAGGCGGAGTACACGCAACCATCTTTCCCGAAAAAACATTACGGGATCTCAAAGTACATGCGGTGGCAATAGGCCAAGGAGATGAAGCCATACTGGAACTGCTGCGAGAAAAAGAGGTGCGGAGATTTTCCAATATCAAGGGTATATGCTATTTGGAAAATAACAATGTCATTTTTTCTGAAAAGCGTATACTGAAAAAAAATCCGGATCATTTGCCGATCATTCCCGCGAGAAATTTGCTGCCTGATCCGGATTTCATAATGGCAAACCGACTTTCTGACACAAATCTAAAAATGACGCACATCATGATAAGTCAAGGTTGCCCTTTCTCATGTAATTTCTGCGCTTCTCAGCAGAAACAAATGCAATATCGTTCCGGATGGCATATTCTTCAAGAATTGCAGCACTTAAAGGAAGCCTACGGAATAGAGGGCTTTGCCGTTGTCGGCGACAATTTTCTTGTCAACAAAAGAAGAGTTCGTGATATTTGCAAAGCCATCGGAAATCTTGGTTTGAGGTGGTCGACTCTCTCGCGTGTTGACACGGTTGATTACGATTCTCTTGAAACAATGTACGACTCCGGATGCATTGAGATCAAATTCGGGATTGAATCAGGAAACGAAGCAATCCTGAAAGCTATGGACAAGGGAATTTCCCTCAATCAAATTTACAACGCCATCAAGATGACGCATGCTGTCGGTATGAAGGTCAAAGCATTTATCATCCACGGTTATCCGGGTGAGAACATGGAAACGACGCGGGACACGATAACCCTGCTGGACAATTTATCAGGCTTGATAGAAAGAGTGTCTCTGTTCCGCTTTGTGCCTCTTCCCGGAAGCCGCGTTTACAACGAGGCGAAAGAAAATCGGCTTATTATCGCAGAAGATGACTGGAGCCGATGCCATATTCATCATAACCCGAACCATTGGTGGGGTAGCGAAGAAGAATTTGCAATCGTAGAGGAGGCATATGCGCGTTTGGATGAATTTATCCAGAAACATTGGGGATGATATCTATCCCAGACAAATAAAAAGGGGCCGTTCGAATGAGCGGCCCCTTAATTTGTGTTCGTATCTCTATTTCCAAAATTTTAACCAACCTAGGTCAACCCAGTGTTGCAACTCTTCTGCATGGGGCAATGAGGCGGGAAAGGGATTAAGACAGTAGACGGAAATTTTTTTGCTAGAAGAGCGGGTTCTATTAAAACCAACTGCAAAAGCAATTTCAGCAAATACCGCAGCTCCAATGTAGCCATCAATATCATTTTTTTTCATGTTTAAAACAAGCACGATATTCGATTCGGTCATTTTTTGATAATGTTTAGCAAACTCCCTTTTATAGCTTGGTAAGAATTCTCCTTCAAACTGTTTTAGGTATTGAATTACATCGTACCCGTCTCTTTCCAATTTTTCTCTCCATATATTTATATCATCCCAAAAAGACATACTTGCGCATATTGTTACTTTCTTTCGTGGCATATTTCAAACTTATAAATTAGCAAGCTCAGTATACATCATTTGAAAAAAATTCTCAAAATCGTCGCCGAGCACAAAGGACGGATATACGCGGAATCCAATGGGAGAGGAAAGGGAAGTCGGTTTATTTTGGAATTGCCGATGAGTTGAGGTATGCTGTTGATATTTGTTTTTTCGTGCCGTTTGTGGTACGATTTTTTATATGAACGGAGAAAATATCGAAAAATCAGCTTTTAATTGGATTACCGCGCCATCTGACAAAGTTGACGTTGATAGTGAATATTATTGCCAAACCAGGGATATTTTTGAAGCTCGAAACGATCGGGTACCCGAAAATCTCATAAAAATGGGCTTGGATGAATCTTTATCCTACATTGTTTATGCTATGTCCGGGGAGCTTGGAAACAACGCTTTTGATCATAATTTGGGCAATTGGCCCGATGTTCCAGGTGTTTTTTTTGCCTTTGATTATGATGGAAAAAATGGAGTTTTAGTTATAGCCGACAGAGGCATTGGCGTCCTTAATAGCTTGAGAGAAGCTATTCCGGATTTGACAGATGAAAAAAAGGCGCTTGAAATCGCTTTTACAAAAAAAATTTCCAGTCGAGTATTGGAAAACAGGGGCAACGGATTGAAATTCATCAAAAGCAACATACTGGAAAAAAATCTTTTTTTGCAATTTGTTTCCGGAAAAACACAGGTATCCCTTAATTACGAAATGAAAATAACCGAGACAGCAAGTCCCGTAAGGGGCTGTTTGGTGATATTAAAATTTTAGCAAACCTATTATGAAGATAGAAATTAAAAAATTTGGAGACAAACTTGTTTCCCGTCCGGCGGGAAGGGAAGCGTTCATGGCTATGGAGTCATATTTGCTGAAAGATCTGCCAAAAGATGAACCAATTGAAATAGACTTTTTTGGCGTAAAAGCCCTCACTCCTTCCTGGGCCGACGAAGTTGTCACAAAAATCGCAGAAAAATTCGAGAACGTGAAACTGCTGAACACGGAAAACGCGACTGTACAGGCGACACTCAAGACCTTGAGGGAATATTCGGGATTGAAGATATAGTAGTTATAATAAATTTATGCGCGCAGCAATAGTTGGGACGGGCTGGCTGGGTCAACAAATTCATAAGGACATATCGTTAATTTGCGATGATGTAATCCTTACTCATTTTCAAAATAAACGGTTTTCAAACTCGAAAAAGTTTGATTTTTTTAATGATAATATTGGCGAAATATTTGGTGATAAAAAAGTTGACTTGGTTTTTCTTCCAACAAAAATTGAGTTTATAAAGGACGAAAATGCTTTGAAAAGTGCGATGATTCGTTTTCTCAAGAAATGTGGCGCCAGCAGAATTATTTATATCTCCAGCGATGGGATATTTAACGGTAAGAAGGGCTTATACAAGGAAAACGATGTTCCGACGCCAGTGACCGCATATGGAAGGAATCTGAAAATTTGCGAGGATTTGGTGAAAAAAATGTGCAAAAATTATTGTATCGTCAGGCCAAGCTATTTGTACAGTGCCAATGTTCTGAAATTAGATAATCGTCTCAACAAAATAAAGGATGATATCAAGAACGGAAGCAAAATCGTCAGATTCACCAATATGTACAAATCCCCCTTGAGCTATGAGCAAGCAGCGGAAGCGATTGTAAAGGCAGCCTTGCTTGATTTCATTGGGACAGTCCATATATCAGGGAAAAGAATGAGTGTCTATGATTTTGCCAAAGAATGTGTACGGGCATTGAAATTGCTGACAGAAAATTTAATCGGAGAAGCGATGCCTAGTGATCGCCCAGTCGATTTTTTGCCGGACACCTCCTTAGATTGCCACTTAATGGAAGAATTAATAGGAATTCAGCCGCTTGGCATCAAGGAAAGTTTCAATAAATTTTCAGTCTAGAGATTCTTTCAGCCTAGGATTGTATTTTCGTATCAAATATGGTACGATTTTTTAGTAATTATTGAACTGTTTTCTATGCAAAAGAAAAACGAAAAAGTCTGTGTGATCGGTCTTGGGTATGTCGGTTTTCCCCTTGCTGTTTTGGCCGCGACAAAAGGCTATGAAGTTTTCGGATATGACAAAGACGAAAAAAAGCTTGAGAGAATTGAAAAAGGTGAGAATATCGTCGGCGAGGAATATCTTGATGCGATCCTTCCAGAAGTGAAGCTAAACGTCATTCGCGATGAAAAAGAGCTTACCCAATGTGATATTTTCATCATTGCCGTCCCGACTCCTGTCGATGAAAAATACTATCCCGATTTGGGTTTTGTGACAGCGGCCGCGCGAACCGTGGCGGAAAATATGAAAAGCGGC
>Ga0172371_10002743_pt1 | contig 27703 bp, 23 predicted proteins | sample Lak12m_FD_114543 | JGI IMG/M metagenome (GOLD analysis project Ga0172371, IMG submission 114543) | Freshwater microbial communities from Kabuno Bay, South-Kivu, Congo - kab_022012_12m | ecosystem: Environmental > Aquatic > Freshwater > Lake | place: Democratic Republic of the Congo: South-Kivu...
ACGTCTATTTGAGATTCATCATCGTCAACAATCAGGATTTTTTTCATGTCATGATTTTACACCAGCCGTTTAAAATATCAACGAAGTGTGAAAATCAGCAACCTACTCCGATTTCTCCGTGATCGAATGATCTTGCGGCTCTGACTGCATGAGCTGTGGCGGCACGGGCGGCTTCAGCTTCGTTTCTTGCCGTGAGAGCTTCTACCGTAGCCGGTGAAAACAAAGAGATTGGCGCCCTGATAACTACTTCAGGAAAATTTAATTGGCTTTCAAAATCGATAGATACATCACAGCCTCTGGCTTTTAATTCTGCTATTGCCGCTTTGTTCTCCTGTGAATTAACGGACCCCGTGAGAGGAAAAGAAAAACTTACGCTATCACCTTTTAATGTGGGATTCGGTAAACGGAGAGGGTTAAGCGGAAAGCTTACACTTTCCAATAATTCCATGCCGGGATTGGCGGCTGGAGCAGCTGCTTGTGCGTCCGGGTTGGCTGCGTGTGGGATCTCTGTCTTGTACGTCTTCTGGTAACATAATTTTAGGGTTAAAATTTAGATAATTTAAGCGGCACGGGTGGCGGTGCCTCTTTGTGCTTCGATTGCTTCAGCAATTTTTTCTGCTTTTTTGATTTCGTGTGGTTGTATTTGAGCGATGTTTGTCTCACTGTAATTTAATTTTGCCAAACCGTTTTTGATCAAAATTTGATAAATAAGCTCTTCTTTTGAGTCCCAGGCTTGAATGTGTTTGAATTGAGTCATATCTATTTCAAATGAACCCAAGCTGATTTTATCATATTCTGAAGTGTCACAAATGTCTTTGATGACTTCACTTATTTCCGGAGTAATCAATGATGGGTTAAATGGCTGTTTGGCTTTTTCCGGATCGTATTTATAGTGTGGAGTTTTCAAATCTATTCTCTCCTTCTTGCCGTTTATGGCATGTACATTTTCACTTTCATGGACTTCCATGAGAAAGAGATTGTGGGCCATTACGTCGTCCGGAATGGTGGAAGAATTTAGAGCAATTGGACCATACTTTTCACGCAATTTGTGATCTACAATGCGAATGTGTTTTTGGAATCTGGCGTTGACACGTTCGTCTTCGAACAGAAATTTCAAAAGGTCCTGTGAGGCTTTCGCAGGTCCTTTTTCAGTCATACCATCAAGTTTCAACTGAGTATAAATCGTACCGGTTATGACTCCAGCTTGCTCCATTATTGCGGCAAAGCGTTCGAGCGTAGGACCCATTTTTTCCGCGCTGACAAAAGGATTTCCAGCGTATGTAGAAGCGATAGGCTGATAAATTCTACTAAAAACTCCTTCGCGGTCGAGGACGACTTCTTCCGGACCATTGTAAGCTCTATTCAATTCTTTCTTAAGTTCCTCTTTTTCTTTTTCCAGCTCAGATTTATTCTTGAGATTTGGCTCGTCAGACAGGAGTGCATCAATTTTATTGACGTAACTCTGCATATCAAAAATCTGTTCTGCATTCAAATTGCTTTTAAGAGTTACATAAAAATGATTTTTGCGCACATCGTAGCGGATACCGATTATCTCACTGTAGCCAACAGTCTTCCCCATAAACATGGCTTTCACCATGTTTTCAGCTTTTGGTCTTCCTCCGGGAATATCGTTGAATGACATGAAGGCGTTTGCAGCTTTTCCATCCGAGCCGGTAAGAATGTCCCAACCCAGCAAAAGATCTAACTCCTTACCAAACTCTTGGATCACCGGATGTTGGCTGTTGTCATCTCCTTCACTGATACTGGCGAAGAGATTTGGTTGATCACCACTTGTTCCTTTTTCTCCACGATAGCCTTTAACGTATTCATGTAAAAGCAGATTTCTAGGACTTTCACTTTCTCTTACGGATGAGCCGTTTGGAACTTTGAAATTATTGATATTAAAGAAACAATTTACACGTACCGGTCTTTGAAACTGACTTGGTTTACATAAATTTCCTATCGTAATACGTGGATTTTTCTGATCGCTTATATTGGTTTTGCTACCATTGTTTATACGATCGCGAACACGTTCTTTCCAGTCGTCAGGAATATCTGTCATACGCATGAAATCACCTTCTTCCGTACCGAGCATATACATCTGTCCATCATTTCCTTCGAACATTGAAAGCATGTCCCCCGAGAGGAATTCTATTCCTTCCACTTGTGAGGCCAGCCCCTGATTATTAATAATTTGCCCCATCATGGCGATGATGGTTTCGGATTTTCCGGTACCACTATCTCCGCCCATGACGATGGTCTTTCGAAGCCCATTTTTGAAAACAATTGAAAAGGCCGAACCGTGAACCGGCATCATTTCTTTCTCGCGAGCTTTTTCGTTTGCTACCGTCAAAATCGGCTTTTTCAGGTAGCCCATGTAGTCGGTGACGCTTTCTGCATCCACCCAGGAGACAGGAACGGTTTTTCCATCTGAATCTTCATCGAAAAAGTAGCCAATGCGATAATCTTCACCAAAAACTTTTGTAGGTAAACCGAGGAAGCTGACACAATCAGGTTTGCAGCTGGCCAGATCTTCCGGAGTCAAGTCTGTCTGAGGGAAGAGGCGCAATTCTTCAACCATGTAGTGGCTGTAAGAGCGATTCATTACGAGGAGCACTTTTGTCCCTCCCACCTGAACCATTTTCATGACATAATCTTTTGGATTCATTACCTCGGAAAACTTCTGCAGACGTTCACGGAAAAACTCTTTTGTGGGAGCATCTTTGCCATCACCATCGCGACGTAGGATTGCACGGTCTACACCCGACACACGGGCTGTACCGGGAGTACTCATGTTTGGTGATCTATCTGTAGCGGTGGAATCGGACGCAAATTCGCCACCGTTGATTATGCCCTGACACCAAGATGGCAAACTTTGATCGGCCCGCACACCTTTGATGGCTCTGTATCCGGACTGCAGAGCCGCAGGATATTTACTCTCTACCGGCAGATACTCTACTAACTTAGGGTTTACTTTTCTAAATGAATCCAAGAGCTCTCTTTGATCTTCCGGAATCATGAAAACGTCGATGAAGTCGCGAATCAAGTCTCCTAATTTCTTCTCTTTTCCAAGGATGGCATCTTTGCTGGAATGCTCGCTGGTTTCGGCTAGAATTTTTATTGTGGTATCGCTAAACCAGATTTTCAAAACTTCCAAAGCTATTTTTGAAAATACTTGTCTTTCTTCATCTTTGAAAATGCGATCTTTGCCCTTTTCTGCAAATTTTCTGGCACCATAGAAGGCGATGATGTCTGTATCTTCAAGATGCATCAGGGCCGGAACTTTAGATTTAACTTTTGAAAGGAAAAAGTTGAATAGATCTTTGAATGCTTTTTGTCTCATCATTTCCTCCAAGGTTTGACAAGATATTTCGTTCAAGGTGACGATACTGGTGGCGGAATCAGGCTCAATACTGCTCATCATTTCGGCGACATTTGCCGGACGATCAAAGACGAGTTTTTTACTTTTTCTGCTTGGGTTTTTACCAAGTCTGGTGATTAAAGCTGTTTTTTCTTGAACTGTTTTGGCTATGTCCATCTCTCCTCCGGGAAATAATTTCTCCAGAGCCTCAACGTCACTACAATTTTTTCTTTCTTCCTTAAATTTTTCCCAATAATTTATGAGAATGCGCAACTCTGTTTCCACGGCAATACCCAAGGTTTCGTAGTCATTTGGCGTTCCATCCAAAGCTCCGCCGAAAGCAAAACGTACATATCCTTTTTTTGTTGGCACAACAGCAATACCGCGAGCTTTAGCAATGGCTCTAAGAAAAATATTTAAAGCAGGATCACGGGGAGCACTATCAAGTTTTACACATGCGTAAAATGGTCCTTCAGGTTCTATCGCTACTTCGTTTAAGAACGGAAAATCTTTGGCAACATTTTTGATCGCTTTGCTGACGATTTTACTTCTGGCTGCGGAATCTCTTTGAGTTTGCTTGTCGAGACGGAAGTCTTTTAACTCGGAAATCAGATCACTCATGTATTGAGCTACTTCAAGGGGCGTTGCCGCACGAATCGTTAGACGGTCGAGATCGTTTCTGGCCTGAATAAGTTTGAAATAAAGCGGGGCGGAAAAATCGTCGGATTTTATATCGCCGAATTGCTTGATGAGAATTTTGTCCAATAAATTTAATGCATCTTTTGATAACGCTTGAAAGGCAAGATTTAATGGCTCATTGAGCAGCAATGTTGTCGGTTCAAGTATTTTACAAATACCTTTGGTTTTTAGACCTATATCATATTTTTCCGCATCCATGTAAAGGGACATGGTATTTACGGAATCTGTATGGGCGCGGATATACTCGACAAAATTTTGTCCATTTACTAAAGCTGTATCATTACTGACCACGGACCCCGTTCTCTCGCCGGCTCCCATGGCCCATTTAGTGGTGGGAAATGTGGAATAAATCGTAACCGGTTTTGGAAAACGTGCTTTTTCTCTCTCGTAAAATTCAGCAAGAGTGATGTCGAGCTGCTCTTCTTTGATCTCTTTTTTGACCTGTTTGTGGTAGGCATCGTCGGAGAGGATGGTGAGACCATATTCGGAGGCTATTTTCAATAACTGCACTTTGGTCTCGGTACGCATCACACGTGATGTGGGATTATGGGGATCGTTAATGACGAGCATTGTGGAAGAGCAAAAGAGCTCAAACAGTTCAGGGAAATTGATAAGTTTTCTTTTAATGCTCTCCAGTTTGTCAGAGAGTGATTTGGTGTCTAATTCACCATTTTTACCTAAAGTTATTTTCAAATAATTCGATTCGGGGAAATCGTCCTCATCCAAAACATCATCAAAGGTCCAGCCTACTTCGCTTAGTGCTAAATTTGGTTTTAGAGAGCCTGTTTCAATATCATTTAAAAGTCTTTCGGCAAACGAAAGGTCCTGAAAATCCATTTGCGCCTCCAAAGCCGTAATCATGTTTTCCAGTCCATCAAGTGGAGCGCCGAGTTGTTTTCTGACAAATCCCAGAGCACTTCGAATAGCTTGTCCGGCAGATTTAGGCAATCCCCTTTCCATTGTTTTTGCTGCGGAACCTAAGCCTTTATCACTTAGTGCCCTGGAAATATGGGCGCGAATTTTTCCATCGATATTTGGAACGGTGGCTCTTTCGAGTTCCGATTCCAATTTTGAAAGAGTTGAAGCGGCTTCACTACTACCCTGTTTTATTAAACTGCGGAGTCTTTCCTTCAATGCGTCAACCATTGGCCTGGTTTTGGCATCATCAAGACGCAAAGCGGCATTATGGCTTCTGTTTTGTAAGCCTACGGTTTGCCTCATTATCGCTTCCGAAGAACTGTGGGCTATACCACCTTCCGCCTTAATCTTTTCAAGTTTTTTTCTGCAAGCCTCTTTATCGAATTTTCCAAGACGTGCTTCAAATTTTCCGGAAAGAAATTTACCGACATGTCCGAGCTCTTTACGTCCTCCACCCTGAGGAACAGAAACAATCTGGTAACCTTTTCCTTTGAGATCTTTGTAAAAATATTCCATCGCCTTCTTTTCATTTTCTGCAATTAAACCGGATTGAATAGCCTCAAGTTCCTGATCGTCGGCTTTTTGAATTTTCTGAATGAATTCGATAAATTTAAGAAATTTCTTGAGAGCGAGGTAATCTTTTTGCGCAGTAACTTTCCATTCCTGAGTGCGAGCATCGACCGGTTTATTCTCGGCAACTCCACGTCCTTCGTATTCCACGAGTTTGGTTCTGATTCTTGTGGCCAAGCCGTGCAAGGCATCAGGAGAAAAATTTTCTAAAATCGATCTTAAATTCATTTGAGTATTGGCAGGGGTGCCGGATTCTTTGACGTGAAGAACATTTAAAGTATCAGTAATGTCCGGGAAAAGTGAATATACCAAAGTGCTGCTGGCACGACGCGTGTTTGGAGAATCCTGTACAATAATTAAGCGTCCCAAAATTCCATGCCATTTATCTTCGAGTTTGTCGGTTGTAAGTAAGTGATGAGGAACTTTTGTGACCCTAACCACAAAAATTGTTTCTTTTTCTCTCTTCATTCTTTCTATCAATTGATCGTTAAGGCAATCCGCTTCCTCTACCACTTCCACCGGATGAGCTCCTTTGTCGTGACGACTGAATAATTCTTCTTTAATCAACCTGATAGCGGTTTTTGCTGTACCACTAACAATTGATTTTTTTAAACCTCTCAATCCCTCAAAATTATTGAAATCAACGGCTTTCCCCTCATATTGGCGTCTTTCTGCTGCCGTGGTGTAATGGGCACTCTGATTTACCATTCTGTCCAAATTAGCTACAAAACCATCGAATAAATATTTGGTTTTTGAACCACCTCCCAAAAGTTCCCGAAATTGATAAATATCGTTTAATCCATCACCAAAAATCATCTGTTCTATTGCCCTAATTCCTTTTGGAGTAATCGGAGGAGTACCAATGGAAAAATTAAAACGGGTAAGCGCCTCAAAAAGTTTCTCGGTCATTACAATGGTTTCACCATTTTCCATTCTAACCGACTTACCGATCATTTTCCTCAAATGTTTGTTGAAAAGGTCCGCCTGGTTCACTATTTTGAAAACTTCGGATTGTTCGGGTTTCGTAATGATTCTTCTAATGTAGCTATAGCCGAAATCGTCCAAAGTTTTTCTGCAATCATCTACTCTTCTTCTTACTTCATCAATCTCGCTTTCATTCAAGTCGTCCAAGTTTTTTGGAAGATCCAAAACACGAGAAACCACGTCAATGAGCGGGCTGATTATCACTTCCTGCTTAAGTGATTCTCCAAATGATCTAAGTTCAATAATCTCTTTTAATAAATCCGTGTGCTGGGAGGCCTCTCCCGGTCGTAGCGAAGGTGAACCTGACATGTTTTTGTATTGTTATTAATTATTAAATGAGGTGGCGTAAAACATTTCCACATTGGTTGTGAGGCTGGCTAATTCAACTTGTTCTTCGAGATAGTCAAGAATTTCGTAATAAGCTTCTTCTACAGCCGCGTTCCTCTCAAAAATGGAATAAATAGAGACCAAAAAACCCAATCTTTCAAGTTCGCTAAGATAGGTGAGTTTTTCCAAGCGTTCTTTGACGATTTCTTGGACGTAAGATAATAACTGATCCGATTTAGTCATTTTTATAAATGTAAAAAGGATCGCATCATATGATGAGATGAAAAAATTTACAAAAAAAATGGCGGACGAAGTTTTTGTATGTCGAAACAATGGCTAGGCCAAGCTGTAATCAGGTCCTCGTCGAAGTCTAAATTTTAGAGTTCGCCGGTCAAATCGGACTCCATAATCTCGCGAATTTCTGAAATCTTTTTGGTGTTTGCCAGGGCCCACATCAGTTTGGTAACAGTGGCCTCGGTGGTCATAGCCTTGGAAGAAATGGCTCCAGCTTTCATGGCCTGATATCCGCCCTGATAAGCGGTAAGATTGGTAACACCTTTTTCCATTTGATTGGCGATCACTACCGGTACTCCAGCTTTTATGGCTTTTTCTATTTTTGGAATGATGGAGTTTTCGAGTGTGGGGACGTTGCCCGGACCAAAACCTTCCAGGATCATGCCATGAGCTCCACGGCGCAAAACATTCTCAATAATATACGGGTCGAAACCCGGGAAAATTCTCAAGACGGAAATATTCGAATCAAAATTCGGTTTAAATTTCAGGGTGCGCTTACGACGTTTTTTGCGCCATTCATTGAGCATAATGGGACGGCCGAGTTCTCCCAAATACGGAAAATTCGGTGAATGAAAAACGGCGACAATAGATTCATGATACTTTTTCGCGCGATTGCCGCGAATAATACGATTGCCAATTACAATGCAAACTTCGGCAATATCCTGAGTCGCGGTGAGACAGGCGTAAATGAGATTATTGCGTCCATCCGAACCGATTTCATTCAGAGGAATCAGTGAACCGGTGAGGACAATGGGCTTGCTGAGATTTTGCAGAGCATAAGAAAGTGCGCTGGCGGTGTAAGCCATGGTATCGGTACCGTGAGCAATCACAAAACCATCATATTTGTCGTAAAGATCGTGGATTGTAGTCGCGAGCTTTGTCCAGGTATCTGGTGACATATTGGAACTATCGATATTCACCACCATTTTAAAATCGAGTTGAATGTGTTTTTGAATTTCAGGAAAAATACGAATGATCTCGCTGACATTACCGGCAGGCTGCATGACCCCGGTCTTGGGATTTTTCACCATACCGATGGTTCCGCCGGCAAATAATAAGCAAATTTTTGGACGATTCATAGATTTATTTTGCGGTTTTTAAGCCATTATGTCAAGAGTGGAGATAATATTGTTTTTAATTTGACTATAAGCGCTTTTCTGAGACTATGTATGTATGAAAAAATCATATTTAGTTACATTTATTTTTGTTGCGTTGGCGGCTGGCGCCTTGGCCTACTTTCAATACACCGGAATTGATTCCGTATCGGCCGGTAAAACGGCTTTTGAAAGTAAATCTTTCGAAGCTATTATTACAAATATAAAAACTGTGGCGGATGAAAGTACAAAACCGATAGTTCCTCCAGATACCGAATACAAAGTACCTGTAGTCATGTATCACTATGTAAGGGTGGTGGATAAGAAAAAAGACCCTCTCGGTTATGACCTTTCGATTGATCCTCCGGATTTTGAAAAACAGATGAAATATCTGAAAGATCAGGGTTATACGACAATACATTTGGAAGATTTGTTGGATAAAAAAGTTCCCAAAAAGGCGATCGTGCTGAGTTTTGATGATGGTTTGGAAGATTTTTACACTACGGCTTTGCCTATTTTGCAGAAATATGGATTTACGGCATCAGACGCGGTGATTACTGGCATGATAGGCCAACACGAACACATGACCAATGAACAAATCAGCGCGTGCATCAAGGCCGGAATAGAAATCACTTCTCATACGGTAAATCATTTGGATATGTCTAAGCTTACGAAGGAGCAATTGAAAAAACAATTAGCGGAAAGCAAACAATATCTGGAGAAAACTTTTGGCATTAAAATAGTGGGATTTATTTATCCTTCGGGAAAATATAATGATTTGGCAGTGCAAATGGTGAAAGATGAAGGATATAAGATTGCCGCGACCACACAATATGGCGAAGCGGATTTGGAAAAAAATAATATTCTTCTTTTGCCAAGAATAAGAATAGACAATAGAGATGCTTATAACGGCTTTGTGAAGAAACTTGAGAAATTGGAGAAATTATAGGATTTTAGAAAAATTTTAGAATTAATTTAGGAAAAATTTAAAAAAATTTAATGTTCGCCTGCTATGGTGAGCATGCTTTTTTGCGCAAAAAGTTTAATTTTATCTCTTAACACAAACAAAAATGCGAAAGATGTTTACAAAGTTTTTTTCATTCTTGGCAGCCACGGCAATCTTGGTTCAGGTTTGGACACCTCAAATCAATTTGGCTTTTGCGGCAACTCCGGGCGATGTCGTGATAAACGAAGTGGCTTGGGCCGGAAGTATGGACAGCGCCAATGACGAATGGATTGAACTATACAACCGCAGTAATCAAACTGTGGATCTTGCCGATTGGATGATTGAACGCAATGGCGTGCCGAGTTATAAATTAGCCGGAACAGTTGCGGCTCACGGCTATTTTCTCATCGAAAGAAGTGAACTTGCCGTAAGCAATGTGACAGCTGATCAAGTAATCTCTATTTCTTTGGCGAATGCCGGAAATAGTTTGGTGCTGAAAGACGCGAGCGGTGCAGTGATTGATACGGTGAATGCCGGTGGTGGAGCTTGGTATGCAGGTAATCCTACGACCAAAGCTACAATGGAAAAAATTGATCCGGATGTGCTGAGTGACGTGGCCTCAAACTGGGCTACGGCTAAAGCTGGTAATGGTTCAGTAAGCAGCAAAGGAACAGCAATTATCGGTACGCCACGGGCGGCAAACAGTAATTATGCCGGCAGTGGTCCGGAGATTCGTTTTGATTCGGCGGAAATAAGCGTGAATGGTGCTACGACTTTGAATATCGGTGTGTACGCGGATAACGCGCTCGATTTGTATGCATATGGTTTTGAAATCGATTATCCGTCAAATTTGCTTTCCTTTCAGTCAGCTCAGGAAGCAGCTTTTTTGAAAGCTGATGGTACAGGTACCGCTTTTAATGCGGCTTTAAAAAATAAAACCGAAGGAAGTTTGATCGTGGGTGACGCGCGCTTATTAAATCCGCCAAAAGGCGTGGATGGCAGCGGCAAACTTTTTGATCTTACTTTCAAGGTTCTGGCGACAAGTAACATGAGTGGCGATGTAACTTTTGGTGGCGGAAGTTTTATTTCAAATTCCGAAGGGAACCTGGCAGCTAAATTTTCTCCAACGGTAGTTAAATATAATAATTCGGTGGAGACTGTGAGTCCTGTGACTAATTTGAATATTGCTCCCGGCGACAAACGTTACAGTTTGAAATTAAGCTGGGATGCTGATTCCAGCGGTGCGACTTCTTATCTCGTGAAAAGAAAAAAAGTTGATGGCAGTTTTGCCACTTTGGGCACAGTGAATACTGGAAATTTTGTGGATGATGATGCGGTAAATGGCGGTGGAAAGTTTGTGCCCGGAATTACTTATCAATATCAAATAATTGCGGTGAAAAATAATGTGCAGAGTACGACAGTAAATATTAGTGGAAAAGAAACTCGCGGAATAACCGGCGATAATGATCGCAGTGACCTGGTGGATGGCAAGGACCTGGAAAATCTGGCCAGATCTTTCGGCAGTGATCTCGCGGATGAACAATACAATCCGCTGATGGATACAAACTTTGACGGCATTATTGATGGCAAAGATTTAATTGATGTAGGTATGAATTTTGGCATGAGTTATTAGACACATCGCCTTAGCGCTGGGTGGGTCATGTGGACGGGTATTGCCCGTAATGAAATTCGATCGCCCAGCTTGGTGACAAATTGCTAATGAAAAAATTAATTTTAAATTTATGAATAGAAAAATATTATTTATTTTGGCGTCAATGATCTCCTTGGCGGCCCTATCTCTGACTTACTTGGATACGACTTTTGGAGCAAAAATTGATGGCTGGGATGAAGATGTGGAGATGGAGGAAAAAGGAAAAGTGGACATGCAACCCGAATCTCTTGACCACGACATTTTGAAAATTTCCGTGATGTCTATAGACATGACTACACCGGTTTTAGGGTTGGCATTTCATTTAAATTACGACGCCGACAAAATTAAATTTTTGAAATATGAACCCGGTGATTTTTTGGAACAAGGTGGTGATCCATTTTACCTGGTACAAAATGATGAGAAGAAAAAACAAATTATTTTCGGTGAAACTTTGAGACGCGACGATAAATTTCCCAAGGGAGGTGGAAAAATTGCGGACATATATTTTCAAATCAAAAAACGCGATGCGATGGAATTCAAGTTTAGCAATGGTGTCGTGTCGACACTGGACACCGTGCGTCAGGATATAGACAAAATTGTTTGGAATGATTTAAGTCTAGACAAAGATGGTAAAAAAATGAGTGATGACAGCGTGAATGGAGACATAGTAGGCAATCAAAAAATTCAAACCGATACAGTTAATTTGCCGGAAAATTTTGAAATAATTTTAGCTATGGGAATTGTAATTTTGGGACTTTTATTGTGGATTTATTTGAGCAATAGAAGAAAAAAATTCCAGCGTTTTTGAGTTATATTACTTTTTAAACATCAGTCAATTTTAAATCATTAAATTATTTTTTTATACTTTGTATTTGGGTGTGGATGTATTAAATTGTCGAGTAGACAAATATAAAAATTTATTATGTCCAACAACCTCATTACAATACAAGAAGCTGCTGATCTTACTCAGAAATCGATCCAGACAATACGTCGCGCGATCAAATCAAAAAGAATTAAATTTCGCAGAGATAAAACTCCACAGGGGTTTAATTATCTTATCGACAAAGATTCAGTAATGGAATTTTATGAAGTTAGAGCCGTTGAACCTCAGTCTCAGGCAAATCCGGCTCCAACGACAGCTCAGAACACCGAGCCGATGACGTTCACAAATGAGGAGACAATGAATGTTAATGTCCATGACTTCAAAGCGTTTGTCCAGACAATGCAAACAATGATTTCTCAACACAGCGAAGAAAGACAAAGTTTCCTTCGTCTCGTAAATACCATGCAAGAAAAGATTTTTGTTTTGGAAAATCAAATAAATCTGCTCAAAGCACCACAAGTAAGAAGATGGTATCAGATTTGGAAGAGCAAAGTATAATTTAATTACGAATGGGTAAGAAAATTTCCCTTTTGTGGGAGTTTGCCAGGAAGATTATGCATCTTTCGGGTTTAGTGATTGTTGTTCTTTATACCTTATTGTTAAATCACTTTTCTGAGAGAGTGGCTATTATGGTAGTCACTGGCGTTTTATTGATTCTGCTGGAATTGGAGAGAATAAGGCTCGATCATAAGCCAAAGTTGATGAAAGTGATTGAAGGAATTTTTAGAAATAGTGAAAAAAATCATATTTCCGGAGCGGCGTTTTTTATTACTTCGACAATTATTTCTTTTTCGGCTTTTGAATATTGGATAGCTCTGACTGCGATGTTCATGACGGTGTTTGGAGATTTATTCGCAGCGCTTTTCGGTAGGACATTTGGCAAAAAAAAGATTTACAGACATAAAACTTTGATAGGAACTTTCGCGGCTCTATTTGCGAATTTATTGGTGGGAATATTTTTGATTCCTCAATTCCCCACCGTGTATGTGCCGATGGCGTTTGTCGCGACCGTGGTGGAGCTGCTTACTCACAAGCTTGATGACAATCTTACCGTGCCACTTTTTGCGGGTTTCGTGGGGCAAATGATAGTGTACTATACTGATATCAGTCTTCCGCCAATAGATTTTACGTTTCTGGGGTTGTTTTAAATTGTGAAACTATTAGAATCCACTTGAAAATATCCTAAACTCTTTTTTCACATGTCTCTCTTTGAAAACACACTAAAACAAATAGAAAAGGCAGCAAAAATCATGAATTTGGATCCGGAAGTCAAAAGCATTTTGGAAGTTCCCCAGAGGGAAATCGAAGTGAGTTTGCCGGTAAGAATGGATAATGGAAGTTTAAGAATTTTTAAGGGATTCAGAGTTCAACATAATAATGCCTGCGGACCATATAAAGGCGGTTTCCGCTATCATCAACAAGTAGACAAAGAGGAAGTGAAAGCTCTTTCCGCTTGGATGTCGATAAAGTGTTCCGTGGTGGGTATTCCACTCGGAGGCTCTAAAGGCGGAGTGATAGTAGATCCAAAACTTTTATCCGAAGGCGAATTGGAAAGATTGACCAGAAAATATGTACAATTGATCGCGCCAAATGTAGGTCCGACTGTAGATGTGCCGGCTCCCGATGTGAATACTACTCCAAAAATGATGGATTGGTTTGCGGATGAATATGCCAAAGTACAAGGCAAAGATTTGAAAGGTGAAGGTTATGCGTTAAAAGGAGTTGTTACAGGAAAAACTTTGCCAGCCGGTGGTAGTAAAGGAAGAGGCGAAGCTACGGCTCAAGGCGGTTGCTATGTTCTTCATGAATATGCTCAGTCAATCGGCATGGAACCGGCAAAAACACGAGTAATTATTCAAGGATTTGGAAATGCTGGCGCGATTGCGGCAAAATTATTGACTGCGGATGGATACAGCATTATCGGTACTTCCGATTCTCAAGGTGGAGTTTTGAGCGATAAAGCTTTGGATATTGCTGCTTTAAATGCCTGCAAAGCGGAGAAAAAAACCGTAGTGAATTTTGAAGCTCCGGGAGTGAAAAAAGTTACCAATGAAGAATTATTGGAAGCTGATTGCGATGTTCTAGTTTTAGCGGCTTTGGAAAATCAGGTTACAGCTCAGAATGCGGATAAGGTAAAAGCAAAAATGATTTTGGAATTGGCAAACGGACCGGTGACTCCCGAGGCCGATGAAATTTTGGCTAAAAAAGGAATCGTAGTCGTGCCGGATATTTTGGCAAATGCCGGAGGCGTGACGGTGAGCTACTTTGAAATGCTGCAAAATGCCGATAATAAATATTGGGAAGAGGATGAAGTGAAAGCCAAATTAAAAGATATAATGGTGAAAGCTTGGCAGGAAGTAAGAGCCAATGGAGATAGTTTTAAATGCCCACTCAGAGAAGCGGCGTTTATTACGGCTCTCAAAAGAATCGAAGGAAAGATAAAAGAGAAGAAATTGATTTAAACCAGAACATAGTTTATATTTTTAACAAGATCTTTTACCAAATCATATGATTCCAAGCTCTTCTGTATCAAAGGCTGCAAAAAAATATGTTTATCCGTTTGAAGATGGATCTAAGGAGATGAAGGATTTATTAGGTGGAAAAGGGGCAAATTTGGCAGAAATGACTAATATTGGCGTACCTGTTCCTCCGGGATTTACTATTACCACGGAGGTTTGTCATTTATTTCTCGATCAAAAGGCCGGCGACTCCCGCCGGCATGAAACCTTAGTTTCAGCTTATCCTGATGGATTTGCTGATCAGTTGGACGTGAATTTGAAAGCTTTGGAGGAAAAGATGGGTAAAAAACTTGGCGATGCCAAGAATCCTTTGCTGGTTTCTGTAAGAAGTGGCGCGGCGGTTTCAATGCCGGGCATGATGGATACTATTCTCAATCTTGGTTTAAATGATGAAACGGTTGCGGGAGTGATTGAAAGAACCGGAAATGAAAGATTCGCTTATGACTGCTATCGCCGTTTCGTACAGATGTTCGGGGATGTGGTGATGGGCGTGGAGCATGATCTTTTTGAACAGGCAATTGATAAAATCAAGGAAGAAGAAGACGTAAAAATGGATACGGAACTAACAGCTAAAAATTTAAAAAGTTTAGTTGGTGAATTTAAAAAAATAGTTAAAAAAAGTACCGGAAAAGAATTTCCGGCGAATCCTTTTGAACAATTAAAATTGGCCATTGAAGCGGTATTTAATTCATGGATGAGCGATAGAGCAAAAGCTTATCGTACAATTCATGGCGTGGCCGGACTGAAAGGTACGGCAGTGAATGTGCAATCAATGGTTTTCGGAAATATGGGTGAAGATTCCGGTACCGGCGTGGCCTTTACCAGAAATCCATCCAATGGCGGTAAAGAATTTTATGGAGAATTTTTAATGAATGCTCAAGGTGAGGATGTCGTGGCCGGTATTCGTACACCGATGTCTTTGAGTGAACTTGAAAATGTGAATGCCGCGGTTTATGAAGAGCTCGTGGCGGTGAAAAATAAACTGGAAAAACATTATAAAGATATGCAGGATATAGAGTTTACCATTGAAAAAGGTAGACTCTTTTTATTGCAGACTAGAAATGGAAAACGTACCGGTCAGGCCGCGGTGAATATTGCCTGTGATTTATTTGATGAAGGAATTCTTGATAGAGATGAAGCTTTGCTTAAAATTGACGCGAAACTTTTGAATCAATTACTTCATCCTCAACTCAAAAAAAGCGCTTCAAAAAATGTAATCGCGAAAGGATTGCCGGCGAGTCCCGGTGCGGCTTCAGGTAAGATCGTTTTCAATTCTGAAGACGCGGTGGAAATCGGTGGCAACCGTCATGAAAATTGTATTTTGGTAAGAAAAGAAACAAGTCCCGAGGACATTACCGGTATGCATAGCGCTTGCGGAATTTTGACTTCACGTGGAGGCATGACCAGTCACGCGGCGGTGGTTTGTCGCGGTATGGGTAAATGTTGCGTGGCGGGATGTACCGATGCGGTAGTAAATGTGAGCGCGAAAAAATTGATTATCGGAGATTTGGTTTTGGGTGAGGGAGACATTATTACTTTAGATGGAACGACAGGTGAAATTATGCTTGGTGAAATGGAAATGCAGGAACCGGAATTAATTGGAAATTTTAAACGTGTAATGGATTGGGCCGATGAGGTAAGAACTTTAAAAATTCGTACAAACGCGGATACGCCTGTAGACGCGCAAGTGGCGCTGGATTTCGGAGCGGAAGGAATAGGGCTGTGCCGCACAGAACATATGTTCTTTGAAGAAGATAGAATTCATTTGGTACGTCAGATGATTTTGGCAAAAGACGCCGCTTCCCGCGCTAAGCCTCTCGAAAAATTATTGAAAATTCAAAAGGGAGATTTTGAAGCAATTTTTAAAGCGATGGATGGATATCCGGTTTTGGTGAGATTGCTTGATCCACCTTTGCATGAATTTTTGCCGGATAAGGAAAATAAAATTAAGGAATTGGCGGATGATTTTAAACTGACCGTTGAAGAGGTAAAGAGCCAAATTGCCAGTCTGCATGAGATAAATCCTATGCTTGGACATAGAGGTTGCAGACTTGGAATCACTCATCCGGAAATTTATAAGATGCAGGTTCAAGCGATCGTCGAAGCCGCTCAAGCCGTGAGTGGAGAAGGCCCGTCAGGTGCCCGGGCAGGTGTGAAAGTGAATGTGGAAATTGAAATTCCTTTGATTGGCACGATACGCGAATTTGCGCATATGAAAAAATTGGTGATGGAAACTATTAAGGAATATGAATCTGTAGCTAAACTCGGTTTCGATTACAAGATTGGGACGATGATTGAAGTGCCACGCGCGGCCATTACCGCACACGAACTCGCGCAGGAAGCGGACTTCTTCTCATTCGGAACGAATGATCTTACGCAAATGACTTTCGGATATTCTCGTGATGACGCGGGAAGTTTCTTGCCTAAATATATGGATTTGGGAATTTTGGAAAACGATCCGACCGCGACAATCGATCAGGACGGTGTGGGTAAATTGATGCAGATTTGCGTGGAACTCGGCCGTGGCGTGAAAGCGGATTTGGACATTGGAATTTGCGGAGAACATGGAGGTGATCCGGCTTCCGTAGCATTCTGTCACAAAATCGGTCTGAACTACGTGAGCTGCAGTCCATATCGTGTGCCGATTGCGAGATTAGCGGCGGCGCAAGCTTGCTTGAAGAAAATAGTTTAGAAAAAATTTAAGAAAATTTAAGATTTATATGATATTAAATATATTGTATGCGTTTGGTTAGTCTTGATTTATGTCGAATTTCACTATAAACTTATAGTAGAATATAATATTAAATTTCACATGACTACCGCAGAAGCACTCTTAAAAGAAAAAATTATTTCCGTTTCTGATTTACAAAAAAATCCCATGAAAGCTTTAGATGCCAAGATTGTACGCATTGTAAAAAACGGCAAAGAAATTGGTGTTTTCATGAGCAAAGAGGAATTCGAAGATTTCCTGGAAGAAAGTCTGGAACTAAAAGATTCATTCAAAAAAGAATTGGAAGCTGACTTAAAAAGTGCCAAAAAGAACCAATTAACTCCAATGAATAATATTTTGTAATTTGATTAAATGTTTGAATTTTTAGCGACTCAGAGCTTTATCCACAGTTTGGAAAAATTAGATGCATCTACCAGTGCCGAGATCAAGAAAAAACTTCAATTTTTAGCAAAGCAGGAAAATCCTATTTGGTTTGCAAAAAAGCTAAAAGGTTACAAAAATATTTTCCGTTTTAGATCTGGAAACTATCGAATGACTTTTGAACTGAGTGAAAGTAGAATCATTTTATTATCTGCAAAGCATCGGAAAGAAATTTATAAGGGTTTGTAGCCTACACATCGCCCCAATTCAGCTTGTGTCTGAGCATTTTGTAGTAGCGATTTTTGGTGCGAATAATGTAGAGATAACGTTTGCTGCGGCGTACTTTTACCTGATCGCCAAATTTCAGCATGCAAGGATCCTGTCCATCAATGGTAAGTCCGATTGTTGAGCTATCATCATTGCGACGTTGAGTATCGATAGTGATAGTGATTTGTCTGGTACCAGGAACTACTATGGACCTCATGGAAAGCGAGCTGGGACAAATCGGCGTGATAATGAGACCTTCTATGCCCGGATGCACGATAGGCCCTCCAGCGGAAAGAGAATGGGCTGTGGAGCCCGTAGGAGTGGAAACAATTACGCCATCGGCTTTGAATTTTACGACGCGACGACCGTTGATTTCCAAATCGATAGTGATGAGACGAGCAAAAGATCCCTGATTAATTACGGCATCATTAAGCGCGAGATAGGTACAAAGTTTTTTGCTTTTGCGATAAAGAGTGGCGCGAAGCAGTGAACGTTTATCAATAACATATTTATCTTCAAAAACGAGATCGAGAGTTGCAAAAAGTTTTTCCGGATTTGTTTCGGTAAGAAAACCGAGATTGCCGAGATTTACCGGAAAAAGCAGTACTTTGTGTTTGGAAATGGCGCGGGCGGTTTTGAGAATCGTGCCATCGCCACCGAGAGTGATAGCCATATCCACGGTTTTAAGAATTTCTTCTTTTTTATAACCTCGAGCTTTAGGAAAAATCTTACAGCTATTATTGTCATAAAAAATCTCAACTTTATGAGCCTTGAGATATTTTGAAAGCTGTTTTAAAAGAGCCAAATTTCTAGGAATTTCAAGCAAATTACGCTTGGTGATAATACCTACTTTTTCTATTGGTTTATGCGTCATTTTGACTTGAATTAGCCTTTATCATTGTACCATATCTGAATTGAAGGGGCAATCTGGAGGATTATGGCTCAACGCGCCCAGGCTGCATCAAGGATTTGATTTTGTTTGCATCTACTTTACGAATATATTCCGGAATATTTTCCCAAATTAAATGGAAGCCATAACCTCCTCCTTTCATTTCCTCGATGGCGTCTTCTTTATTCCATCCCTGAATTACGATTCTATACATGGCAATCACCACTCCGGTGCGATCCGAGCCGTGTTTGCAATGTACGTAAATGGGATAATTATTTTTATCGGTAAGAATATCTAAAGCGCTGATAATGTCCTCATCATCAATATCCCAAGGATTCATGCGGATGTGTAAAAATTTGAAATTGGTTTTCGACTCGGTGATGGTATATCTATCGGTATGGAAATATTCGAGATCGAGGAGGGTTTTGATGCCGAGTTTTTGCAATTCTTTCAAATCGTCGGCGGTTGGTCTGTCTCCGCGGTAAATTCCATTCGTGACTTTATAAAAATTGCCGATTTCGGTGTCTTTGACAGGCTTGGCCCATGTTTGAGGTCTGGCGGAATCGGCGACTGGAGTGGACACTTCATAACCCGGCGCAAAATAAATCACCGGCGTCAAAAAAATGACCAAAGAAATTAAAACCAAATATAATCTGGAAGACTTTTTCATTTGGTTATTTTGCTAAAAATTTTAAGTAACTTTTTTGCTGAATCTTCCCAGGAAAACTTTTCAGCCTGAGTAAATCCTTTTTCTCTAAGATGCGCGCAAAATTCCGGATCTTTGATGAACTTCAACATGGCTTCGGCTATTTGAACATGACTTTCAGGATTGATAAAAATTGCCGCGTTGCCCACCACTTCCGGAATGGACGACGTGTGAGAAGCTATGACAGGACAGCCGCATTCCATGGCTTCCAGAGGCGGTATTCCGAATCCTTCATAAAAAGACGGGAACACAAGCGCGCGAGCGAGACTGTACAAATTCACCAAACTTTTATTGGAAAGATAACCAAGTAAATGAACTTTTTTGTTAAGATAATTTTCTTTGATGGCGGCATAAATTTGTTCATAATCCCAACCGTTTTTGCCGACAATTATCAGATAATAATCCGGATATCTATCACTCACCTCTTTAAACGCTTTGATTAAATTTAAATAATTTTTTCGCGGTTCGAGAGTACCGACGGCAAGAAAAAAATTTTCAGGCAAATTTGTTTGCTGAATAAATTCACGTAATTTACCCGGAGGAATCGGCTTAAATTCTTCGCTGGCGCCACAATAAATCACATCGATCTTACTTGGATTATAATGAAAACGCTGCAAAATATCGGTGCGGGTATTTTCTGAAACGGCACAGACGTGCGCGGCGCGACGTAGCGCGCGACGCAGGAGAAGTTTTTCAATTATTGTCGCTTTTTTGTTGTGAGTATTCGGATAAAGGAAAGCCACCAAATCATGAACGGTAAGCACGGTCTTTATTTTTGCCGGCAGAATTGAAGGAATTATATAACTTGATGGAGCGAAAAAAATGTCCGCTTTTTCCTTTTGAATATCACGAGCAACCTGAAAATGCCAAAACATGCCTTTGGAGGAAAATAGTTTTACGCGGGCGTTTTTAAACTCGCCAAATCCCGGAATCCCGTCGCGGGCATAAAGAATGTATTCATTTTTATGATCCTGTCTGAGGAGATTTTGTACGAGATGGAAAGTATACCAGCCTTTGCCGGCCTTTTCTCCACCTGCGGTCCGAATATCGATGGCGATTTTCATGAAACAAGTATAAGCGAAATTGAAAGATTTTAAAAACTTTACATTCTTTTGATTTGGGTTATGCTTAAAATTGAAATTAACTAAATTATTTTATGCCGGATTCACTTAAGATCAGATTTATGAAATTGTCGCTGATAAAAAAGGCGATTTTGGTTGGCTCTATTTTGACAGCTTTGAGCGTATTTATGCCTTGGTACAATGATGTGGATAAATTTAATATTGGCGAAAGTTTCCTGGGAATTTCGGGACCGCTTTATTTGGCCGGTTTTTTTGTATTTGTGGCTGGAGCTGTTTCCGTAGCGATTATTGCCATCCAAATGATGGAGAAAAAAATGCCAAAACTGCCGATGAAAGAATCTCAAATGCATATTGCCGGCAGTGTGCTTTCACTGTTTATGCTCGTTTTGACGGCATCGGCTTATTTTCATCCAAAGTTTGGAGTGAATTTGGCTGATAAGACTTTGGGATTGGGCATGATTTTGTCTTTCATAGGAACTGGAATAATGATGATTGGCGGAATTTTGTCTTTGAGAACAAAAGAAGTGAATTTTGATACTGAGGGTACTATCTCACCTTTGATTGATATGGATCGTGAAAAATCAGATTTGAATATGCGCGGAGATATGACGGTTGGTGAAGCGATGGATAGAAATCAACAATACCAAGGAACCGGCGTCAGATCCGGAGGTTGGGGTCCTGTTCAAGAATCCATGAATAATTTGAAAAGACACGATTAATTAGAATCGTGGGCGATGGTGGCCATGGCCGCCACGATGACCGCCGCCGTGATGTCCGCCGCCTCTTTGATTGAAGCGTTGGCGACCATGCGGAGCGTGTGACGAGCTGGAATTACCGGAAAATTTTTCTCCCGGGACTTCTGGATGTTCGGATAATTTGATTTGAGTTTTGATCAATCTCTCGATGTCGCGGACGTCGCGACCCTGATCTGGCGTAGCGAAAGAAATGGCGTGACCCTCCATACCTGCACGACCTGTACGACCGATACGATGAACATAGTTGTCAGAATCATCCGGAAGGTCGTAATTAACCACAAGCTCGATACCTTGGACATCAATGCCGCGAGCGGCGATGTCTGTAGCTACAAGTACACGATATTTACCGGATTTAAAACCGGCGAGAGCCTCTTTACGTTGGCCGAGAGAACGATTGGAATGAATTTCAGCAGCAGGGCAGCCATTATCGTTGAGTACGGCTTTTACGACATGCGCGCCTCTTTTTGTACGAGTAAAAATAATAATTGAACCGAGATATTGTTGTACCAGCTTCACGAGTAAGCGTGGCTTATCACCTTTTTTCACCACAAAAATTTCCTGGGAAACTTTTTCCGCGGCTGTTCCGGCCGGAGCGACTTCCGTACGCACCGGCAGTTTCATTTCATGCGCAATCATATTCAAAATTTCCGGCGGCATAGTGGCGGAAAAGAGCATGGTTTGTCTTTCTTTCGGAATATTCTTCAAAATCTGCTTAATTTGCGGGGCAAAACCCATATCGAGCATGCGATCCGCTTCGTCCAAAACCAAAGTACATACGCGTCCAAGGTTTATGGTTTTTCTTTCCATGTGATCGATAAGACGACCCGGCGTAGCGATGAGAATGCGCGGTCCTTGTCTAAGGGAATTGATTTGATGATGCATTGATTCTCCACCAATAAAAACAGCCATTTTTATGCCGATTGCATGAGCCAAAGGCTGAAGACTTTCATGAACCTGTAGCGCCAATTCGCGTGTAGGCAAGAGCACAAGTGCCCCACCTTTCATCTGAGTAAGTCTTTGGATCATTGGTAAGCCGAAAGCTAAAGTTTTACCGGTACCCGTTTGAGCGATGCCGATTACGTCTTTACCTTCAATCGCGATAGGTATCGCTTTATGTTGGATTGGCGTTGGCGTAGTAAATCCGAGTGTTTCAATTTTTTTGAGCAAAGCCGGAGCGATGCCGAGGCCGTAAAAGCCGTTTGTTTCATTAGTCATGTGAGCATATTACAGTATTTGACTTTCAAAAGCAAATGTGTCAAAAATAATGCTTGACTTTTTTGTAAAATAGTTGTACTATATAAACGCAAAATGCCCTTTGAAATAAAACAAAAATAAAAACACGCTTTTAGGAAGACTCGAGCAACTAAACAAATTTCTTTTTGGTTTCTCAATTCTTCCTAAAACTTTCCTCCTCATGACGAGTGAGTAGGTTATGTAAGAGAACCTGATATCCAGGGCGGTTCGCCGCCTAGCTCAATACTTCGCAAGAAGTTAGGGACTTTATCAGGGACACTTCCTTTCTATAATCATTCTCGAGAAGCCTCGAAGGATGTTTATAAAAAGTCTGTTTTGATCCGGTTGATATTTCTTGGGTACCAACGATCTTCATGGCCGTAAGGTTATGTAGAAGAAGGTATTCAGCGGTTGAGCAAGAATGTTGGTAACGACATTCAAGCAAAGACCATATTATGTAAATACGTTTACATGAATGAAATGTTCGCTGTTCATGGATCGCTCGCAAGAGTAATTACATGAAGCAATTCAGTTACACAGATTGATGCAATTTAATATGTTGTTCCCCATCTGTGTGTGGTGTCTCTAAATCTCTTATGTAGCAGAAGAATGTTTTAGGCAAGTGCATACAAAAGGACCATTAAACCGGTCCTTTTGTGTATCCGGACTTAGGCAAAATATGAAAACAAATAGCAGCGGATATTGCCATTGAAAAGTTTGCGATTTTTATTTGCGGGACGGCCGAAAAGATAGGGAAAGTTTTCGTTGGAAGTAATCAGAAATAGAGAGCAATTTTTGGTCTGAGCGAATTTTTCACCGAATTGGCGATACATTTTTTCCACTTTGGAATATTCGTCCAAACGCTCACCGTAAGGCGGATTGGAAATAAAAGTGGCATTTTCAAACTGACTAAAATCGAGATCCTTGAAATCGGCGTGCTGAAATTTTATCTCACCGCAAGCCGCATTTTTTGCGTTTTCTTTGGCGATTTTTACGGTGTCTTCGGAAATATCAGAGCAATTAATATTTAATTTGAGATCTGTTTTGATTGATTTGCGCGCTTCATGGTAAGCGTCTTCAATTCCCTTTATCCATGGCCAGTCGTGCAAAGCAAATTTACGCTTTAGTCCGGGGGCAATGTTTTTGGCAAGAAGAGCCGCTTCAATGCCGATTGTGCCGCTGCCGCAAAAAGTATCATAAAGAGGGCGATCCGCTGTCCAATCCGAAAGCTTTACAATGGCCGCGGCGAGGGTTTCTTTCATCGGTGCCTGATTTGCTTTGGTACGATAGCCGCGTTTGTGAAGACTTTCACCGGAGGAATCTATGGCGAGCACAAATCTATCTTTATTCGCTTTTACAATTATTTGATAAACAGCTTTGGAATTTTCCGGTAAATTTTCCGTTTTATATTTTTTTTGCAATCTTTTGACGATGGATTTTTTCACGATACTTTGAATTGCCGGCTCGGAATGCAGAACGGATTTTACACTGGTGGCGTCGACGGGAAATTGATCGTTTTTGCCGATGAATTTTTCCCATGAAAGTGTCTGAGTTTGATCAAAAAGTTCGTCGAAAGTGGTAGCGGAAAATTCGCCGATTTTAATCATAATTCTGTCCGCGCATCTCAGCCAAAGATTGGCTTTAACAAGCGCGATTTCGTCACCTTCAAAGGTCACGCGTCCATCTTCGGTTTTGATTACCCAGAGTCCGAGTTTTTTGATTTCGTCATAGACGATTTTTTCCAAACCGAAGGCGCAGGTGGCGATGAGTTCCATTTTAAATTTTAAAGAATAGCTTAATGCAGGCATCCATGTCTTGCACGAGTGGTAATTTTAGCGCATCTTGTGGAGTTTTCCAGCAAAAATTTTGATGTTCGAGGGCGGAGATTTTTATTGTCGACAAGTGAGAAATTTGTGTATGAAAAATGTAGTAAATAAAATCATGGCTTTCGTAGCGCACGAAAATTTTGCGATGGAGAGTGAGATTTTCGAGTGAAATGGAGAGGCCGGTTTCTTCTAAAATTTCGCGGATAATTGCCTGATGAGGGGTTTCATTTTTTTCAATTTTGCCGGCGGGAGCGCCCCAAGTGTCAGGCTGTGATTTGTGTTTTTCGCGATGAAGAAGAAGAATTTTCCCATCATGTTCACAAAAACAACTGACGACTTCAAAAAGCGGATTGAAATTTTCCGGTTGTGCGAGGTAAATCATGCGGGTTCTATATGGATGAGTACATGTCCCAAATCGGGCATTTGCTTTCGTAAATAATTTTCCAATTTGTGAGCAAGGTCGTGACCATTACGCACTGAAATATCGGCTTTTACACACGCGATCAAATCGACGTGAAATTTCATGCCGGTTTTTCTGATCATGCAATTTTCTACGCTTTGAATTCCATGAACTTTCAATGCAAAAGTTTTTATTTTTTCCACCATATCATCATATAAATGTTCATCCATAATTTCTCCCAGCGCCGGTCGGAAAATCAAATAGCTGTTGTAAAGAATGAATCCGGCGGCAAAAAGAGCCGCCCAATCATCCGCAGCTTCATAACCTTTACCGAAAATCAAAGCGATGGAGATGCCGATAAATGCGGCGACAGACGTGATGGCATCGCTTCTGTGATGCCAGGCATCGGCTTTTAGCGCGGAGCTGTGAGTTTCTTTGCTTTTTTTCACAACAAGTTGATAGGAAATTTCTTTCCAAATAATAATTCCGGCTAGGAAAATCAAGGTCCAAGATTCGGGAAGTTTGTGCGGAGTGTGAATGTTTTTGATACTTTCGTAGGCGATTAGCATAGCCGCGACAATTAAAAATCCCACCACAATGAAAGTGATAAGCGGTTCGGCGCGACCATGACCGTAAGGATGGTTTTTGTCCGGAGGCTTGCTGGAATATTTGATACCAAACCAGACTAAAAATGAAGAAAAAATATCAGTGGTGGATTCGATGGCGTCGGCGATCAAAGCATAGGAATTGCCAAAATATCCGGCCAGCCATTTTATCAATGCCAAAGTGGCATTTCCGATGATGCTGAAATAGGTGGTGTTAATGGCTTTTTGTTCATTTGCCGAGCGAGTGTGTTCTACCATGAGATGATAAGTTTAGCAGCTGTATTTTACGGCACTAGATACTTTCCTGCATGTAATCAACAACAATTGTGATGATAGCTTTTACCGTATCGTTACAGGATTTAAATTCAATTTTATCTAAAACTTCGTTACCGTACTTCCTCATAAGATCACTTATTAGGGCATGGATAAATGATTGAGTGGCTCCATCAATGTTTTCAAAATCCAATATTATTTTCCGGTTTTTGTCTAAGGCCGGAATAAGTTTTTTTAATCTTATTTTTCTGGCAGTGTCTTTGTTCTCTGCAAAAGGACCAACTTCTTTGAATAATTTTATGTGAATCATGTGAATTGCGGTTTTTTATAACGTTCTTTTTTTCTTTCTTTAATGGCCTCTTTTAAGGTTTTATTGAGCAACCCTAAAAGTAGAGAAAATTCCTGAGTAGTATCTAATGATAGATCTATTCCCACCACCGTTCCCTGCCAACCTGGCAAATCATCTCTTGTTGAATGCCTATCCATAAAAGGATCTGCGTGTAATTCAATTTTTTTACCTTGTCTTTTCAAAAGTTTATATAGTCCCTTGCCACTATATATGACAAAAAAGTCGCTATTTACTGAAGCGATTGATTTTATAAAGAATAATCCTGCTCCCGCGTTACGGTCCGTGCCTCCTTCTTTTTTTGTAGTCCCTGTAATCCCCGGGGTCAAAGCCATTTTAATTGCCTCTAAGTCAGTTTTGGGATTATGAGATTCGTTTATGGATTTCCATATGCCAATACCTGTGTCGGCAATTCCAATGCGTATTGTATTACTTTTTTTGTAATATTGGGCAGACACAATAGCACCATCTTTGGACATGGCGTGTTCAAGCACATTTCTTATCAATTCGCTCATAATATAGCGTATTGGTTCTGCGTGTTTTGCTTCGAGATGTAATAATGGAGTGACGTCTGTTATGAATTTGGTTAAAGCGGCCGAGTTTTTGATTTGAGTTAATGGTATAAATCTACCGGCCGATTCATGTTCTGTTATATTTATACCTGAATTTATTTTCAAAAAGTCAAACAGCTTCATTCTTTTCAAATAATGTTTCGATGTTGCCTCTAATTTTTCACATTTGATTTTTGAGGGTTTTATGCTTAAACCAAGTGAAGCTATCATGGATAGGACCATTGGATGGATTGACATCCATTTTTTATTGAACGTGAGTTCGAGTCTATCTGTTTTACCGGGATCAAAACCCTGTAAAAAAGGATCTATATTCCCCAGCCACACACTGTTTGGGATATGTATTTTCATGTATATCTACAGTACCGGGAATTCATGTTAAATGTCAAATTACCGGAAATCCCGGCAATTTAAGAGATTCGGCTTGTCCGGATAGATTCAATTTTATAGAGATCATTTTATTTAAATGATATGGTTCCGATTATTTCATCAAATTGCTTACTCTCTTTTTCCGGATTTTCCAGATCGGATGCCGATGTCCAAAACTGAAAAAGATTTTCACCGTTTAAAATTGAATAATGATATTCGTTCAGGTAGCCGTTTCGAGAAGAGTTTTGTGCATATATTGGTGTTAAATAATATCTTTTGTGGTTGTTGTAAAACAATTTCTAAGAAAAAATCAAGCCAAGCGGCAATGTTTTTTTGAACCAATAGTGTTTTGCGTACCTCAAGGATGACATCATCTTCAGATTTATCTCTTATTAATCTGAGACTTAGTGGTCCAGGAGTTATTAATGCATTTAATCTGTCTTGAAAACTATTTTGAATTTCATCCCATAGCGCGCAGAATTTTCGTCTAGTTTCTTTATCTGGTTCTGAAGCTCCCGGGGCCAAAGTAAATCTTGTTTCTAAGGCCCTCCAAAATTCAGGTGGCGTTAATTCTCCAGTATGGAATAAATACGGTTTTATAATTTCGTGATTTTCATCGGTAGGTCCCATGGTGTTTATTAATAGCTAGGGGTTTGTTTTAGCACTTTTGTGTTTTTTCACAATATTTGTTTTGTTGCAGAGATCCAGTCACATTTGAGGAAATAAAAGAATTAGAAATAAAAGCATAGACAAGTTTCTGAACAGGAGTGAGCCGATACATCTGTAATCCATCATGTTTTCGGTGAAAGTTGTAGTACGAAACCCACTGAGCAAGAAGGTATCTCAATTCATGCAATTCGGCAGCGAAGGGCCAATATACAACTGCCAATTCTTTGAAAGTTCGGTGGTATCGCTCAATTTTTCCATTGTGCTGTGGCGTATACGGTGGGTTTCTACGATGCTCAATTCCCTGACGAGCAAGCCATTCAGTAATACCTCTGGAAAATTCCTGATCCGTACGAATAGCTTCTATTCGAAATGGAGCT
>Ga0172371_10002744_pt1 | contig 27702 bp, 24 predicted proteins | sample Lak12m_FD_114543 | JGI IMG/M metagenome (GOLD analysis project Ga0172371, IMG submission 114543) | Freshwater microbial communities from Kabuno Bay, South-Kivu, Congo - kab_022012_12m | ecosystem: Environmental > Aquatic > Freshwater > Lake | place: Democratic Republic of the Congo: South-Kivu...
ACATGTTACCGTCATTCCCACTTTCCTGCTTTTTCCCCGTCATTCCCGTGCAAACGGGAATCCAGCCATCCGCCAAATGTCTCCTACCTTTTACCGTCATCCTCACATATTACCACCATTCCCACATGTTACCGTCATTCCCACTTTCCCCCCGTCATTCCCGTGCAAACGGGAATCCAGCCATCCGCCAATCGTCTCTTACCTCCTTCAGGCTTTTAGCCTGTGGCAATGATGGGAAAATATAGAAATGCCGAGCGCGGGCGCTTATCAACTGGCTAAAGTAGCCCCCCAATTGCCCGTCCTTGTCGATAAAAAGAGGGAAAAAACACCATTTTAGCGCTTTTTGTGCCGAAAAATGGGCTACTTTTTACTAAAAATGGCGTTCGAGGGTAAAAAAATGGAGTTTGGGAGTAAAAAAATGGAGTTTTGGGGCACAAAAAGCCAAATTGACTGTGTTTTCAAACAGATACAAAATGCGTATTTCCCTTGACATGGATGGAAAAATCTCGTTACGAGTGGCTCAAAGTGGGAAATAGTGGTTATAAGTGGGTAAAAAATACGCAGATGATGACGATCAGAGGACAGTATTTTCACAACATAGATAACAAAGGCAGGGTAACGATGCCTACGAAATTGCGTGAGTTCCTCATGGAGGAACTTCAAAACGATTTCGTCGTAACCTGCTGGGAAAAGTGCGCGATGATCATCCCCCGCAAAGAATGGCAAATCGTCGAAGAAAAGGACGCCAAACGCTCTATCCTCAAGAAGGAGGACCGCAATTTTCGCTTATATTTCATGTCGGGCGCCGTCGATTCCTCCCTTGATTCCATAGGGAGATTGTTCATCCCGCCCAATCTCAGAAAACATGCCCGCCTAGAAAAGGCAGTCGTTCTCGTTGGCATGGGGCGAACCATCGAAATCTGGGATGAAAAACGTTTCATGCAAAAAATCGAAGGAACCGACATCATTACAGAATGCGGAGAATATCTTGCTGATTTAGGTATATGAACGAATTACGCCAATCGAGCCAATTCCGCCATCGTCCCGTTCTCCTCGACGAGGCGCTCACGGCGCTAATTTATAAAGACACTAAGGGCGGCGTTTTTCTAGACGGAACGATTGGCGGCGGTGGCCATGCCGAGGCGATACTCACCAAGATAGCACCGGCGGGAAAGCTCCTCGGCTTGGATTTGGATGATGAGGCAATAGTAGCAAGCCGCGAGAGATTGAAAAATTTTGCCCCTTACCTGGATATAATGAGGGGAAACTTCGCCGCTGTCGATGAATTGCTGAATAAAAAGGGAATTACCGCTCTCGACGGCGCCTTACTGGATTTGGGGGTCTCGACACATCAGTTAGCGAGCGCCCACCGGGGCTTTAGCTTTCTCCACGAGGCACCACTGGATATGCGAATGGCGGGGCAACAAGGGGGGATAACGGCAGGGGATATTATCCAAACTTCTAAATGGGAAGAGCTTGCTAGAATTATCAGGGACTATGGGGAAGAAAAAATGGCAAAGGCAATAGCAAAAGCGATTTGTAAAAGATGTGCCATTGCTCCCATTCTAACGACAACGCAGTTGGCGAGTATCGTTGCGGGTATCAGCAAGCGCCATAGTGGCATCCACCCGGCGACCAAAACCTTTCAGGCGCTCCGCATCGCCGTCAACAACGAGCTAGAGAACCTCCGCGTTTTTATTCCTAAAATCGTTCCCTTCTTGAACAAGGGGGCACGCCTAGCAATAATCAGCTTCCACTCTCTGGAAGATAGGATAGTCAAACGGACTTTTCAGGATCTTGCCTCGAATTGTGAATGCCCTCGCGGCATTCCCGTGTGTGTTTGTCAAAAACAGCCGTTGTTGAAGATCATAACCAAAAAACCAATAACACCCAGCATACAGGAAATAATGGAAAACCCCGCTGCGAGAAGCGCAAAGTTACGGGTAGCGGAAAGGATTTAACGATGCAGACTATCCCCATGGCAACCACTTCGGCACAGAAAAAAAACCTTCGTTATGGGAGCATCATTGCTGCTTTCTTATTAATTTTGTTCTTGGCAATCGGCTACATCTGGCTGCACATCAGCACCCAACAAATCGAATACCGCCTTGCCGCCGCAAAGAGCAAAACCGAACAACTAACGGATGAACAAAAGCGCCTACATCTGGAATACTCCGCCCTTAGTGCACCCCAACGGATAGAAGAAATCGCCATCAAGCGCCTACAAATGCGCTATCCCTCACCCGAACAGAAAATCGTCATGGATACCAATCGGGGGAGAAGCTGATGGATGATGATTTTTGGCAATACGGGAATCTTCTTAACCCACCCTTCTTTTCCCCCCTTGTTAAGGAGCAAAGACGGCTTCGCCCTCAGTTAACTCCCTTGCTCGTAGGGAGGAGAGCGCCCTGCCGCCAGGTGTTCGAGGCGCCTTTAGGTAAGCAAACATTTTTCGGATATTTACAGGATAACTAGCAGCATGGATAACAATGCCTTCAATAAAAGATTATTGTTCATTTTTGGCATAATGGCATTGGTTTTTCTCGCCTTCTTGGGGAGGGCAATCCATCTGCAAGTGGTAAGCTCTCAGGAGCTCACCACATTAGCGCAACGCCAGCACAATCGGGAGGAAGTCGTCAAAGCCGCCCGCGGCGCCATTTACGATCGTAACGGGCAAAAGCTGGTGGAAAGTATCAACGCCGTTTCCATCTTCGCCAATCCCCGGGAGATAGACGATGTGGAAAGAACCAGTCGGCAACTTGCCACCTTGACAGGACAAGCAAAGGCTTCCCTAATCGCCAGATTGACCTCCTCGGAAGGCAATTTCGTTTGGATCGCCCGCCAACTCGAACCAGAAAAAGCGGAGGCGATAAAGAAAGCAAACATCCCCGGAATTTATTTTCGTTTCGAGCCTAAACGCTACCATTATTATGGAAAACTGCTCGCCCCGGTCATCGGCGTTGTCGGCGTCGATTTACAAGGATTAGAGGGGCTGGAGCTTTCCTACGATAAACACCTACGAGGAGTGCGTGATAATGTTATGTGGGCGGTGGACGCCAAGGGTAACCGCCTTTACCGCCCTTCCCCTCCCTCCTCCTCTCAAGACGAAGCCAAGAGCATCGTTTTGACCATCGACAGCAATTTGCAACACATAGTGGATAAACATCTCACCGAAGCGATGCAGGAGACCAAAGCAAAAGGCGGCGTGGCAATCGTAGCTGATCCCTTTACCGGTGAGATACTGGCATTCTCGGTTCTCCCTTCCTTCGATCCTAGCACCTTTAGGGAGCAGCATGTTTCCATAGGTAATCCAGCAATTACGAATGTTTTCGAGCCGGGCTCCATCTTTAAGCCCTTTTTGGTCGCCGCCGCTATCGAAGCGGGCGTCGTCAAGCCGCAGAGTAAAATTTACTGCGAAAACGGGAGCTACCGCCTGACAAGGGGCGTTACCATCCGAGAAGCGGGAGGGAAGCGTTTCGGGATGTTGAGTGTTGCGGAGATACTAAAGGTCTCTAGCAACATCGGTTGTGCGAAAATTGGCAAGAAATTAGGAAGGGAACGGACGCACGAATATTTGCAAAACTTCGGTTTTGGTTCCCCAACCGGCATAGACGCCCCCGGAGAAAGTCAAGGATTAATCAAACCGGCAAACACCTGGACACTGGTGGATACCGCCAACATCGCCTTTGGGCAAGGGGTGGGGGTAAGCGCGCTACAACTGGTAAATGCCTTGAGTGCCATTGCCAATGGCGGCAACTTAATGAAACCCTATCTAGTAAAAAGGGTGGTAAATTCTCGAGGACAGGTAATTTTGGAGAACAAACCAACCGTCGTTAGAAGGGTCATTTCCGAAACAACCGCCCAGCAAATAACAAAGATGCTAACAAATGTGGTGGAATCTCCCAACGGAACGGGTCAACTAGCCCGTGTCGATAACATCGCCATTGCGGGCAAAACAGGCACAGCACAGAAATACGACCACAAAAAACGGGGTTTTTCCCGAGAAAAGGTCGTGGCTTCTTTCGAAGGCTTTATGCCCGCCGATAAACCCCACTTGGTTTTGTTGGTCTCCATAGACGAGCCGCAGCTGAATCGGTGGGGGGGAATCGCCGCGGCTCCCGTTTTCAAGAAAATTAGCGAAGAAATACTCTCGCGCAACCTTGCCGGGATAATCCCCCAATCGCAACATCTGGCAAGCGGCGATGTGCTCGCCTCCGAGGTGCTGCGGGTGGATGTGCAACTCGCTTCTCAACAGGCAGCCGATGTTTCCCAAAACGCAGAGGCGCTGGAAAAAGCGCTCAAGAGACTCGATGACAACAAAGTGCCAGATTTCAAAGGTTTGACGATAAGGGATGCCCTGCGCATCGCCGCGGCAAGGAACATCGAAATTTCCCTAAAAGGGAGTGGCTGGGCATATATGCAAAAACCAGCAGCGGGACAAATGTTGAGTGGCGGCAATCGCTCTTGCGAAGTCTATTTTAGCGACGGCGGTAGATAACGATGGGTAAGAATCTCGAACTATTGTTGAAAGATGTGCCCAGCGTATCCATTCAGGGTAGCGGCGCCAAGGAAGTGCTTTCCCTTTCCAGCGACTCGCGAAATTGCCAAAAGGGTAGCCTCTTTACGGCAATTGGTGGAGAAAATCTCGACGGGCACAATTTCATAGATGAGGCAATTGCGGCGGGGGCGAGATTCATAGTTCATGAACGGGACTTTGCTCCACCTAAGGGAATCATCGCCATCAAAGTGCCCGATTCCCGAAAAGCGCTCGCCAATATCGCCCGCAATTTTTTCGAAGACCCCTCGGCAAAAATGACGCTCCTCGGCGTCTCGGGCACCAACGGGAAGACAACGACGACATACCTTTTGGAATCCTTACTAAAAATGGCGGGCAATAAAGTCGGGCGGCTCGGCACCATAAACTATCACTATGGGGAAAATACTCTGCCGGCACCTAACACCACCCCCGATGCCTTGACCATCCAAGTGCTGCTCAAAGATATGCTCGCCATTGGCACCTCCCATGTGGTGATGGAGGTTTCTTCCCATGCCGCCGCCTTGCGACGAATAGACGCCTGCCATTTCGCCTTTGGTGTTTTCACCAACCTCTCTCCGGAACATCTCGATTTTCATAAGGATATGGAGAGCTACTATTGCACGAAGCGGCGCTTCTTTCTCGAACTAGTCGAGGGGAGATACAATCCCAGAGTTGCTATAAACATCGATGACGATTACGGAATACGCCTCGCCAAAGAAATGCGCGATGGCTACATCAGCTACGGGATAGTCAATCCCCAGGCCGAGATTAGGGCACAAAGGTGCGAATTTTCGCTAAATGGTATAAAAGCGGATATCATCCATCCTAATGGCAATTTTCCCATTACCTCAGAGTTAATCGGCAGACACAATTTGTTCAACATCTTGGCGGCAACTAGCACCGCACTGGCGTTGGGTATTCCCGTAGAAACGATCCAAAAGGGCATCGCCGCTCTTACCAATGTTCCGGGTCGCCTAGAAAGGGTAGGTAAAGGGAAACCCGCCATTTTTATCGATTATGCCCATACCCCCGATGCCCTAGAAAAGGTAATCGATCATCTTTCCCTCTTCAAGAAGGGGCGGCTGCTCACCGTGTTCGGCTGCGGGGGAAACCGAGATCGCAGTAAACGCCCGCGGATGGGGGCAATTGCCACCACTGCAAGTGATGTTACCATAATCACCTCCGATAACCCGCGCCGCGAGAAGGCGGAAGCCATCATCGCCGAAATTTTAGAAGGCATCGACGCTTCCCTCCCGCGAGCGCTCGACCCAACAGAGCTCACCTATAATCGAGGCTATTCGACGATAACGAATCGTCGCGAGGCAATAGCCGCCGTTCTTGCCATCGCCCAACCGGAGGACATCGTTCTTATCGCCGGAAAAGGGAGTGAAACTTATCAAGAAATTGCCGGGGAAAGGTTCTTCTTCGACGATCGCCTCGTCGCTAGGGAAGAGTGGGAAAAGAAATCGAGGCTAGATAAATGAAAGCAACGGTCGCAGAGCTGGTAACGGCAAGCAAGGGCAAGCTAATCGCTGGCGCGGCGGAAACCATCGTGGAAGGGGTTTCCACCGATACGCGCCAGCTCGAACGCCAAAATGCCTTCATCGCTCTCATCGGGAAACACTATGACGCCCATCGTTTTCTAGGCGACGCCACAAGTGCAGGAGCCTCCTGTTTGGTGGTTTCTTCTCTTATCGAAAACGCGCCAACGGGAGTAGCAACCGTGCTCGTCGATGACACCCAAAGAGCGCTCGGAGATATTGCCCACTGGTGGCGCGCCCGCTTTGCCGTTCCCATCGTTGGTATTACTGGCTCGGCAGGAAAGACCACAACCAAAGAAATGCTCGCAACAATTTGTTCCACCAAGAAGAGACTTGTCAAGAACGCGGGTAATCTCAACAACCTTGTAGGCTTACCGCTTTCACTCTTGGCGATGGAAGAGGGCGATGAGGTGGGGATTTTCGAAATGGGCACCAATTCCCCGGGCGAAATAAAGCGTCTTACCACCATCGCCCAACCGACACTTTCTCTAATAACCAACATTGGTTTGGCGCATCTCGGCGGTTTCGGCTCCGTAGCCAAGCTTCGCGAGGAGAAGCTCGCGCTCTTTACCGGAACGGCAGCCTATGGCACCATCGTTATCAACAACGACGATGAGGCGCTGCGTGCCTTCGGAGCCGTCAGCGCCCACCGTAAGATCAGCTTTGGCTTGCTGAACCCCGCCACCGTTACGGCGGAAGATATACACCAAGAAGAGGGGGAGATATCCTGCACATTGGTAATCGAAGAGTGCCGAGCACACTGCCTGCTGCCAGTTTATGGTTTACACAACATTAGTAACGCCCTCGGCGCGGCGGCTGCCGCTTACCACATGGGATTTAACATCCAAGAGATCGCCACGGCTTTGAAATCATACCGCCCCCCATCACAACGTCTGGCTGTCCTTACCTTGAACAACGGTGCCCGTCTCATCGATGACACCTACAACGCCAACCCAGAAGCCATGAAAAGTGCCCTTGATACGCTTGAACAACTGGCACGAAATGGCAATTCCCTGGCGCTCTTAGGGGATATGCATGAGCTGGGAGAAGCAACATCGCTCCTGCATAGAGAAATAGGAGCCTATGCGGCAGAAACAGGGGTAAAGAGGCTATTTTTACATGGCAAATATGCCTCCCAATACGCCTCAGGGGCGAGACAGGCGGGAATGAATAAGGATTTCATAAACATCTTCACCTCTCTCCAAGAGGCACAAACAATTTACGAACATCTGCGCAGTGGTGATGTGCTGCTAATCAAAGGTTCGCGCTCAGCTCAGATGGAAAAAATCGTCGAAGCCATAAAACAAATCGATGAGCGAGTGAGGGAACGATGATCTATCATCTACTCTATCCGTGGCATGACACCATACTACTGTTCAATGTCTTCAAATACATAAGCTTGCGGACGATATACGCGACTATAACCGCCCTTTTGTTCTGCTTCGTTTTCGGTCCCTGGATCATTCAGAAACTGAAGAAGATGCACCTAAAACAGGAAATAAGAGAGGATGGTCCCCAAAGCCACCAGAGCAAACGGGGCACCCCCACGATGGGGGGACTCCTGATCATTTCCTCCGTTGCTATCAGCACCCTGCTTTGGGCAAATCTCACCAACACTTTTGTTTGGATAGCGCTGATAGTTATGATTCTCTTTGGCGCCATTGGGTTTGCCGATGACTATCAAAAAATAATGAACAAAAATTCCCGAGGCATTGCGGCAAAAAAACGGCTGATAATGGAAATAGCGGTGGCGCTCGCTGTGGGCATTTTTTTGGTAAAAACGGGCTTTTCAACCGCCGTTGCCTTTCCCTTCTTCAAAAGGTTAGTGCCCGATTTCGGGATCTTCTATGTTTTCTTCGTCGTCTTGGTCATCGTCGGCTGCGCGAATGCCGTCAACCTCACCGATGGTTTGGACGGTTTGGCTATTGGGCCAATAATCATCTGCTCTCTGACATACTTGCTGCTTACCTATTTCGCCGGACATCGGGAGTTGGCGAATTACCTCTTGGTGCCCTTCATCAGCGGAGCGGGGGAATTGACCATCTTTTGCGGCGCCTTGGTGGGGACAGGGATTGGCTTCCTCTGGTTCAACACCTATCCCGCCCAAATTTTTATGGGCGATGTCGGTTCGCTTTCTTTGGGAGGGGCGCTCGGCACTTTGGCGATAATGACCAAGCAAGAAATTTTGTTGGTAATCGTGGGGGGGCTCTTCGTCGTCGAAGCCCTTTCGGTAATCCTCCAAGTCTCTTGGTTCAAAATTTCCCGGGAGAGGATCTTCAAGATGGCGCCAATCCACCACCATTTCGAGTTGGAGGGTTGGGCAGAACCGAAGGTAATCGTCCGTTTTTGGATAATATCGATCTTGCTGGCACTCTTGGCAATAAGCACCCTCAAATTAAGGTGAACTTATGAACATTGCGGGAAAGAACATCCTGGTGGTGGGTTTGGGGAAAACTGGTTTAGAGACCATGCGTTTCTTGTCGGCAAGGGGAGCTAATCTCTATTACTACGACGACAACCCCGCGGTCGGCAAAATCAGCATCGAAGGCGCTCAATGTTGGCAAAACGATGTTCCCTTTGATTTGCTAGTGCCCTCACCGGGGGTTCCGCCCTCTCACTTTCTTTTGAAAAACGCCCGGGAGCAGGGCTGTCCGCTGATGAGTGAGGTGGAACTCGCCTATAATTTCTTTCCCGCTCCGATAATTGCCATAACTGGCACCAATGGTAAAACTACCACGACGAGCCTGATAGGAGAAATATTCGCAGCAGCGGGGAAAAAGGTCTTCGTTGGCGGCAACATCGGCGCCCCTTTTATTGGTTGTCTCAACGGCAAGGAGGAGTTCGATTGTGCCATTCTCGAGCTGAGCAGCTTCCAATTGCTATACACCAGCAATTTCAAAGCACAGGTAGCTTTGTTGTTGAACATTACCCGTGACCATACCGATTACCACGGCTCTATGGCGGAATACGCCCGCGCTAAGGGGAAGATCTTCGCCAACCAAGAGGAAAATGATATCGCCATAATCAACGCTGACGATGCCCTTACTCGGGAACAAGCGGCTTCGAGTCGGGCAAGGAAGCTGTGCTTCTCCACACAAGGTAAAATCGCCGAGGGGATGTTCTACGATGGCAGAGATTTGGTACGCTGCCATAACGGCGAAGAAACCCGTCGCTATGACGCTACCGCTTTTCCCCTAACGGGTAGGCACAACATCGAAAATGCCAGCGCCGCCTTTCTTGCCGCCGAGTCTTGTAACATAGCAGAAACAACAATCATGCGGGTGTTGGCAAATTTTCGAGCGGCATCCCATCGTCTAGAATTGGTGGCACAAAAAGATGGTGTGGAGTTCTACGATGATTCCAAAGGCACCAATGTCGATGCAACCCTAAGGGCTTTGGAATCCTTTCACAAACCAATAGTGCTACTCCTGGGCGGCAGAGATAAGAATGGTGATTTCGAAAGGCTCATCCCGATATTACGGGAACGGGTGCGTTTGCTCATCGTTTTTGGGGAAGCACGTCAACAAATAACCGAACGGATAGGTAGGGTTGTGGAAACGCTCATCGTTCCTAAAATGAACGATGCCGTTGCCATCGCCTGTTACGAGGCGAAAGACGGCGATGTGGTATTGCTTTCCCCTGCCTGCGCCAGCTTCGATGAATTTTCCAACTATCAAGAACGGGGAAAGAGTTTTCAAACGATAGTAAAGGAGTTCGTAAATGGGCACTAATTCCAAAGGACCAGACACCATCCTGTTCATCGTCGCTTTGACTCTGGCGCTATTGGGCGTGGCGATGGTTTTTAGCTCCAGCTATCGCATAGCCGAGGTCAGTTATGGTGACCCCTCGTTCTTCCTCAAAAAGCAGCTTGCCTTCCTGTTCTTGGGGATACTGGCAATGCTAATGGCATTGCGCCTGCCACTGGCAAAGATACGACCTTACATTTACCCCGCGCTGGCAATTCTACTCATTCTGCTGGTGGTGGTTTTCTTCCCCGAAGTGGGGGGGAAACGCGTAAAGGGGGCAGCGCGCTGGCTCAGCTATGGTCCTTTCTCTTTGCAGGTTTCGGAATTGGTAAAATTGGCGCTGGTGTTCTTCTTGGCAGACTATCTGAGCCGTAAACAGGAGTCCCTCTCCTCTATACTGCGCGGCTCCTTGCTGCCGTTGGCAATCATAACTCCCTTCTTGCTGCTGATATTTCTCCAGCCCGATTATGGGAGTGCGGTGATCATCTGTTTGGCAGCAATTACGATAATGCTTCTAGGAGGGGCACGCATCAAACACCTGCTAGCCGTTGGTTTGCCAATTTTGGCGGTCTTTGTGTTGCTTATCGTCGTCAAACCCTATCGTCTTGCTAGGGTAGAGGCTTTTTTCAACCCTTGGGATAATAGGGAAACGGTAGGATTTCAGATAGTGCAATCTCTCATGTCCTACGGCTCCGGGGGCACTTTTGGGGTAGGCATCGGTAACGGATTGCAAAAGCTATATTATTTACCAGAAGCGCATACCGATTTTATTCTCTCCATAATCGCCGAGGAGGCGGGGCTCTTCGGGGTGTCGTTGATCTTGGCGCTCTTTTTCCTGGTCATGATTAGGGGAGCACTCATCACACTAAAAGCACCGGATAGATTCAGCGCCCTATTGGCGGCAGGGATAACACTATTGATCGGCTTGCAAGCTTCACTCAACATCGCCAGTTCCATGGCGTTGATCCCCCCCAAAGGCACCGCCTTGCCTCTGGTGAGCTATGGGGGAACCGCCTTGATAGTCAATATGACGGCGGTGGGGCTTCTTTTGAACATCTCCAGGAACGGCAGAGAAAAAACGCTCTCCCGGATTATCAAAATGTCTCTGGGAATAGAGGAAAAAAATTGGCAGCAAAGGCAAATCCTCTAAATATTATCATTGCCGGCGGAGGCACGGGGGGGCACCTCTTCCCCGGTGTTGCTATCGCCGATGAATTCATCTCCCGCGGCAATACGGAAGTGCTCTTCATTGGCGTGGATGGGAATCTGGAAAAACGGGTACTGCAACAGGGTGGCTATCGCTTCGCCGCTATCGATGTCGCCGGCGTGGCGGGGAAATCACCTTTGAAAACGATAAAGGCACTCTATAGGCAAATCAAAGCCGTATTTGCCGTCCTATCGATTATGAAAGGCTTCCCCCCCGTCTTTGTGCTCGGGCTCGGCGGTTATGCCTCCGTGCCAGCGCTCATCGCGGCAAAAATAAAGGGAAAAGCTACGGCGATTGCCGAGCAAAATTCGCTACCCGGTATCGCCAACAGGCTACTAGCAATGTTCGTCGATCGGGTTTTTATAAGTATCGCCAGTAGCGCCAAGTATTTTCCCAAAGACAAAGTCTGCTTTACGGGTAACCCCGTTCGCAAGGGGTTCCTAGCCACCGCTTTACAAGAACGAGGGGAGGACAAGGCAGAAAGGTTGACTTTATTGGTGTGCGGCGGCTCACAAGGAGCAAGGGCAATAAATAACACCCTGTTGGCGGTAATACCCGATTTGGCAAGCGAGCGGGATAAAATAGCGATAATCCACCAATGCGGCTACCATGCCAACAGAGAGGCGCTGCAACAAGCTTATAGCGATGCGGGGATACAGGCACGGGTGGAGACTTTTATCGATGATATGGCAACAGCAATGCGTGTGGCGGATTTCGTCATATCGCGCGCCGGCGCCACGACCATTGCCGAGCTGACCGCGCTGGGAAAACCAGCGCTATTGATACCGTTCCCCTTCGCGGCAAATAACCATCAGCTTCTCAACGCCCGCTGTCTCGCCAGTGCTTCGGCGGCGCTCTTGTTGGAAGAAAGCGATTTGAACGCCGCTACTTTGGCACGGCTCCTCAAAGAAATAATCAACGATAGGGAAAAATTGGCGGCAATGTCCCAAAAGGCGAAGGCGCTGGGAAAGCCCCAAGCGGCACAAGCGGTGGTAAACGAAGCCTTGAGGATGTGTGGGAGAATATGATGAGAAATTTCCGATATATCGATACGATGCGCAAAAGAATCAGGAACATCCACTTTGTCGGTATCGGCGGCATTGGGATGAGCGGTATCGCGGAGGTGCTGCTCAACCTCGGCTATACGGTTTCTGGCTCCGATTTGGCGGAAACAGAAATTACCAAAAAATTGGAAGAGTTGGGAGCACGCATCGGCACGCCACACCGTGCGGAAAACATCGGCAACGCCGATGTGCTCGTAGTCTCGACGGCAATTGCCCCCAACAATCCGGAGGTGCTCATCGCCCAGGCAAAGGGCATCCCCGTGATTCCCCGCGCCGAGATGCTTGCCGAGCTGCTGAAGATGAAGCTCTCGGTGGCTGTTTCTGGCTCACATGGCAAAACCACAACCACCTCCATGATCGCCACGACCCTTGCGGAAGGGGGTTTCGACCCCACGCTGGTCGTGGGCGGCAAACTCTCTTGCTTCGGCTCGAATGCCCACATCGGTGAGGGAGAGATAATCGTTGCCGAAGCCGATGAATCGGATCGTTCGTTTTTGAAACTCAATCCAATCCTCGCCGTAATAACCAACATCGATCTCGAACACCTCGAACACTATCGCGATATCGAGGATATAAAAGACGCCTTCGCGGAATTTGCCAATAAAGTGCCCTTCTATGGCACGGTGTTCTTGTTCATTGGCGACAAGAATGTAGAGGCAATCCTGCCGTGCCTGAAACGGCGGGTGATAACTTGTGATCTAACCGCTAAGGCGGACTATTGGGCAACCGCCATACAAGAGTCCGGCTACGGCTCGACCTTTTCTCTATATAGAAGGGAAGAGCCTTTGGGAGAGTTTTCGATAAGCGTCCCCGGAAAATTCAATGTCCAAAACGCCCTTTTGGCAATTGCGGTGGCTTTGGAGTTGGAGATGCCTTTGGAAAAAGTTCGCAAGGCAATAAAGGGTTTCGAGGGCGTGCAACGCCGTTTAGAAGTCAAGGGCATTTTTAAAGGAATCCGCATCGTCGATGACTATGGACACCATCCGACCGAAATCAAAAATACACTACAAGTGGCGCGTTCCCTTTGGGGGAAAGGGAAACTGCTTACAGTCTTTCAGCCACATCGCTACACCCGCACCAAGGGCTTATTTACCGAGTTTTTACACTGTTTCGATGCTTCCGATGAAATCATCGTGATGGACATATACGCGGCAAGCGAAAAGCCAATAGCGGGGGTGAGCGCCCGCAAGCTTGTTACAGAGCTGAAAAAGAGCGGGTTTGCGAAGGCAAGCTATATGGGGAATCCCGATATTATTGTGGAGTACTTACAAAAATCACTAAAATCGGGGGACACGCTGATTACCCAAGGGGCAGGGGATGTCTATAAAATTGGAGAAAAATTAAGGGCAAAACTCCTCGCTATGGAAATGGGAAGGCGTCAATGCCAAGATGTTGATTTAACAAGGTAAAACGATATGTCCAAACGAGGGCAAGAATTGATAGAAAGCGGGATGAAGGTGCTTTTCGACGAAGCGGCGAGCCGTTATACCTCTCTGGGGGTCGGTGGAAAACTCGCCTGTCTAGCCTTCCCCCGTAACGAAGAGGAATTACGCGCCCTGCTCGCCTGTGCCGCCGAGGAAGGAAGCGGCTATCGTGGTTACTATGTGGTGGGCAACTGGTCGAATACCATCGTCGCGGATAACGGTTGGGCGGGATTGGTCATTTCGCTAAAGGATATGAATAAATTGCAGTGGCAAGATAAAGGTAACGGCAGATATGAGATCCTTGCCGAAGCGGGGGTTATGTTGAGTAAAATCGTTGCATGGTGCGCTTCACGGGGGATTACGGGCATGGAGTTCTGCGCGGGAATACCGGGAACGGTTGGTGGGGCGGTAAAAATGAACGCGGGCGCCTTCGGATGGGAATTGAAAGATGTCATAAGCGCGATAAGAACTATGGAAGCCAACGGCAACAGCACCGAGATTCCCGCTTCTGAGCTGTCTTTTTCCTATCGCAACTTGGCACTTTCCCCAACAGCCATCATCACCGCGGTTAGACTTCAACTAAGCGCCGGCGATAAAAAGACAATCGCCCAGATAATCGCCGCCCATAAGCGACATCGCCGCGAAAAACACCCTTTAGCCTTCCCCAGCGCTGGCTCGGTGTTCAAAAATGACCAAAAGGAAACGGCAGGGCTCTTGATAGAAAAAGCAGGGTTGAAGGGAAAAAGATGCGGCGGCGCCCAGATATCCAGCAAGCACGGGAATTTCATCATCAACCGCGGTGGCGCCAGCGCCGCCGATGTCTTATCTTTGATAAGAATGGCGCAAGCGGCAGTGCTAGAACACTCAGGGGTCAACCTCGAGTTGGAAATCAAGATGCTAGGCTTCGAAAATGTGGAAACAAAAAAACAAAAGACCTGATACACTAAACACGGATTGGCGTTATAGAATTTCCGTCGAGAAAAACAACTGGCAGCGGCGCTGGAAGGGTGTCCCCTATTCACTGGGGATGGCTTTGCTGATGCTATTCGGCGGAGGTGCCCTCGGCGCAATCCTGATATTGCTAACTAACTTACTCTTGAGTTCGCCCCTCTTCGCTGTAACGGAAATTGCCGTTCGTGGTTGCCTGAGGGTTCCGCCTCAAGAAGTGATCAAAATGGCAAACATCACGAAGGGCGCCAACATCTTTTTGCTCGATTCTTCCCAAATTGCCAAGCGCGTCAGCGGTAACCCTTGGGTCGAAGAGACTTTCGTTGGCAGAGAATTCCCCTCCCGCATTGTTATAGAAGTGAGAGAAAGGCAGCCCTTTGCCATCGTCAAAGATGATGAGGGGAAATTGATGTTTTTGGATAAAACGGGGCACATCTTCGCCCCTGTCGATTCCAACAACAGCGAGTGGAACATCCCGATATTGACGGGGCTCCCCCTCAAGCTTTCCGAATACCCGCTTTTGCGCTCACAATTGTTGAATTTGCTGGAATTCCTCTCACAGAGTAATTTCCCCTTTCTCAAGTGGGAAAATATCGCGGAAATCAAACTAGATGCGGAGTACGGTTTTTCCATCATCAGTACCGACGGCTTGTGCCTATATACGGGCTTTGGAGAATATCCGGAAAAGTTCCAAAATTTGGAAAAGATCTTCAGCAGTTATGGTAACCGCACCCACCTTTTGCGCCTGTATGTCGATATGAGCAACAAGAATAAAATTTTTATCCGCAAACAGAGCGAAAGCGGCACCTTTTTGAGAAACACCATCCCCCCCGGAGCTTCTTCCTCGGGGATTGTCATATAGGGTAGAGATATGAAGGACAGAGGCGAAATCATTGCAGGTTTGGATATCGGTGGCAAAAAGATAAGCGTCATCGTCGGAGAGATTAGAAAGACGGAGCCATTGGCGGTGCTTGGCGTCTGGCAGCAACCATCCGATGGGATACGCGATGGCGCCATCGTCAATGTGGATTTGGCGGCAAATTCCATTCGTCGAGCAATCAATAAAGCGGAGACAAACACCAGCTACAACATCGATTATGTCCAGGTTGGTATCTCGGATAATCGGATGGCGGGCTTCGACAGTTTGGGCATCGTGGTGCTCGGGGAAAGACCCGTAGAAGAGGACGACATTCAAACCGCTTTCGAGATCGCCAAAGCGGTCAAACTTCCCAACGATAGGCAAGTGTTGCTACTCATCCCTCAGTATCACAGCGTGGATGGGATAAGGAGCACTCGTCAACCGTTGGGTATGGAGGGATTGCGGCTGGAGGTTTTCGCACATCTCATAACCTGTCCTTCCGTAACTCTTTACAACACCTTTCAAGCTATGGAGAAAGTCGGCTTGAAGGTGAACAACTTCAGCGCCAAGCATACCGCCGCGGCGCTAGCGGTATCCAACACCTTCGAAAAAGAAATAGGCGTAATCGTAATCGACATTGGCGAGAGTGGCACGGGGGTAGTGGCATACAAAGATTCTTCCTTGTTGTATTCGTCGGTTATCCCTTGGGGCGCCCGTGATATAACGGCAGACATCGCCAAGGGCTTTAGGGTTTCGGAAATGGAAGCCGTGCGAATAAAAGAACGCTTTGGCTGTGCATTTTTACAAATGGTAAACAGAGAGGCACAAATAGAAGTCTGGAGGATCGGTTCCGCCGAAGGACATAAGGAAAGCAAGCGTCGTTTGGCGATGATTATCGAGGCACGCTTCGAGGAAATCCTTTTTTTCGTTGCCGAGAATCTTTCCCGAAAGGTGAAAGCTTCCGATTTTCAAGGGGGGGTGATTCTTACCGGCGCCACGGCAATAATGGAGGGAGCCGTAGAGTTGGCGCAGCGGGTATTTGGAATTCCCGCACGGATAGGCTCACCGCAGGGACTCGGTGGTCTCGCAGAGTTGGCAAGCACCCCGCAATACGCTACGGCGGCGGGACTCTTGATGGAATGTTCCCTAGAGTTAGAAAACAAAAGGGACAAGGGTATGCTAAAAGCAAAAACGAGCGTGGTGGGTAGCAAAATAAAAAGCTTGATGGCTGATTGGTTCTAAAGAGATCCTCATTAAGGGGGCTATTATGTTCGAGCTTGTGGGTGTTTTTACAGCAAAGACAAAAGCAATAGGTGTTGGCGGCGCTGGCGGCAATGTTATCAACGCCATCGTGCGCGCGGGGATAAAGGGAGTGGAGTGCATCAGCGCGAACACGGATAAATCGGCACTGGGGAATTCCTTGTCGCCTCTAAAAATCCAGCTCGGCAGCGAACTCACCCGCGGGTTGGGGGCGGGAGCTGATCCCGATGTGGGACGGCTAGCGGCATTAGAAACGAAAGAAACCCTAAAAGAAACCCTGAAAGGCACCGATGTGGTTTTCATCTTTGCTGGTTTAGGAGGGGGAACGGGGACGGGCGGTGCGCCCGTAATTGCCAATATCCTCAAGGAAATTGGGGCATTCGTGGTGGGCATCGTTACTCTGCCCTTCGAACAAGAGGGCAAAGTGCGTAACGAACAAGCCCAACACGGGCTAGCGGAAATGAAAGAATCCGTAGATACCCTACTGGTCATCAAAAATCAGCGCCTGTTGGACATAAATGGCGGCAAGTTGAGTGTTCTCGATGCGTTTCAAAAAATCAACGATGTTATCTGTAACACGGCACAAGGACTGGCAGATTTGCTCAATACCCCCGGTCTGATAAATGTCGATTTTGCCGATGTAAAAAAGATCCTCTCCGGTAAGGGTAAAGCCTTGATCCGCACGGGATGCGCCTCCGGGGAAAATAGAGTAGCAGAAGCAATCAACAACGCCTTGAACTCGGAAGTCTTCGAAGAGAACTCTCTCGAGGGGGCACACGGGGTCTTGGTGAACATCTCTGGCTCTGCGGGAATAGAGGTGCGGGAAATCCAACAAGCCCTTTCCCTGATAAAGCAACATGTTCATGAGGATGCCAACATCATCATGGGAACCATGTTCGATGAAAACATTGCCGATGAGTTTAGAATAACGCTGATTGCTTCCGATTTCGATGCCCATCAGAAGAAAACCACTCCTCTAGAGCCAGCAAAAAACATCGATAACAACCATTTATTACAAGCACGCTACCCAATAACGGACAAAGAGGCTTTGGATATTCCCGCCTATTTACGACGCCAGGAAAATTCCCGTATTATCAGCAAGTTAGGCATTATTTCCGACGATGGGGAGTTGCAGGATTAACCACCAACTCTACCCCCTTCCAATTGGAAACCTTTGAAAAATAGCAGGGAGCGCATTTATTCCCCATCAGCATCCCCGCTCGACCTGCTCTGAATTAGGAGAAACTTCGGCACCCATTCGACAACATCCAGACACCCCCTTCTCAAGAAAGCGGGAAGTCAGCCCCACCCTTTCCCGCTTGGGCGAGGATAAACTCCAGCGGCATAAAACCCCCATTACAATCGACAAGTTAAAGTATTTATAGGCAAGCCGAGCGTACCCCAACCAAAACCTAGCCGTGCAAAGGTTTTAAATGCAAATGCGAATGCTTCGGGAAGAGCGGATAAGAAATCAAAGTTTGCTGGCGGGGGAGGGAAACATCAACCTCTCCATAGCCAAAGAAGCACCATTGGGAATCTGCCTAATTTATCCCAACACCTACGAGGTGGGGATGTGTAACCTCGGCTTTCAAAGCGTCTTTCGCCTCGTTCACGAACATCCCTCTTCCTTTGCCGAAAGGGCTTTTTTAGCCTTGCCCTCCCCCTCGAAATCCCTTGCTCCCCTCCACTGGCAACACCACCCCCCAAGGGGTTCCACCACTTTGGTAGTTCCTAATGCCACCCGCACTAACATCACCAACGCTAGAGAAATCCTCTCGATGGAGTCGCAAAAAAGGCTCACCTCTTTCGATGTGCTTGCCTTTTCCCTTTCCTTCGAGGGGGATTATCTGAATGTTTTGAGTATTTTGGCAGCGGCAAAGATTCCCCTGCCAACGGCGCAACGCCAAGAACGCGAGCCGCTGCTCATCGCCGGGGGGGCGGCGGTAAGCCTAAACCCCGAGCCGCTTGCCGATTTCTTCGATGCCTTTTTCATTGGTGAGGCGGAAGCGGGATTTGCCACCGTTTTGGACATCATCGCCACATACAAACGGCAAGGACGAAACAAAGAAGATTTGCTCGAGGCTTTGGCGCGCAATTGTCCCGCCATTTATTATCCAAAGCTCCAGCGTCCGTTCCTTTATCGCCCTGCCCTTTACCACCCCGACGGAGGTGCCGAGCAAAAAGCGGCAAGTGTAAAAACTAATGGTCAAACGGAGCACTCCTCCCCAACAGTTAGTCGCGCCTTTTTGCCCGATTTGGAAAAAACCTCCACTTATCAAGCAATTCTGCCGTCTTACGGTGAATTTGCCGATATGTTCTTGATGGAAATATCGAGAGGCTGCCCCCACCGTTGTCATTTTTGTGCGGTGTCTTATAGCCACCGCAAAGTCCGTTTCCGTTCCTTCTGCTCCCAAAAGCCTCTGCTCAAGGAAGGGCTCGCAAGGCGGGGCAAAATCGGCTTGGTGGGAGCCGCCGTTTCCGATCATCCCGAGCTCAAGAGCTTCTTAAGCTACATAAGCGCGCAAGGGGGCAAGGTTGGCATCGCCTCCCTGCGGGCGGACAGCATCGATGCGGAACTAGCCTCACTGCTCTTCGCCTGCGGGGTGGATAACATCGCCATCGGCTGCGAAGTTGCCAACGAAGAGCTGCGCTTGCAGATTGGGAAGAGGCTCTCCACACAACAACTCGAGGAGGGGGTGGCAAATTTAGCAAAAGGCGGGATAAGGAACATCCGTCTTTATTTTATGATTGGCGTGCCCGGGGAAAGCGAAGAGGATTGTTTGGCAATCGCCGCTTTGGCTAGGAAGTTACGCGAATGCGCCCAAAGGAGCGCCCCTAGCGGCGGCTTTGGCAGAATAACGCTTAGCCTCAATCTGTTCATCCCCAAGGCGGGCACCCCTCTGGAGCGGGCTCGTTTGTTGGAGTTAGACTCGGCAAGGCGACGAATGGCACTGTTGAGAAAGGCGCTAGCAAAAGAGAAGGGAATCACCTTTAGCAGCACACCCCTCAAAGAGGCTCTTATCCAGGCGCTACTCGCTCAGGGCGATAGAAGCGTGGGGGAGCTGCTACGGGCGGCATATGAAAACGGCGGCAATTGGCAGCCACTCATCAAAGGACGGCAGGATGTTTTCGAGCAAATCGTTTATCGGAGCAAAGGAGAAGGGGAGCCCCTTCCCTGGTCATTCATCGAAAACGCCACCACCTAGGCAAAGACGGAAAGTCGGCACCGGCTTTCTCCCCCTACCCCAAGCGGAGGCAGCTGAGCTTTTCCATATGCTACATGAAATCGGCATCTTTAATTGCCGCTTCAATAGTCTCTATTCCTGTTTATTGCCTAATCAGTAACTTATTGTAATCTATGGTTATTTATTATTTGCGCATTATTTTTTCAGGGAAAGAGGCTAAATGGGTAGGGGCATTTCACCGCTGGGAATCTTGTGATTATTTTATCAACCAGCGTCCATTTTTCGTACTTTGTCCAACAGAGACAATTCTCCCCGCTCTTTTGAGTTCCATAAGCATATTTGTTACAGATCTCATATCCAAGCCGAGGGCATCTTGAAAATCAAGGGAGCGCCTATGCAAAACACCCAACACCCAAAGAACGCCGGCTAAAGGGAAGCGGCTGCAACTGGCTTCTTTGTCGCTTGCCAAAGACCCCCTTCGGAAAGTAGAAGTTCCAGAATAAAATGAATTTTTCAGCGGCACTTTGCCCTCGATGCGCCAGGGGCTAGTTGCCATGAACATCGCCAAGGAGTTTTCGCAATGAACACTCTAGAGGGCATCTTCCCCGCCAATAAGCTCTTTTTAGCGCCGATGGCGGGTATCACGGACTTGCCTTTCCGCCTGCTAACCCGTCGCTATGGCTGCCAATTTGCTTTTACCGAGATGGTCAACGCCACTGGACTAAGTAGAGGGGTAAAGAGAAGCGAGCTCTATTTGACAAGCCACCCTTGCGATAAGCCATTGGGGGTGCAGCTTTTTGGAGCCAACCCCCAAACATTGGCGCAGGCTGCCCGTATCGCCGAGTGTGGCGGTGCTGCCCACATTGACATCAATTGCGGCTGCCCCGTTCGGAAAGTGGCAAGGGTGGGAGCGGGAGCCGCTTTGATGAAAAGTCCCCAGCTCATCGGCGAGATAATCGCCACTGTAAAAGCAGCAATATCCATACCGATATCGGTGAAAATCCGCACGGGATGGGATTTGCAGGATAACAACGCCGTGGCGGTAGCCCGCATCGCCCAAGCGGCGGGGGCTAATTTGATTTTTGTTCATCCCCGCACGGCAAAGCAGGGGTTCTCTGGCAGCGCCGATTGGCGGGTAATAAAAGAGGTGAAGGATGCCGTGGGCATCCCCGTAATCGGCAACGGCGATGTTCGCAATCTCGACGATGCCAAGAGAATGTTTGCCGAAACGGGATGCGCGGGGGTGATGATTGGACGCGCCGCTTGGGGTGCCCCGTGGCTCTTTAGCGAGATGGCAGGCAATCCGCCACCATCAGCCAAGCAAAAAGCGGAAACGATAATAGAGCACCTTGCGCTATCCTGCGCGCACTATGGCATCACAACAGGGGTAAAGATCTTTCGCGTTCATCTGCTCGCCTACATCCGGGGAAAGCACGGCAGCAGTGCCTTCCGCCGCCACATTTCCACCATCATAGATAAAGAAGAATTGGTTGCAGAAATAAAAAATTTCTGGGGTGAGGAATAAAAGGAATAGGCGAATTTTTCAAAAAACGGGACGAAAAAGCAATTTTAGAAGTAAGGGCAAAATGTATTGCGCCCGGCAAGTTCATCGTTTCCAGGAGGAACTACAGGAGGAACTAGATGACAAGCGGGGGTTGGAAGGGAGAAGGAGGAAGGTTGTAATGCAAAAAGCCAGCGGCAGGAAGCTCAAAATCGATACCAGCAACATCAAGGGATTCCTAGACGAGGACGAAGCACAGCGGCTCTACCAAATCGCCCGCAAGGCGAGCAAACGGGGGAACTGTCTAGAAATAGGAAGCTACTGCGGCAAATCTGCCGTTTATATCGGTAGCGCTTGTCAGGAAAACGGCGCGCTTCTTTACAGCATCGACCATCACCGCGGCTCGGCGGAACAACAACCGGGCGAGGCGTATTTCGATTCAGAGCTATTCGATAAAAATCTAGGATGTGTAAACACCCTCACCCCTTTCCTCTCGACCATCGAGCGCTTCGCGCTAAAAGAAACGGTAATCCCCATCGTAGGCGATTCTGTCGCTATTGCCAAAGGGTGGGCAAGCCAATTGGCGATGGTTTTTATCGATGGAGGGCATACCTTCGCCGCTGCCTATAACGATTATAATTGTTGGGTGCCGAAGATAAGCGCGGGGGGATTTTTGGTCATTCATGATATTTTCGATGACCCGACAGCGGGGGGGCAGGCGCCGCGTTGGATATACGAAGCGGCACTCGCTTCGGGCTTGTTTTTGCCCCTTAAGCGCATGAAAACGCTCGGCATATTGCGGCGGGTTCCCTACGGGATTATCCCGAAAACGGCGCTATATAGTTACCAACATTGGCAAGCACCATAGCCAACTCCCATATAAGCTGCCAAGGCATCGCTCTAGAGCGGGGGTGATTTCACTATCTCGGTGCCGATGCCCTTTTATTAAAGCGGCAACTAAATATGACAAATTCGTGTAGTGTATGGGATAGTGCTCATGAGAGAGTTTATTTAAATGTATATCGGTATAAACTATTGATTATACTGGATTCCCGCGCTCAAGGGAATGACGAGAGAGGGCGAAATATGCGTCAAGCATCGGGAAGGATCTTTTGCCATGTTCAATTGCCGGATTAATAAAGAGGTTCCCCGGTATTATCTCTGATATTTCCATAAGCTAAGTCTTTTAAGCCGCGGATGAGAACACGGAAGCTATGTGAACGATTTACACCCTCTTCCAGACTGAGGTGCGGTGCAATTGCTCTGGAACCACCAACTTTCTGATAAATGGTGCCAGTTAAATTTTCCAATTCCCGCGCAGGGTTGGCGAGCTTATCGGGTTCCCGGTATTTACTTTGCTGCTGCCGTTTGGATAAACCTTTCATCATCAATCCCGTCTCCACCGCCAACAAATCTCCCAGATAAAAACTCTCCAATTCATGACACGCTATTCTGATGAGCACATTATCCTTCCCGGCTGCATGGCACTTTTCCCTTAGGCTTTCTTTGATGATTCGACAATCGCCGCTGTCTTGATCTCTAATCACCACAAAGAAAGTGGCGGGTTTCAACCAACCCCTTAGCTTCAATCCCAGCCTCTTTTCCATATCTTGCTTGCCTTCGAAACAAACATAATGAAATTCAAACGAGCTAGGGGATAAAATCTTGGGGATTAATATCTGAAGCATCGCCTCTGTCGAGGGCTCTTCCAAAAAGAAGACCACCGTTGTCATCGCGGGTCCGCTCCCTTGAAGTAGCCCTCTTTCCATAGATAACCCATTTGATCGCCCTCCTTCATATAGGCAACAAGCTGCTTATCGTCTCTCGCTCGCCTTATTTGGGTGTTCCCCTTTTCTTTCACCAGCCAGAAGACTTCTTCTATTCTCGCCGCATTCAAAAAATCGGGGGAATGGGTGGAAACCATGACCTGTCCGCTCTTGTCTTTCTTACGGTTGGTATAAGCGCGAAACTCCTCTGCCAATTCCCACAAGAGTTTTGGATAGAGCTGATTTTCTGGCTCCTCAACGCACAATAGCGGATGAGGCGCAGGGTCGTAGAGTAAAATCAGATAGGCAAACATTTTCATCGTGCCATCGGAAACATACCTATCGATGAACGGGTCAACGAACGCGCCATCATGGAACTTCAAGAGCAAACGACCATCAGGAGTTGGTTCGGGTTGTATATCGCTTATCCCGGGCACCCGCTTCTTCATTTTCCCAATGATTTCAGAAAAAATACTACTGTGATTTTCATACAAGTTGTTCGCCACAAGCTGTAGATTATCACCAGTAACCGAAAGATGGGTGGATGCTCCCGCCGCATCCTTACTTCCCCGTGCTAGATTGATATGGAAATCGGAAATATGCCAATTTTCGATAAGCTGCCGAAAGGCATTTGCCGCCTTGAAGCGGGCAAACTGTCCCAACCCTTTGATTGCCAACATATCGGGGCTATTGAGCTTTTGCTCCTCGTGCGCTAACTCCAAATCACCCTTGCGAAAATCATCTTCGTTGCTGATGGCATATCCCTTCCCTCGCCTAAAATCCAAAAAGTGGAAGGGGGAACCAGAACTCCCTCTCTTGTAACGGAGGATCTCCCTTTCCACGACCGCTTTACCTTTATCGTTCCCTATCTCCAACACATAGGTTACAAGCCTTTCCACATCCGCAATGTTCATGCGGAATTGGATTTCTATGCTTATTTTCTCATCTTGGTTTGTCCCGCGGGAAACAACCTCCTTGAAGCCGCCCCTGCTTTGCAGAGCTTGTGATACATTGTAAACAAAACAATCCTTTAGGAAGCCAAACACATCGAAAAGCGTACTTTTACCAGAACCGTTGGCACCAACGATTACGACCAAAGCGGGCACATCGCGCATTTCCACATCCTTGAAGAGCTTGAAGTTTTTTAGGCGGAGGCTTTCTATTTTCATTTTTAATCACCCTTTGTCTGATCTTGTTCTATCGGCTTGGATACTATCTCGGTGCCGATGCCTGCATCGGTGAACATCTCTAGAAGCACGGCATGTTTTTGCCGCCCGTCGATGATATGCACCTTACCAACGCCCTCGTTGACGGCTTTGAGGGCACACTTGATTTTCGGGAACATCCCCCCGCTGATGATGCCGTTCGCTATCAAATCCCTGGCACTCTCGGCATCGATGCTCTTGATGAGCCGCTTTTGCGCATCGAGCACACCCTCTACATCTGTTAGCAGTATCAGCTTTTCCGCTTTCAACGCGGCGGCAACCGCCCCGGCTATCAAATCAGCGTTGATGTTGTAGGTCTCGCCGTTCTCGCCGCTGCCGGTAGGGGCAATTACCGGAATGAAGCCATCTCGGAGCATCGCTTCGATAAGCCCGCTATTGATCGCCTTGACCTTTCCCACCAGACCAACATCGATGATTTCCGGCGGCGTATCGAGCGCCTTTTCCTCGGAAAGGTAATACTTCTCGGCAAGCGTGAGATTGCCATCCTTACCGCTGAGCCCCACCGCCTTCCCCCCGTGTTTGTTTATCAAGCCGACTATTTCCTTGTTGACATTGCCGACTAGCACCATTTCCACAATGTCCATCGTCTCTTTATCCGTAACGCGCAACCCCTGCACGAAGCGCGATTCCTTGCCGAGCTTCTTGAGCGTCTCGCCGATTTGGGGACCGCCGCCATGCACGATGACTGGGAAGATACCGATGTATTTCATCAGCAGAACATCGCGGGCAAACATATCCTTTAACTCTTCATCGACCATCGCATGTCCGCCGTATTTGATGACTACTACCTTAGCGTAGAACTTGCGGAGATAAGGCAGTGTTTCCAAAAGTAACTCCGCCCGTTCGGTATGCCTTGCTATATCCATAGAAATCCTCCCCGCTACAGAATGTATCTGCTGAGATCCTCGTCTTCTATCGTATCGGCAAGCTTTCTTCGCACGAACTTGGCATCGATGACCACCTTGCTACCCGTCAAGGCGGGGGCATCGAAAGAGATGTCTTCCAAAAGCTTTTCCATAATCGTGTAAAGCCTTCGCGCACCGATGTTTTCTGTTTTCTCGTTTACCTGCACGGCAAAATCCGCGATTTCGGTAATTGCCTCCTTTTTGAAAACGAGTTTTACGCCCTCGGTTGCCAGCATCTGTTCGTATTGTTTGAGCAAGGCATTCTCTGGCACCGTGAGAATATTTATCAAATCATCCCTCTCGAGCGAATCGAGCTCCACGCGGATGGGGAAGCGCCCCTGCAATTCGGGAATCAAATCGGAAGGTTTAGAGGCGGAAAAGGCACCAGCGGCGATGAAGAGGATATGATCGGTTTTTATCATCCCATAGCGAGTGTTGACCGTCGAGCCTTCCACGATGGGGAGCAAATCCCGCTGCACCCCTTCCCGCGATACATCAGGACCATGGGGGGTTTCGCTACCGACGATCTTGTCTATCTCATCTAGAAAAATGATGCCGCTTTCTTCGACCCGCTCGATGGCGATGCGGATAACTTTATCCATATCCAGGAGGTTTAGCATTTCTTCGCTTTTGAGTATCGCCAGCGCCTCTTTTACGGACACCATTTTGCGTTTCTTCTTCTGCGGCAAAATGCTGCCCATTATCTCCTTCAATCCCGTTCCTATATCTTCCATCGAGCCGCCGGTAAAAATTTCCACAAAGGGCTGCCCGCGCGTCTCGTTGACTTCCAGCTCCACCTTGCGTTCATTGAGTTTACCTTCGAGGAGCATTTTACGAAACTTTTCTCTGGTAGCTATGCCCGCCTGCGCCCCTCTTTCCTTTGGGTCCTTCTGTTCTTTCTTCTCGGGGCTTGGTGGCACCAAGGGGGCGGAAACACCGCTATCGCCAATAGGCGGAGGCGGTTGGGGGGTAGGGGGCAGGAGCAAATCGAGCAGCGCTTCTATAGCCAATCCTTCCACCTGTGCTTCTAGATTATCCTGCTCCTCGAGGCGCACGGAGTTTATCGCCAAATCGAGCAAATCCCGCACCATCGATTCCACATCACGCCCCACATAGCCAACCTCCGTAAACTTGGAAGCCTCCACCTTTATAAAAGGGGAACTGGCAAGTTTTGCCAGCCGCCTAGCAATTTCGGTCTTACCAACCCCAGTGGGGCCAATCATAATGATGTTCTTGGGGGAAACCTCATCGCGCAACTCCGTTGGCAGATTACGGCGGCGCCAGCGGTTACGCAACGCGATTGCCACCGCCCGTTTCGCCTCTCGTTGGCCAATTATATACCTATCGAGCATTTCCACCACTTGGTGTGGTGTCAATTCCTTCCTCATTTCTTAACACTACCTTCCTGTTTTTTTATCGGCTTTTTCCCCTTTGCCGTTACCGTCTCTTCCAGTTCCATCTCTTCGATGGTGATGTTGGCGTTGGTGTATATGCAAATCTCCGCCGCGATATTCATCGCCGCCAGGGCGATGGTTCTCGTCTCCATAGCGGAAGCGTAACGCACCAAAGCCCGTGCCGCCGCCAAGGCATAAGGTCCCCCAGAACCTATTGCCATCACATTATCATCGGATTCCACAACATCACCGTTGCCGGAGATCATCAAAAAATGCTCGGCGCTGACCGCAATCATTAGCGCCTCCAGATGCCTTAGAATCTTATCGGTGCGCCAATCCTTGGTCAGCTCGACGGCGGCGCGCAACAAATTGCCTTTATACATCTCCAACTTTTGTTCGAACTTTTCAAAAAGCGTAAAGGCATCGGCGGTAGCACCGGCAAAGCCAACCACCACCTTGTCGCCATAGAGCCTCCGCACTTTACGAGCGGTGTGTTTCATAACGGTAATATCGTGGGTAACCTGCCCATCACCGGCAACAACCACCTTCCCGTTATGTCTAAGAGCCAGAATTGTCGTTCCTTTTATCGTCATCGCTTTCTCCTCCTCGCGCCCGTGGGTGCGCTCGATCATATACCTCCATCAATTTGGCAACACTCACCGCCGTGTATTTCTGTGTGGTGGAAAGGCTTTCGTGCCCTAGTAACTCTTGGATGGAACGCAAATCCGCCCCCGCATCGAGAAGATGCGTGGCAAACGAGTGCCTAATGACATGGGGAGAAACACGGCGGTTGATGCCGCTTGCCTGTGCCCGTTTGCCAACCAATTGCTGAACGAAACTCTTCTTTATCCGCCTGCCTTTAGCATCCAAAAACAGGGGCGCCGTCCCTTCGTTGGTGTTTTCCCGGGTGGCGAGATAGCCCTTTAACGCCCGGAGGGCATAACTGCCTATCGGGACGATCCTTTCCTTTTTGCCCTTGCCCCTCACCTTGAGCAGCTCCTGCTGGGCATCGAAATCGGCGATATCGAGCCCTACAATTTCGCCAACGCGCACACCGCAGGAATAGAGCAACTCCAAAATGGCATTATCACGGGGCGCTGCCTCAGCGTTGGCACCCTTTTGCGTCAAAATGGCAAAAA
>Ga0172371_10002745_pt1 | contig 27693 bp, 26 predicted proteins | sample Lak12m_FD_114543 | JGI IMG/M metagenome (GOLD analysis project Ga0172371, IMG submission 114543) | Freshwater microbial communities from Kabuno Bay, South-Kivu, Congo - kab_022012_12m | ecosystem: Environmental > Aquatic > Freshwater > Lake | place: Democratic Republic of the Congo: South-Kivu...
AAAGTATGCCATTCTTGTTGGCGACTTGCAAAAATACTTCGCTTTTTACTTCATCGCCAAATGGACTCGCATTCATCCCCAGGTTTGAAACCCTGGGGTTTTCTGCTCAATTTTGATAAAATTCATAAGTTTTATAACGGGTTTGCAATCATAGCAAAACAATTGAAAAGACCGGTTATCCCTGTTTTTATTATGGGGCTCCATAAGATTTACCCCAGACAAAGCAAAATCATACATTCAAATGCATCCACTGTGGACGTTGTCATAGGCAAACCAATGTTCTATAATGACCAAGAGGAAGATATAAATACTTTTGTAACACGCGTACAAAAGTGGTTTGAGGAAGAATTAGCAAAAAGGGGCTGAGTAAAATGATTTTACAATTTGCTTACCCAACGGTATTTTACGTTTTCATTCCTTTGTTAATTTTTATTACTTTTATCCGGCTCTTTTTTTACAAAAATCCAACGTATGTCTACCCTCTATCTGGCTTAATGGCAAAAAATAAACTCACAAAAAAAGCCTGGCACAAAAAGCTATTTTTTCTTCTCCGTTTCATGACATTGCTTGGTTTAATATTTTTGATTGCACGGCCAAGATGGGTTGACGAAAATTCAAAAGTAAACGTCGAAGGCGTTGATATCGTCATTGCCATAGACGCATCCGAAAGCATGCAGGTCTTTGATGATCCTAAATACGGGCTTTCACGTATAGACGTTGCCAAAGAAGAAGCTATAAAATTCATTGAAAAGCGAACAGATGATCCAATCGGAATAGTTGTTTTTGGACAAGAAGCAATCTCACTTTGTCCTCTAACCATGGACAAGGTAATGCTCAAAAACATGGTCGGCGAAATTGAAATTGGCATGATAAATCCGCATGGAACATGGCTTGGAACAGGACTGGCTACAGCTGTTAATCGATTACGTAAATCAACCGCTAAAAGCAAAGTCATTATTTTGCTAACCGACGGAGAACCAACGCCGCCAGAAAAAATTGACCCCGAAATCGCCATGGGCATGGCGCAAAAATTTGGGATCAAGGTCTACACAATCGGAATCGGTAACGAAAACGGTGGTTTCTTCAAACACCCTGTCTTTGGTTGGACTAGAGTTGAATTTAGAATTAATGTTTCACTTCTAAAAAAAATAGCCGAATCTACGGGTGGCCTATTTTTTAGAGCAAACAACCCAAGAGAACTAAAAGGCATTTACTCAAAAATAGACGCTCTTGAAAAAACCAAGTACGAAACAACTGTTTATCACAACTATTACGAAGCATTTGCAACCTACATCTGGATTATTCTTTTACTCTTAGGGCTAGAGTTTTCTTTAAGATTTTTTAAATTTTATGGCATTTGATTGAGGGTATAATCATGGCACTCATACACTGGGGCGGAATTGAAAGAATTGTATATTTACCCATTTTTGCACTTTTTATAGTAGCCTGCATTTACAACTATCGTCGAATAAACAAATCAGCTAGATTGCTATTCTCTGATACAAATCGAAAACTCATGTTCAAACATTTTTCATTCTTAAGGCTTTTTACCAAAATGTTACTTTCAAGCTTAAGTATTTTGGTAATGTTTTTGGCCTTTTTACAACCTCAATTTGGTAAAAAAGAACAACCCGTTCAACAAGAATCGCGCGATCTGTTAATTTTATTGGATATATCTCACAGCATGCTAGCACAAGACCTAAAGCCATGCAGACTTGAATTTGCAAAATTAAAAATAAGAAATTTACTGTCCATGTTAAATTTCGAACGAGTTGGATTGATTGTATTTTCGGGTAATGCTTTTGTGCAATGCCCATTAACAAATGACCATTCAGCCTTTTTGATGTTTCTCGACCAAATTGATGTAGAATCAATTTCATCTGGAACAACCGCTCTTGATAATGCCTTAGATAAAGCCTTAGAAGTTTACAAAGCCTCACAGGGAAGAAAAAATAAAATGGTTTTGCTGATTTCAGATGGCGAAGATTATTCATCAAACCTTGAAATAACAAAACAAGCCGCCGCTGAAGAAAATATAAAATTGTTTACTTTGGGACTTGGTAGTCCGGCCGGAGCACCTATCCCAAAGCTTGATAGCATGGGCAAACAAATTGGCAACGAGGTTGACGAAAACGGCCAAATAGCTATGTCAAAGTTAAATGAAACAACGTTGAAAGGCATAAGCGAATATTTGAACGGAATGTATGTTCGTTCAAGTTACGATGATTCCGACATAAATCAAATCGCTCATAAAATCAAAAGCCACGAAAAGGAAAAATTCATAGACAAGAAAATTTCATTATTCGAGGACCAATACCATTGGTTATTGGCTTTTGCCTGGATTTTATTGGCTGTTGAGTGGCTTTTATAAGGATACTTAAGATGAGCAAAAAACTTTATCTGATAGCAATTTTATGCACTGTATTTACGACCAGCTTAAATAATTTAAGGGCATTAAACGACCTGGCAACCATGACCAAAGAGCTACAAGATGAACAGGTAAATGATCCAAATAACCCTCAGACAAACTATAATCTTGGTGTCTCTTTGTACAAACAAAAACAATTCGAACAAGCCATCACAAACTTTGATCGCTCAATCAAAAATTGTTCAGACAAGGATATTGTTTTAAAAAAATATGGTTATTTCAACCTTGGTAACAGCTTTTACAAAAATGCACTTTCAAAATTACCTGAAAATTGGGAAAATTCCGAGGTTGAAGACAAGGTCCTAGATGCCGCCGTAAATTTAATAAAAAACGCTATTGATAACTACAAAAGCTGTCTAAAGTTAGAAAAGAATTCACAAAGCGAGCACAACAAAAACAAAAGCGAAGAATTGTTAAAAAAGCTTGAAAATAAAAAGAAAAAACAACAACAAAGCAAGGATAAAAAACAAGACGATAATAAAAATTCGCAACAAAAAAAAGATAACGATCAAGAAAATGACAACAAACAGAATCAGAATAAAGATCAACAAAACAAGGATGGAGATAAGTCAAAAGATCAGTCCGATAAATCAAAATCTGATGACGGTTCCACCAAACCAAATAATTCCCAAGATCAAAAAAATCAACAAGGAAACAGTAAAAAAGAATCGAACAATTCTAAGGACAACGGACAAGACAAACCAAAAAAGGATCAACAGCAAAACAATTCTGAGCAACACGATAAATCCTCTGAGGATAAAAAAACAAATGAATCAACTAATGCTGCAAATGGTAACGCAAACAAAGAAGAAAAACAAGGTGCTACAAATCACAAAGAAGACATGGAAAGCCAGGCCCTTGGAGCCATGCTTGAAAATTTACAAAGCGGCGAATCGAAACTACACAAAAATTTGATTGCCCGAAAAATAAACGCAAACAAGCCGCCATTGAGAAACAATCAAAGGCCTTGGTAATAAAAAAAAATAACATCACAACAATCACATGAGGAAAGGTTATGAATAAATACGAAACTAAACTAATTTTGGCGTTTTTTTTGTTACTACCAATATTTGTTAATGCAACAAATATCACGATCGATGTATCGGGTGAAATTGACCAAAATCAGAACAAAATCTTATATCTAAACGAAGATGCTGAGCTAACAATATCAGTTTCACAAGGTGGCCGAAACACAAGTAGCCCAGAGGTCGCAGGCCTTGAAAATTTTAAAGTCGGCGGACGCAGAACATCTACAAATATTTCTATGATAAACGGCGCCCTTAGCTCAGAAAATACCTATGGCTATGAAATCTATCCAACTCGCGAGGGAAACTTTGAAATTGGGCCAGCCAGAGTTACCCATGACGGACAAACAGTTGAATCAAACAAAGTAAAGGTTATTGTCAAACAACGCCAGGCTAACAATTCGCAAAAATCACAGGCACAAAACACACATCAGCAAAAACAAGTTGAATCTCTATCAAGTCAAAATTCTTCGAGCTCAGCTGAAGTTATTGGCAAAATTGTTTTGAATAAAAAACAGGCTTTTGTAGGCGAACCAATAATCGCAAAACTTTTAGTCTACGCCCGCGGACCAGTCATTCAGCTAAGTCTTAACCCACCAAACTTTCCAAATTTTTTATCTAAAGAGGTTAAGATTGAAAAAAAAGGTGTACAAGTTTTAAATCAAAAAGAGTACCACGTAATTGAAAAACAGTATGTTTTAACCCCAATTCAACCTGGCGAAAAAGAAATCGCCTCAGTCGAAATTATCTACGAAGCTCAAGTTCCTCTAAAATCTAGACGCCGCGCTAATTTTTTTGGGGATGATTTTTTTGACAGTTTTTTTCAACCTCAGGCCCAAGTACAACAATTCAAAGTTAAATCGGACAAAGTAAAAATACAGATAAACTCGCTACCACAACTAGAAAAATCTGTTAACGGGGTTGGCCAGTTTAGCTCAATTACGGCATCTGCAGACAAAAACGAGGCTAGCGCCAATGAACCAATTTTATTATCTTTAGAAATTCATGGCAAAGGCAATCTTGAACAAATAGCCACACCAAAACTAAACTTGCCAAATTCGTTTAAGTACTATGAATCAAAATCATCAGTAACAGAAAATCTTGACGAATCGTACAAGGGCGGCAGCAAGAAGTTTGAGTTTGTTTTACAAGCTATGAATCCAGGCGAATGGCAAATTCCACCACAAAATTTTTCATACTTTGACGTTGAAACGAAAAGCGTTAAAACTTTAACAACGCTGCCGATTTCGCTCAAAATTAATCAAGCTGAGCAGTCTCCCAATATGCCAAACCAACAAACAGTAAACCCAATTCCTGTACAGCAAGAAGAGCCGCCGATAATAGATCAAAACAAAGAAACAACCACAAAGGACATACGATTTATTGAGGATGATGCAAAAATTTACCAAGGTAATCAAACAAGCATTCCTCTACCAATTTTTATTTTTTTACTCTTGATTATGCTACTTATTTACAAAAAACATATTTTAAAAAAGCACCTAACAATAATCACAAACAAGTATCAGATAAAGAAATCCAAAAATAAAAATATGGATAAATTTTTAAAAGAATTTGAAAAAATACAACAAGATAAAAATACTCAAAATTTGCATCAACTTTTTATAAACATAATTGCAACAAAATGTGGTATCCTAAACGAAAATATTAACGATGAGATTATAGAAAAATTCATGAGTAATCTTGAGCTTGATCATAATAAAACAATCGAATTTATGGATTTTTTAAACTCCTGCGCAAGCAGACGATTTACATCCTTAAATCACGATATCCAAGAATATAATGAAAATGAATTGTTAAAAAAGGCAAACTATTGGCTATTGTTCCTTACAAAATAGGTTGAACCCATGATTAAAAAAATTTTAAAACTTTTTATGGTAATAACATTCGTACTCACATCAATGTTATTTGGCAAAAACAATGAAGAAATTTATTTACAGGCAAATGAATTTTACAAAAATGGTAATTATGACCAAGCCTGCCAACTATACAAACAAATTGATAATCCAAGCGCTCAAATTTATTACAACATGGGAAACTGCGCTTACAAACTAGGAAACTATGGCTATGCATTGCTTTATTGGAAGCGAGCTGAAAAAAACTGGGGGCTTTTTAATCGAGAGGACTTAACCTACAATTTAAGGCTTCTTGAACGTCAATTGTTTGAAGCTCGAAACAAAGGAGAAGACTCTGATTCTGCAAAATTAAATGAGCTAAAATTTACAGCCTATCTTATAAAATCACAATTATACTCAACTGCACAATCAATACCGTTGCTAGCCTTACAAATTATCTTTTTATTTTTATGGATTTTGTTGTTTCTTTACAAAAGATATCTATACAAAAAACAAAAAAAAATTATCATAGTTATCTTGTTTATTTTGCTGGCAACTTCCGGTGCAATGATTGCCCTAAAATACAGCATAAACCTACATGAAAAAGCTATAGTAATTACCAAACAAGCAACAGTGTTCTCCGGTCCTGACAGAACATACCAGGAGATTGGTATAATACCAGAGGCAACAGAGGTGATAGTTAAAAAAGCTTCCGGAGCATTCAGCAAAATTAAACGTAAACGCATGGTCGGTTGGGTTGATAGTAAAACAATTGAAAAAATTTAATTGAGATATGAAGACAAATAATTTTTCGCATCAAAAACAAGTTACATCGTTAGTTTTAACGGGTTTTATTCTGTCCTTGATACTTACTGGTTGCGGCAAAAATGAATCAACTGGCGGAACCTTTGGCGCAGCCACGGGAGCTCTTGCAGGAGTTGCTCTAAGCGGCAAAAAGAGTCGCGGTGAAGGTGCTTTGATTGGCGCATTAGTTGGCACATGCCTAGGCTCAGCAGTAGGTAGATCTGCCGATGAAGAAGAAGAAAAAGAAGAACGGCAACATGAACGCATGATGGCTCGAAATCAAATTAACGCCCTTGAAGCCGAAAACAGAGCCTTGCATCAAAAGTGGTGTAAAGATTGCAACAGACAGTTTGACTTGGTCGATGCCCATACCTGTCCTTCCTGCGGTGGCGAATTAATACGCGAAAGGTATTGCAGAGAATGCACAACCAAGTTTAGTCCTCGTTCAGGGTATAAATATTGCCCTCATTGCAAAGACAAAGTACTCTTAAGTTGTAGATAAGATTAAATGCTCAAAATTATTGAAACAAAAAAATAATTTAAAAGGCCCCGGAGTTTATTTATCCGGGGCCTTTTAAATTATTTTAAGTTTATAGTTTAAATAGGATTACGGGTTCTTTGAAGTCTTCGCTTTGATTCCTCAACACAATCCTGATACAAAGACTTTAAATATTTCTCTAATGTTAATCTCTCGTCAACGGCTGTAATGCCAACATTAGCAGCCACAACTTCTTCTTGTATTCTTCTCAAAACAATCAATGCTACTGGTGAGATTTCGGATTCATTAATCCACTGAAGTTCATTCAAATTTACATCAATCCATTCAGGCTCAGAAATCACATCATTATTTTTCAAAATTTTTATAACAGAAGAATTTTGTTGAATATAAATAATCAAAGGAAGAGCCTGGGTACGTCTTGTAAATTCCCTAGCTAAATTAAACACTAGCTTGCAGTCATTGGCGTCCAATTTTAAATAAACAACAACACAATTTTGACCCAAATCACCTCTGGATAACTGATTTTCGAAAATTTGAGATTCACACTCTTTTACTGGATAGTTGTTTAGTAACATTATTGGATCTGGAATTTCGTCTACCTGGTATGCTATGGGTTGGTTAGTTTCGCGACTCCCTTCCATGGCAAAACATGTGGAAGTTAAAAAAAGGCCTAAGCCCAAAAAAACCGCTTTTTTATTCAAATTACACATAAACAATTCCTTTACTACAGAAATTATATTATTTATATAACTTTTTCTATATAAAATTTCAAACAAAAATTATTTAATTCATTTACATATTCACAGATATTGATAAAAAAGTCAAATTTTAAGCCGGTATCACTTAATTTGAATCTTTATTAAAACGAGTTAAGTGAAAAACTTACGTTTTATTCAAAATTGGCCAGTTTTTTGTTTTATGTTATCATTACTTTCATGCAATTTTTTGAAGATTAATCACTTAAAAGTTCAAATTTTTCGTTAATTTAGGAATAAAAATGGAAATGGATAAAAATTACGAACATTCGCGTTATGAACAAGAATCTCGTGAACTTTGGGAACGTGAAAACATTTATAAGTTCAAACCAGACCAGTCTAAAAAAGTGTTTAGTATTGATACACCTCCTCCAACAGTCTCTGGTTCTCTGCACATTGGCCACGTCTTTTCGTATACCCATGCAGACTTAATAGCTCGTTATAAAAAATTAATGGGCTTTAACGTTTTTTATCCAATGGGTTTTGATGACAACGGCCTTGGAACAGAGCGTTTTGTTGAGAAAAAGAATGGGGTAAAGGGTTACCTCATGAAGCGTTCGGATTTTGTGGCCCTTTGCGCAAAAGATGCTGCTGAGGCCGAAAAAGAATTTGAAAAGCTTTGGCGTAAGCTTGCATTATCTATCGACTGGACCAAAACATATTCAACCATTTCGGCAAAAACCCGCAAACTATCACAAAGATCTTTTATAGACCTTTACAAACGTGGCTTTGTGTATCGCAAACAGCAGCCTGCGTTGTACTGCACAACATGTCGGACATCCGTTGCACAAGCAGAACTTGATAACGCTGAAAAACAAACAATGTTCAATGACATTGAATTTTTAACAGAAGACGGAAAACAAATTATCATAGCAACCACCAGACCAGAGTTACTTGGTGCATGCGTAGCCGTTTTTTACCATCCAAACGATGAACGTTACAAACATCTTGCTGGAAAATTTGCAATCACCCCAATTTACAATAAAAAAGTTCCTTTTTTGGCTGATGACAAAGTCGAGATGGAAAAAGGTAGTGGCATCGTCATGTGCTGCACTTTTGGAGACCAAACAGATATTTACTGGTACAAAAAGCATAATCTACCTTTCATTCAGGTTGTTGGCATTGACGGCAAATGGACTAATGAATCTGGCGATCTTGCTGGCTTGAATGTTCATGATGCCCGTAAAAAAATTATTGAACTGCTCAAAGAAAATGGCAAGTTACTCTCCCAAAAAGCCATTACACACAACGTGAACACTCACGAACGCTGCAAACAAGAAATTGAATACTTAGTTTTAATGCAGTGGTTTGTAAAAATATTAGATTATAAAGAAAAATTTTTAGAACTTGCAGATCAAATCAATTGGTACCCTGAATTCATGAAAGCCAGATATCGTGACTGGGTACAAAACCTTAACATGGACTGGTGTATATCTCGTCAAAGATTTTCTGGCGTTCCTTTCCCTGTTTGGCATTGCACGGACTGCAAAGAGGTTATTTTGGCTGATGACAACATTTTGCCAGTTGATCCGCAAGAAAAACCATTTGGTAAAAAATGTCCAAAGTGCTCAAGTGTAAATGTCATACCTGATACAGATATGATGGATACATGGAACACCTCATCGCTGACTCCACAAATCAATATTTCATGGCCAGAGAGCAGCGAGGATAATTTGCAAATTCCAATGGGCATGAGACCTCAGGCTCACGACATTATTCGTACATGGGCTTTTTACACAATTATTAAGTCATTTTTTCACCACAACAACATTCCTTGGAATGACATTGTAATTTCAGGTCACGTCTTGGCTGGTAAAGAAAAAATTTCTAAATCTAAAGAGAATGCAAAAACGTCACCAGAAGCCTTGTTAGAAACGCTTCCTGCTGACGTAGTAAGATATTGGGCGGCCAATGCAAAACTTGGAAACGATACAGCGTTTAGCGAAAACCAGCTTAAAATTGGTCAACGTTTGCTAACAAAACTGTGGAATGCCTTTAGATTTTGTCAGCCTCAGTTGGAGTTATTTGATAAATCAAATAAGCCAAATTCACATGACGTAATCAACGAATGGTTGTTACATGAGTTCGGTAAAACATGGAAAACATATCACCAGTACTTTGCCTCATACGACTATCAATTTGCACTCGAATCGGTCGAAAAGTTTTTTTGGAGTACTTTTTGCGATAACTACATTGAACTTGTTAAAGATCAGATTTTCAATCCTGATAAATACTCTCCAACCGTTCTTGAAAGCACACGATACACCTTGCATGAAATTTGTTTTGGCTTAGTACAACTTCTAGCACCATTTTTGCCACACATCACTGAAACCTTGTATCAACAATTATTAAAGGCCGAATCAGACCCTGCATCAATACACTTGACGCAATTTGATGACAAACGTTATCAGTACGAATTTTCTACCAGTGCCGAAACAATGGGCAATATTCTAGAAATCGTTAGTATTGGCAGAAGACTAAAAACAGAACTGAAGGTTTCCTTAAAAACAGAATTAGCTGAGTTAGTCGTTTATTGCTCAGATCAGGAGTCGTTGGAAAACATCAAGCCACAAGCCAATTTGTTATCAGGAATTTTAAATGCTCAAAAGATAATTTTCACTTCTAATGATTTGGATGAGTCACGCATTACAGACACAAACGGAGCTTTTACAGCTCATGTTAAAATTTAAAGGCTAGGAAATGGAAAAAAAAGAAACATTTGTACAAGATGAGCTTTTGAACTTTATAACAAAAGCAAAACAATTAACTTACGCAAGCGGCGATGAACAATACAAAGTCCAGCCAACATTAGAAAATAGTAAGCAATTTGAGTATTCTGAGGGCGATTTTTTTTATCGCGACATCTACTACGGAACAAGTTTTTTTGTTGGACAGGAAACTGTTTTTGTTAAAAATGTTCCAGTATGGTCAATGACCTATTCTGGCGGACTAGCAGTAGAAACACACCCTAAAGCTGAACAAGCCGTCTTTATGTTTCTAAAAGAAGCACTAAAAAAAGTTACCCCGGAATGCCCTTTGCGCGGCCCAAAAGAAATGTCATTTGACACATTCAAATATAAAAACGAGGTACTTGGGCATTTGGGACGTTTTTGCGGCCTTGAACAAATTTTCTTTGAAGACAAGGAAGTCTATCAATTACATTACATTGGTGGGCTTATTAAATGATCACGATTATCAACAGGCAACGTAAAATTTTGTTTGACAAGCTCCTGATTGAAAAACAATTACACAAAATGCTTACAGTTGTTGGTTATAGTGACTTTGATGTGAATATTTTATTCACAACCAACGCCACAATCCGTAGTTATAACAAACAATATCGTCACAAGGATAAGGCAACAGATATCTTATCGTTTCCATTTCATGCAAACGTGAAACCCGGTCAAAAAATAAAAATTGTTACACCTGATGATAAAAATTTAGGCGATATAATAATTTCACTCGAGTATGTAAAAAAAGTTGCAAAAGAAATAGGTGCGCCATTCGATGCGCACCTAACAAGACTTCTTGCACACGGAACTGCACACCTTTTAAACTATGATCATGAAACTGATGCGCAGTTTAAAGCCATGCACAAAATTGAATCCCGACTGCTAAACGCAGTGGACATAAAAAAATTCTGATTTTTTATTTTTAAAGACTGGCGGGAATTACTTCGTAGAACAAGATAAATTTTGTTATCCAGCAACTAAAAAAGAAGAAGATTGCTGCTCCAAAAGCCAAAAATGGAACAAACGGGATTCGTGTATTTTTACCCTTCTTTGTAATCGTCAAAAATGCCATTCCGTAAATTGACCCTGAGATAGAAGCGACCATTAATGCAATCCACAGTCCCAGAGGGCCTAAAAATGCGCCAATTAAACTTAACACTTCCATATCACCGTCGCCAAGGCCATCTTTTTTGGCAAAATATTTAAATGCCTTTGCTACGGCAAAAAGAACAATATATCCAACTAGAGCACCGATTAAGCTTTCATAAAACGAAATTTTTAAAAATCCTAAATATGCTGCCAATAGTCCAAACGGCACAAGCCACAATGTAAAAATTTGTAAAACAACCATGGATTCAATATCTGTTCTTACCCCTATGATAAGTGCATAGAAAAAAAGCATGTAAAAAAGTATTGAAGGATTCGCAAAGAAATTTGGGTATACATTACTATGTAAAGTATTTACGAGAGCAACCGTAGTTACTGATGTAAGAATCTCGATAAATGGATATAAAAAAGAAATTTGATGTTTACAATAACGACATTTCCCACGTAAAAAAAGCCATGAAAAAACTGGGATTAAATCATACCACGCCAAAGTCGTTTTGCATTGTGGACAAAATGAACGTGATGTTTTAATGGTTTGATACAATCCAAGTCTTGAGGCAATAACATTTAAAAACGACCCCATAATCAGGCCTATGACTAAGGGAATTACCAAAAATAAAAAGAAATCATACATTGGGGTTTTTAACCTCTTAAACCAGCCTTAATTAAATCATGGATATGCACTAATCCTAAAACCTTTTTATCATTTGACGTCACAATCAAAGATGTAACATTATGCTGTTCCATGGTTTCTAGTGCATTTTTTGCCAACTGATTAGCATCTATTGTTTTTGGTGAATGTGTCATAATTTGGCCAGCATTGGACTTGAAGACTTCAGGACCAATTTTGCAAGCCCTGCGCAAGTCGCCATCGGTAATTATACCAAGAAGGTTTTCTTGTTCATCAACGACTACTCCTATTCCAAGTTTTTTGCCGGTTATTGCTACCAACAAATCTTGAAACTGGGTTTCAGGCTCAAGTATAGGCAAATCTTGTTTATAATGCATAAATGCATGAACAGTCATCAAAAGTTTTTTACCTAAAGCCCCTGCTGGATGATGCATGGCAAAGTTAGTTGATGAAAAGCCCCTGATCTTACTTGCCACAGTTGCTATGGCATCGCCAAAAGCTAGCATTATGGTAGAACTACTTGTTGGTGCAAGGTTCAGATGACAAATTTCACGTTCACAAGGCAAACTAACAACAACATGAGCTTTCTGCGCAAGAGCACCCTGCACACAGCAAATTAAGCAAATTTTTACTTCATAAAGATGTAGATACGAAAAAATATTTTCAAGCTCTAGGCCCGTTCCACTCTTTGAAAGAGCAATAAAAAGATCATTTTTTTGAATAACCCCAAGATCGCCATGAATTGCATCATTTGGGTGTAAAAAAATTGCGGGCATACCAAGACTAGAGAATGTAGAAACAAGCTTTTGAGCAATCAAGCCCGACTTACCAGCACCTGAAAAAATCAGCTTGCCCTTTGTGGCCAAGATTAAATCCAGAAGTTGTTTAGTCGATGCGGAAAGATGCTTAGTCGCATCTACTATGGCTTCAGCCTCTTGCAACATAGCTTTGACGACTTGGCTTATAACTACCGAATCCTGCCCAAGCTTTGTTGTATTTACCTGCAGTTCTGCGTTTTTGGCGGCCTGCATTTGAAGGCTCCTTTGATTGGATTAATTATCCCCTGACTGTTCCAATTCTTCATGTACTTTATCTAAAAGCTCATTTACACGACGAATTTTTTCAAATTTTTCGTCGTACATGAATACGATTTCAGGAGTGTACCTGCCCTGTAAAGTTTGTGCAAGCGACTTGCGAATTGAAGGTTTGTAAAGTTTCAAAACCTCCAAGGCAACTTTGTAGTAATCCTCGGCAGGCTCTTTAAGAGCAGTATAAAACACGTAAAGGATGCCGCAGTCTTCAGAAAGATCGACTCTGGATATAAAAACATCCGCGACAGCCTTTTCGGTTTCAGAAATTTTTTGCATTATAACGGACAATTCCCGAAAAAAGAGGGCCTTTTTTTTCTCCCTCTTAATCCCGCCTCGATTTGATTGAATCATGAAAACCTTCTAGCCATGAGGCTAAGTTCGTTAAAAATTTTTATTAATTATAGACCAGCTTCTGCGCTCTTGATTATGTTATTTTTGATTGCGCGCATTAGACGTTTACGTCTTTTTTGCGTAGGAGGTTCAAAGTAAACCTGACGCTTCATATCGCGGACTACGCCTTCTCTTTCAACTTTTTTCTTAAGTTGTTTAAGGCTTCGTTCTAAATTTCCTGTCACTTGAATAGCTATGTTATAGGTTTTTGCCATGTTTTACTAACCACCCTTATGATTTTAAAAAGATTAAACAAATTACAACGCGTTATCGAGAAGAGTATGTAAAAATGGCCTTTTTGTCAAATTAAGTTGGATTTCTTGTATTTATGATGAATGTGGAAAAACAGTATAAAAACCTTACAAACTTTACATTTATGCTCCTTGATTTAGAATACACGATTCGCTTTAAATCATCCGTACTGTTTATTTTTAATAAAAATTTTCGAGGAGTTTTTGTGAAACTATTTAAAAAAGGCCTATTGGCCGCTGTTTTGTTAACATTAGTATCATGTAATTACAAAATTTCTGCTATGCAAGACCCATCTAAAAATTATTGCTGCTTGCGCTTGGCTCCTAATGCCCAAATCAGAAAACCTTTGATTGAGGCGTGTCGCGAAGTTTATTCTAAGATTTATTGTATACCTTCTTTTCAATACGATGGTAGCTATAATGATTTATTAAGGCCTATTTACGAATCATCTAGACGATCGATTAACATGCTTCCTATTTATAAACAAACCGGCGAGCTATGCAACAATGTATCTGATTATGATTTTTTGGGCGAATTTGAACTTCAAATAAGACATGCAATATTAGCTTCACACCAAGACAAAACAGCCCCTTTTGTTTACACAACAGTTGGACGCGACCATCTTCTTAGAGATGCTATAATTATAGTTTATCTTCTTGATTCCGGATTTAAAGATATAACCATTAATCTAGTTGATACACACACAAATTTAGACCAATTGTTAAAATTTAAACGAACGTTTTACAACGTTACCGACTGCTGGTTTTTGGGAGCCGAACCTAATTCCGACCTCAACCGAACAACAGAAGGCGAACTCACACAATTTGTGCGTTTTATAGAAATAATAAAGGCCGTGTATTCCAAAAATAGCGATGCCAAAATAAATTACGTTTTGTTTCCAAACATACCATCATACACAATATGTATTGAAGCAGGTCTAGTAAACAAAGCCGATTGCCTTGTCGATTTCAAAACAACCCTTTGCAAAGAACAAACTTTTATTGAAAGAGACTGGCGCTCATTCGTACATGAATATAAAGATACCCTAAATAAAGATGGCATACTGGGAATCATTCACAATTACTGCACACACGGCGCCCAACTAGCCCCTGTTGATACAGATATCACCAGTAACCCATTCATCAAAGAAAAACAACAACAAATGCCTGCAAGCTACAATGGACATACAAACACTTCATTAATGTTTGTGGGTTCGAATATTTTATAAATTTTTATAATTTTATTTTATTAAATGGAATCGAGTAATCAAAGCTTGCTCGATTCCATTTAAACATTTTCAAGTATAAAAAAATAAAATCAAATCTATCAAACACAACGTCTAGACGCTCATCTACAAAAGCCGACAGAATAACCAAATCAAGCAACATACCTCATCTTATTAAAAAAACATTCTCCAAACTCTTTTTTTTATAAAAAAATTTCTATATGATAATAATTAGAAAAGGTTAAAGCTTGTCGGAGCCTCCGTAAGTTGCGGTTAGCACTGATAGGCAAAAAAACATGGGGAGGTATTTACCATGAACAAGTCTATAAGAGTTATACTCGGGTCCCTGGTTATTTGCTCGGTCGTACTTGCAACAGGTTGTACCAAGCAAGAGAAAACAGTTGGTGGTGCAGTAGCTGGTGCTGGTACGGGTGCCATAATTGGCGGAGCAGCTGGTGGCGTGGGTGGTGGTTTTGCTGGTGCCGCAATTGGTGGCGTAGCTGGCGGTTTAATTGGTCATAGTATGGGTGACGACAAGAAACATGACAAAGACCATAAAAAACACGACAAAAAAAGCAAAAAGGATAAAAAGGCCAGCAAGAACATGAGCAAAAAAGAAATGAAAGCCGCAAGCAAGAAGTAATTATTCGTAGAAATTATTGTTACAAAGTTTTACTCACTTAGCTTTGTGGCATGAAACTTAAGGGTTATTGCAGCAGTTGGTTGTAAAAAGCCGGTTGTTGCAATAACTCTATTTATATTTTAAAATTCAGAACGTTTTTATGGAAATTGATCCTGAACCAATCCTGAAACAGGTTTAGCACATGGTTCAGGATGCAAGGCTGGGGACTTAAATTTAAAGTTGGTACAAAAAATAGCAGGGCAAAGTGAAAAAATTGTTATCAGTAAAAAATCTCAAAGTATCCGTACAAGATAAACTCATCCTTGATGGTATTAATCTGAACATCAAGCCAGGAGAAGTACATGCAATCATGGGTCCAAATGGATCTGGTAAAAGCTCTCTTGCAAACACCATCATGGGGCACCCAAAGTATCAAATCCAAGATGGTGAAATGAATTTTTGCGATCAGCAAATCAATTCACTCTCCCCAGACAAACGCGCAAAGCTTGGATTATTTTTGACAATGCAAGCACCAGTAGAAATTGAAGGTATTACGCTTGGTGATTTTTTACGTCAAATCTATGACTCACTTAATCAATCATCAACACCTATTTCGCCCAAAGAATTCAATAAGCTGGCCTCAGAAAAATTAGCGCTTTTAAAAGCCAACCCAGATTTTTTAAACCGTTACCTTAACGTTGGTTTTTCGGGTGGTGAAAAAAAGATGTCCGAAATCTTACAGCTAGCCATAGCGCAACCAAAATTGGCAATCTTGGACGAACTTGACTCCGGACTAGATGTTGACGCACTCAAAAATGTTTGCGCGGGCCTGAATGAAATTAAGCGCCAAAATCCAAACATGGCAATCCTGCTTATAACACACTATCAAAGAATTTTGGATTACATTGAGCCAAACTTTGTTCATGTGCTACAAAACGGCAAAATCATTCGTTCTGGTGATAAAACATTGGCAACTACTCTTGAAAAAGAAGGCTACAAAGCCTAATTAAACCTTGAGTTTTTCAACCAAGTTTTCAACCGAAAACTCTTCCTGATTTCCTGATTTCAAGTCTTTAAGCGCATACATGCCGCTCTTGATTTCGTTTTCGCCAACAAAGATTGCGTATGGAATACCAAGCTTATCCGCATAACCAAGACGTTTTTTCATCTTGCCTTGAACAAAAGAAATCTCTGTAGATATCCCAGACTGCCTGAGTAACGCTGAAAGTTTTACACTTGGCCCAAGGTCATCCATCATAGGCAAAATCAAAACTTTTGTAGGACTTGAGGCCCCTGTTTTTATCACACCACGCTTGTAAAGCTGGTCAAATAAACGAGTAAGCCCTATTGAAATTCCTACGCCAGGAAGCTTTTGATCTGTGTAGTGACTAGCCAGGTCGTCATAGCGCCCACCTGAACAAACAGAGCCTATTTCAGGATATTCATCCAAACGAGTCTCATAAACCGTGCCTGTGTAATAATCAAGACCACGAGCAATGGTAAGATCTACTGCAAAATTTGAGTTGGGAATGCCAAGCTCCTTAACAAAATTCACAACACTTTCTAGTTCTTTAACGCCCTGCAAAAATTGCTCGTTGTTAATCGCAAGCCCTTTGAGTCCAGAGATAACATCAGAACAAGATTGAGTTAGGTTAATAAATTTTAAAATTTGGGCGATCAAATCAGTTGAAATTTGAAGTTTCAAAAGCTCTTCACGAACGCCTGCTTCACCAACTTTTTCAAGCCGGTCAATAGCCTGCATGATACCAGTTGAAGAATTAGCCATACCAATGCTTTCAAAAAAGCCGTTTAAGATTTTGCGATTGTTGATTCTAATGGTAAAACGCTCAAAGCCAAGCTGTTTAAAAATCATGTAGATTATGCTTGGAATTTCGGCATCAAACTGAATTTCTAGCTGACCGTTGCCGATTACGTCGATATCGCATTGGTAAAATTCTCTAAAGCGACCAGCCTGCGCCCTTTCACCCCTGTATACCTTACCCATGGCATAACGTCTAAAAGGAAACGTAAGTTGTCCGTAGTGCTCTGCCACATATCGCGCCAAAGGGACCGTCAAATCAAAACGCATAGAAATGTCGTTATCACCCTTTTTAAACTGATAAATCTGCTTTTCGGTCTCACCACCTGCCTTGGTCAGCAAAACTTCTGTTCTTTCAAGCACTGGAGTATCAAGTGGTATAAAGCCAAATAACTCATACGTTCTGCGAATTGTATCAAAAATTTTATTAAATTCTATTTGCTCTGCAGGCAAAAGCTCCATAAAGCCGGACATAGGACTTGTGATAATTTTTTCTTTTGGTTGAAACATTTATAACTCCTAAAACACGAGTAAGCTTGTGCTATTGTTTATGAAAATCACAATATACAGGTTATGAAAATAATAGCATATAGTATTCGGTTTTCATAAAAAAGCTTTGATTTATCACCTTAAATCAAATTGACAACCTAAGTATTTTTGAATAAAGTTTCCTTTTCTTTCATACATCAAAACAAACTACACAGTCATAAAGTTGTGTAAAAATTATAAAGCTTAAAATAACGAAATGAGATGATGGTTAAATTTTAAAATATCAAAACTAGCGGTTTGATTTTTATTCTTACAATTGGATTGATAAGCAGTACCAAAAAAGCTCAAGCACTTCCCTTTCAAGCTGCTAATATTTTTTTTAACGAGCTAGACAAAGTCGGAGATATTTTGGACAAAGTCACCCTACCTGACAGAAAGGCTTTTAATACTTGGTGTGAAGCTATAAATGACATAATTATCAGTTCAAACATCTTTGAGGAACAAAGAACAAATACATCCGCCCAAACGAGATTAATGAACACAATCATGAACTCCTCTGCCTACTCTTTTGAAGAAAAACTAGAAGCTTTTTTAAAAATTCAAATATTTACTTACTCGCTATTGATTCTAGAAAAAGCACGAACACTCAAACATGACCAAATACCTCCAGCATTTTCTGAGAACTGGCAAAGACCGGCATTACAATTTCCACTGATAATATCAAAACTCATGAGCAACGATTATGAATTCGCTTGCAAATTAGCTAGAATAAAACATGAGTTAAGTCAGCGCTATGGTTCAATCATCCATGCATTAGTTAATTTAATCATGAACAACAGAACGATATGGATCAAAACACATTCTGGCTTCTATGACGTTTGGATAAATCGTTTAAAATTTGCATTAAGAAATAGACCATCCAATAGCAAACCTATCATGAATCTAAACAGAGATGGCCAATCACCACTTCACCTTGCATTAATTAACCATTTTGTAAAGGCCCATCACACTCAACCCCTCTAAATTTTCTTACAAAATACGACCCTGACATACGTCTGAAAAAATTAATTTTGGAACAATGCTTAGATTAACCTGCGTTCGATAACTTTTGCTGAATTGAAGCATAAAAACCGTAAGGTACTTTAATGGTTCAGCACTCCGCCGCTCACCTTAGTCCTGAGCTTAGTCGAAGGATCGAAAGGTCTGATTGAGTGGCTATTGGCGATATTAAAAACATTGAACTCAGGTTAGATTAGACAAACCATGCTCAATAGTAGCGTTGATAGCCTTTGCTAAATACGAACCCCACATAAACTACTGTTAAATGTTTGTTGTAGAACAGATATGCGCTTTGTTACTATTAAAAATATTTGAAACTAAATAACAGAGTATGGCTGGGAGAAAAGGACTCGAACCTTTATAACTGGATCCAGAATCCAGGGTCCTACCATTAGACGATCTCCCAAAGCACCAAAGATTTCGTCACAAAGTATCTCATAAAAAGTAAAAAGTCTCAAGGACAAAGGAGTATTTTCATGCCATGTCAAAATGAAATAGACACATTAAAAGCCGTACTGAAAAAAATTTTAGGTGTGATCCTTATCATACTCGGCATAGCTGGCCTGTTTTTACCATTTCTTCAAGGAATCGCAATGATCATAACCGGCATTATTTTTCTAGGTAATCACAAACTTTTGGCGTATTTGCAAAATCTAAAGATAAAAATCGTTACACTTTTTAAAAAAGTATTTAAAAGAGATTAATTACCAAAAAGAATGAACCACAGCGTATGTCCATAAAATATCTTTTTAAAGCTTGGATTTGAGTACAAATTTTTTAAATGCTGAAAAGCCGCATTAATTTTAATCATTTTTTCAAAATCATGAAAATTTAACGTCACATAGTTAATCAATTCATCGTTCAAATAAACTCCCTGAACTAAACAATCAAGCTTATTTAACAACTTTGGCGAGCAGCTTAAATCAGGGTTTGTTTTAAATTTTTGCATTTGTCTTTCAAATATTTTTTTAATTTTACAGCCATTTAATTCCAAAGCAACGCCATATTCAACAAGTATCGCCTCAACCTTTATAAGCTTTTCCAAACTCATAACGCCGATATATTCAAGCAAGGCATCAGAATATTCGCGTATAAATCTATCTAAATCAGGACACACGAGTTGAGCTGGCTTAAGCTCATGCGCATGATATATTTTATCTACCAGCTGACGACAGCTACACCTCAACTCATCTAACTCAGACGCATCAAGAACAATCCAGCGCAAGGGGTCTTCCTGATATTTTTGAGGAATAGATAAATCACCACTAGGCTCAACATTATCGGCTGGTTTTATTACTGGAAAATCCAATACAACGTCATCAAGCGGAAGAGCCGACGGAACGACATGTCCCAGCTGATCCATTGAAAAAGACGACTTTACAAAACAACACCCAAATATAAAAAATATAAAAAGCATTTTACTCGTATTTAACATATAAATCCTCGCTTTTATTTTAATACTTAACGTGAGTTCGACGAATTTAATATTTCCAATCACCGCTCAGCCAGACCCTTCGACAAGCTCAGGGTGAGCGGCGGTTAATTCAAACACCAAACCATTTTATAGTTTATACGCTTGAAATCAGCAAACGTTATCAAACTCGGGTTTCTTATTGTTGTCCACAAAGACTACACAAATATTCATTATTTGCAAAAACAAAAACAAAAGCACAAGCCCAAAAAGTGCTTCTAAAAATTGGACTTTTATAAAGATTTTTTGATTTAACGAAAAGAGCTAATAAATCCTGACCCTGCGTATATTCTAGACAATTTTTTTTAACAAAATTAACAAGCTCATCACCTAGATAAATTTCATTTACAAGAAATTCAAACTCGCTTGTAACGGCGATAGGAAATTTTCTAAAAATTATATTCCAAAGGCTAACTTCAAGTTCACCTGATTTTTCAATATCAACAAGAATCTGGTCTATGGATTGTTTTTTCAAATCTTTAAGTGCCGCATATTTAAAAAATACATCTTCCAGGATGGTAAGTTTTTGAATACCCATCAATGAAATACACTCTTTTAATAACATTGCTATCTGATAAAAAGATTTGTCCACGCTCTGCAAGATAAAACCTCTTGGATTATACAGATCTGGTCGATATATTTGGTCGGTAAACTGGCAACAGGACTCTCGAACACTTTCCAAGTACAACTGGTCGACAAAACTAGGTTGAGCCTGCTGCATAGCAAAATTAAGATAAAAGTTAAAAATCAAAAAAATGAAAAGTAAAAACATAAACCTTTGATAACAAAACATACCGCCCCCGCCAAGTTATCATAAGAATTAATTGTTTTTCATAAGCCTCTTATTCAACTTATACCCAAGGATGCCCAATAAAATTATTGCCATAAAAGGCACAATATAACCAACCCCTGTCACAACCAAGTTGTTGGTACAAATATAAATCAAAACCCCACAGCTAAGTAAAGATAAGAAACCAATAAGATTCCTATACAGGGATAAATAGGCAAAAGAGCTAAGAAGATATGCTATGGTTGTTCCAAAGTCACCCATGGTAATCAGGTAAGTTTTTTTCGTTGTTATCAGCAAAAAAACCATAACCAAAAATGATTGTCCCAAAATACACATCCACGGCGTTTGATGCTTGTTAAGCTTTAAAAACTGGTCGTGAAACAAAACACTTTTTTCTTGAGCCATGGTGTAAAGGTTCCAGTTATTGTAGTAAAACATGCCATAATAACCAGCTAAAAATGATGTTAACAACGCCAAGTAAATCAGGCTATTGCCCCAGTTAATAATAAATTGATTTCCGGTCAACATAGGCAAAATATTCATAAACGGATCTTTTTGGTATGGACCATGTATGCAAAGCAACGAAAGCTGCATCACTGTATAAATAAGCATAATCAGACCAAAAGAAATCAAAATTGTTTTGGATGCGTTTTTATGGCCATCCTCAATTTTGTCTGCAATTGAACAACAGGCCTCCATACCAACATAGGCAAAAAGAACTAAGGGTATGACTTCAAAAAATCCAGACCAGTCCAAAGTTGCAACAGCAATATTTTGGGACTTGAATAAAAATGGAACCGCTACAAGAATCAACAAAAACGGAATCACTTTTATCAAGGTAAAACCAACCTGAATTCGTTCAAGAATATCGATATTAAACATGTTAAGAATGGCAAAAAACACCACAAGAAAAATATCAAGCCTGATTCCATCCAAGCCGATAGGATTAACAATGTGTTGGATGAAATCTAGCTTTTGAACCTTTTTACTGAACATGTGCAAAACCGCGGCGTTACCAGCAGCTGTACCAATAAAATATCCCCAACCGCTAATAAATCCCCAAAACTGCCCCAACGTCCTGTGACTGTAAACATAAATACCACCAGACGATGGATAGTGTTTTGATAGCTTTGCTAAGACAAGGACAAGCGGCAATAGCATTAACCCGCACAAAAGCCACATGAACGGAGCAAGGAGGCCTGTCTTTGAAGAAATTTTGGGAGCGCCTAAAAAAAAGGCACTCCCGATAACTATGTTTGCATTAATTAAAACAGCGCCCCAAAGCGATAATTTTCTTGTGTGAACAGACATTATTGCCCTGCTACAGTTTTGGATTTTTGAATTTTAAACATTACCAATCCAAGAACTGCACCAACAAAAATTGGGGAAGCAAACATTAACCTAGTCACAAAATCATCCCCCATAGACATCCAGGAAAATATTATCAACACTGCGCAAATAATTACGCTCAAGCCAGCCAAAAATGCACGACCAAATAATCCGTTTCTTTTGTGAGTCAAAAGAACAGACAGTGACGTTAACAAGAATGTTGGTACCACTCCAAGTGCTATGAATCCAAAAAACACCTTCAAGCTGGTAATGAATGTAACAAGAGCAAGTACAACAACTGCGTTAAAAGCAACAAGAATATATGGGCGTCCGTTTTTGTTTGTCTTTACTAAAGTATTTGAGGCGAACAACATCTTCTCGCTTGCAAGGGTATAAAAATTGGTGATGTTGAAAAGAGTTACGCCGTAGTTTCCATTAATCATGCAAACCAAAATCGCGCAAATTAAGGCAAATAAAAGGCCACCGGAAAGACCTGCGCCTAAGCCCAAAAAGTTAGGAAACCCTGCAACGTCAAAAATTGCCAAATTTTGCAGCCCCATAATGTTCATGACACCAAAATAAAATAACGAGTAAAGAACAATTGCCAATCCAAAGGCAACCAAGATTGCCTGAGAAGCTTTTGCCGCGCCACCCTTTACAAGATGCCCTATGCTACAGCAACTTTCAAAACCCCAAAAAGAAAATGCTGCTGCTGGAATTGCCGCCAACATTCCAAGCGCTTCAGGCGCCTTGAAGGTAAAATCTGGGTTCCAATAAAAACCAAAAATCGCAATAACAGCAATAAGAGGCAAAACTTTTAAAATTGTAACCAAACCCTGAATTTTGCTTATAACTTCGAGGCTAAGTAAATTTAACAATGATAAAATCGCTATAAAAATAAAGTTGAACAAAAATGGATGTTGATCTGCCCACATGAAATGAAATTGGCCAACCAAGATAACAGATCGAATACCAGTCAATTGCGTAGATGCGGTGCCAAGATAACCAAGAAGATACAGCCAGTTGGCCATGAATCCCATCGTTTCCGAACCAAATCCAATTTTGCTGTAATTATAAAAACCGCCAGCACCGGGGAAAATACGCGCAGCCTCAGCAACGCTCCAAGCAACAGGAATAAGAAGCAAACCAACGAGCGGATAGATCCAAATACTCATTGAACCTGCTGCAAGAGCTAAATCTTTTGAACTTATAAAAATTCCAGAACCGACGATAATATTGATCCCCATCAACACCGCTGTTGAAAAAGAAATCGAACCCTGACTTTTTTGCATGACATACTCCTTTGTATCAAACAAAATTAAACATTTCGTTGACAGTATATCATGTGTGGCTATACGGGTAAAATTATTTCAAAAACAGCACCGCTTGAACTAGGCGCCAACTTAATCGATCCACCAAGTTGAATCACGGAATCATGAACTATAGCAAGACCAAGCCCCATGTTCTTTTTTTCGGTAGAAACGTAAGGTAAGAACAATTTATCTCGAACCGATTGCGCAACTCCAGGCCCATTGTCCGAAACTAAAATTTGAACTTTTTTATCCAACGCCAACAAAGAAGTTTTTATTTTAACCTGCTTATATTTTTGATCGGACGCTAACAAAATTCTTACACTGTTATCCAAAAGATTCACGATTATTCGCTTGAACCTTTGCACATCGGTTTTTGCCTGCATCATGTCTGATTGCAAATCCATTTCAAAATTTATATTGTTGTAGCTCACCTGATACAAACATACGATTTCTTCAATCAATGTGTTTAAATCCGTTAGTTCAATTTGCGGAGCAGGCATTGAAGCAAATTCAGCAAAATGCGCAACCAAGCCCTTGATAACTCCAACCTGACTCAAAATTGTATCTGTACAATCCATAAACATTTTTTCATCGTTAAGTTGATTTTGTTCAAACTTACGTTGCAAACGCTGAGTTGCCAACTGAATTGGCGTAAGAGGATTTTTTATTTCATGAGCAACCTGCTTTGCAGCCTCTTGCCATGTTTTGATAGTGTTGGCCTTTACAATGTTGGTCAAATCCTCAAGCACAACCAAGAGCTCATTTTGCTCCTGACCAATTTCTGGGTTGTGAAGTTTAATAACTGTAAGATGCACCATCCAAAGACATGTCTCTTGCTCAAACTTGAATGAAATTTCTTTACTCAACACGGTTTTATTCTCAGCTCTAAGCTCACGAACCAATTCAAAAAATTTGTCCGAAACCTCGCGACCAAGACTGCTAACTTTTTTATTTTTGAACGATTGAATTTTTAGGTACTGGGCAACAAAATTTTTAGCCGCTGCGTTAAATGAAATAATTCTTGCATTGTTGCTCACCAGAAAAACCGCCGCGTTAATATTTTCCAAAACAATTTTTAACTCTTCGTTCTTCAATTCCAGCTGATAATGGGCATTACGCAACGCTTTGGTCATGTTGTTAAAAGCAATTGCAAGACTCCGCAAATCGCTGGATTTGTTGTACTCAACTGTAACATTCCAATCACCCTTACCTATTTTTTCTGTTGCCGACAAAAGTTGCTGGATTGGCGTACTGATACCACGAGCCATGTAGAAAGCACACCAAATTGATAAAAATAAAATCAAAAGAGTCACAAGCAAAAACATGCTCACATAGATCAGATAAATCGGATTTCGAAGTGATTTTAATTGTTCGTAATCATAAATTGAATTTTGAATTTCAATAAGCGGATAACGTATTGATTCAGGATACCTGCACCCCACTACCACAAAAGCGGATTCAATCTTTTGAACAAAGTATAACGAACCGTAAAAATCAAAAAGCTCACCGTCTGGGTTTGCCTGCTTTAAAACTTTTACAAAGTTTTCTCTCAGACTCTGCATCGACCTGTCATTAAATTTGCGATACGTTCTCCATATTTTGACTTCGGTTAAAATCTCGCGCTCAAAAGAATCAACGTTCCAGACATAGGTGAATACGTTGTTTAACGTGGACCCTGAAACAAGTTCAGGGTGACAAGGATAGATTGCATCGTCTCCAGAGAGTCTTAAAGCCTCTATGGGGTGACAAGATTGGGCTGTCGTGTTACCAGAAATATTACGCTCACTAGAATGACAAGAAGAAGTAATCGTCTTGTCACACCCATTAAAAACACCAGAGCCATTGAGTAGACCTGGGTCGCGTTTAACCCTCTTTACAACTTTTCTGGCCAAATGCTCCAATTTTTCACGAATTTCAAAAGTTTGTTTTTGGTGCAAAATCAAACCGTTCTGCAAACCTGTTCCAATCCGAGCATGGAACCAATCGTCAATGCTTGTGGTAATAAACTTACCGGCAGTAAAAAAAACAAAACATGAAGGAATTACAGAAAACAAGGTAAAAGCGAACAGGAGATTTCGCTTAAAGACGCTCCCAGGAAGTTCCTTGTGTCTCTCAAGAAAAAGCTTAATACTCTGTCTTACGATCAGGTAAAGCAAAATTATGACCACAACCATGTGCTGGTTGATAAGAAGAAACAAAAACGGCCGGCTTATACCGGCGCCTACAAGGGACTGGTTACGTTGTAAAAACAACTCAAACCAACACGAAACGAATAATGCTAAGATGCATAAACTTAATAACGCAATTCTACGTCTCGTAACAGGTTGCATACTGTCCTTTTGATAAGCCTGCAGGCGCTTGTCAGAAACAAGCGCCTGCAATCATTTTTTTATTTTATCTGAGCGGAATAATCGCCACCCTGAATAAATTCTAGGTCTTGTTTATGCTGTTCAATTTTTTGTTTAACAACGCTATCAAATATTTCAGGCGTGAGCATGCATTCAGGAGATCTGTAGACCTCGTATGCCATTTCACCAACCATCTGCATGATGTCACGACCAGCAAAACCATCAATCCTAGTTCCCATTTGCTTGATAAATTCGGCCGAAATCTCATCAGAAATTTTTGGTCTGATTTCAATTTCTTCTTTGCCCTTCATTACATAGCGCACGTCTTTGCGAATCTTCTTGTCTACGTACAAATTCAACAATGCTTCACGTTCGACTTGGCCTGGCAATGGGAAGTAAACTTTTTTGTGTATTCGACTCAAAACCGCAGGATCCAAAACCTCTGGATGGTTTGTAGCAAAGACAAACATAAACTTGTCTGACTCATCACCCGTGTGTGACAAGAACGCGTTCAAAAGTTTTACGCCTTGATCATTTAGCTTGCTGCGATTTCTCAAGAAAACATCTGCTTCGTCGATAAAAATAATCAAACCGTTCTCACTGTTTTTTGCCCACTGGATTAACTTATGTAGCTGAGCAATATCTTCACCGGGCTTGAACTGTGAAAAGTCTGCACCGGTCATGATTGCGTAATCCATTTCTGAGTAGTAGGCCATGATTCTTGCAAACATAGTTTTACCTGTACCAGGAGGACCGTAAAGCAAAAGATTTCTGAATGGCATACCAGTTTCGTAAGCATGTTTTGTGTCATCGGCCAAAGTCATAACGGCCTTACCAACCGCTTCAGGCAAAATAATATCGTTCATTGTTGGTTTTACAGGAACGTAGCCAAGAAGTTTTTGTTTGCAATAATCCGTAAAGTTTAACTTTGAGGTCTCACGAACCAAAACAGGCTTACCCAAACGAGCAGCGATCTGTTCGTAAGCAAGCTTGGTACCGTAGTAAGAAACAATCGATACACCAATCACAGACCCAGCAATCAAGCCGATTCGCTTAAGGTTGTCAGGAGCAAGAAAAAGTTTCATTCTTTCGATGTTGGCATAGGCATTACCAGCAGCCTCGATCTTAGCCTTTTCCTGAACTTTTTTAAGTTCCACCGCTTCTCGCTGCTGTGCCAATTGCACATCATGCCAACCCTTAAGAGCATCGGCACCAATACCCAAAAATTGTCGGCCAGTCGCATCCCAGCCTTTAGATCGTTCATCAAGACTCGCTAATTTTTTTGTAGCAAAAGCTTTTTTTTCTGGAGATTCGCTTGCAAGCCAGCCCTCATATTTTACTACCTCTGCTTCTCTCGCTATTTCCTGTTCTTGTGCAAATCGCGCTGCCTCTTCCACCATGCTCTGAAAACCACGAACAAAGGCATTGTTATCCATAGCTCGAACCTGAAAGCAACCAGCCCCCAAAAGCAACAAGAAAAATATCTTTAAAAAATTACCTAACTTCATGCGTGAGCTCCCTCAACTGCGGCCGGTTTTTCTTTTGACGGCCAGTATAAATTAACACCTAACTTACCCAATTTGTACCAAAGCGGCAGTGTTGCAACAAAGTTCAACCCCGCCTGCCATTTAAAACTCTTAAAAATTTTGTGTCGCATCCAA
>Ga0172371_10002749_pt1 | contig 27682 bp, 28 predicted proteins | sample Lak12m_FD_114543 | JGI IMG/M metagenome (GOLD analysis project Ga0172371, IMG submission 114543) | Freshwater microbial communities from Kabuno Bay, South-Kivu, Congo - kab_022012_12m | ecosystem: Environmental > Aquatic > Freshwater > Lake | place: Democratic Republic of the Congo: South-Kivu...
ATTCAAGAAAAGCAAGCATATGCCAATTCCCATGTGCAATGTGATAAACGGCGGTGTCCATTCCGACTCAGGGTTAGACATTCAGGAATTCATGGTCGTACCGCAAGGCGTTACAAAATCGTTCAGCGAGAGAATAAGAGCGGTCAGCGAGATTTACCAAGCACTGGGAAAGATTATTAAAGAAAAAGGCTACTCAACGGCCGTAGGCGACGAAGGCGGTTACGCGGCACGATTTTCCAAAAACCAAACGGCGCTTGATTTTATGGTGGAAGCAACTAAAAAAGCCGGCTATAAGCTGGGAAAACAAATTTTCTTCGGCATTGACTCCGCCGCTAATGAATTCTACCAAAAAAACAAAAAAACTTATCGACTCAAAAGAGAGAAACTGAGCTTGGATGCCGAAGGATTGATAAAGCTTTACAAAGGGTGGGCAAAAAAATATCCTTTTGTCTTGATTGAAGACGGTTTAGCTGAAGACGACTGGAAAAGCTGGCAAAGCCTTAACAGGCAACTGGGAGATAAGCTTGCTTTAATTGGAGACGACTTTACAGTCACAAGCACCTTAAGGCTTCAAGAAGCCATAGAACAAAAAGCCTGTAATGCTATTTTGATAAAAACCAATCAGATAGGAACTCTATCCGAAGCGGTGGAGTGTATTCGCCTGGCCCAAGCCCACAAATTCAAGGTGGCCGTTTCCCACAGGAGCGGTGAAAATTCCGGCAGTTTTATCGCCGACCTAACAGTCGCAACCGGCGCCGATTACATTAAGAGCGGTGCTCCTTGCCGCGGCGAAAGAGTGGCAAAATATAACCGTCTAATGGAAATTGAGAAATGGTATTAAACAGGCGTAAGAGATAAGTAGTAAGTAGTAAAATATAAAAGAATATAGACACGACTGAAATATAAGTTTTTTGTGCTAAAATTCGGTTGACAGAAATTTTTTTCTAGGATTAGGTATGATGACTACCGGTCAAAGTGTTGCTTACAAGCTTCTTCTTGGGCGATCCCTCCTTCAGCCCTTGAGGAGGCAAGGGAGAAGAAACCTTCATGGTTAATCTTTTCCGGCTTGTGGGCAACACTTTGGCCAGTCAATCAGATGTAAGTAGTAAGATATAAGATGTAAGAGAATGGAGAATTTCAAGAGACTTCAGGTTTGGTTGAAAGCTCATCTGCTAGTTTTAGAAATTTACAAAATTACAAATACATTCCCAAATTCTGAAAAATTCTGTTTAGTAAATCAAATGCGAAGAGCGGCTATTTCTGTGGCTGCCAACATAGCCGAAGGCTCTAAAAGAAGCACTTTAAAAGATAAAAGACATCTTTTGGTTATAGCTCAAACCTCATTAGAAGAACTAAAATATTATTTCTTGTTAAGCTACGATCTGAAATACATAAACAAAAGCAAAGGCGAGGATTTAACTAATAACGCTAGAGAGGTTGGTAGAATGATGACTGGACTGTCAAAAAATATCAGGTAAATAAAATCATACACTTACCTCTTACTTCTAATTATGTCTAGATTGTTCGATAGAACAAACGTTCGTCATATTGAGATAACCACAAAACACGGCACCATAAAAACTCCTGCTTTCATGCCGATTGCGACCAGAGGCGTTGTGAAAGGATTGACTTCGGACGAACTCGAAAGACTGAACGCAAACATTGTTTTGGGAAATACTTACCACCTTTGGCTAAAACCCGGCTTGGACGTGATAAAAAAAGCTGGAGGCTTGCACAAATTCATGAATTGGCAGAAACCAATTCTCACTGATTCCGGCGGTTTTCAGGTTTTTTCTTTGGGAAAATTCCGCAAAATCACCGACAAAGGTGTTTGGTTTTCTGAACCGGATTCCGGCAAAAAACATTTTTTGTCGCCGAAGAAGTCGATCGAAATTCAGCTGGCAATTCGCAGCGACATCATCATGGTTTTGGATGAATGCCCGCCCTGGCCATGCAGTAAAAAAGCGGTAAAAGAAGCGGTGGAGAGAACAACAAACTGGGCAAGAGTATGTAAAGAATATTTTGACAAACAGGTAGAAACAGGGCGCCGCCCCGTTTCTACCAAGAAACCTTTACTTTTCGGAATAATCCAGGGCGGAATCCATAATGATTTGCGCGTAAAAAGCGTCAAGGAATTATTGGATATCGGCTTTGACGGTTACGCGATCGGCGGAGTGGCCGTCGGCGAGCCCAGAAAATATTTAAAAAAGGTTCTTGATTACGTTGTTCCCCTACTGCCCGAAGACAAACCCCGCTATCTAATGGGCCTGGGTAAGCCGGAAGAGCTTATTGAATCTATCTGCTCTGGAATCGACATGTTTGACTGCGTTATCCCGACTCGCGAAGGCCGCCACGGAAAATTGCTCGTTCGATCAAAAAAATTCTTCTGGCTAAGCGATAAAAAGAAATTCAGCTACAAACCCGACGAAATTTACAAAACGCTCAATATCAAAAGAGAAGAATTTAAAAAAGACCTGCGTCCGGTAGATCCTAAGTGTAACTGCTATCTTTGCGAAAACTACTCCCGCGCCTATCTCCGTCACCTTTTCAAAATCGGCGACTTATTGGCTCCCCGTCTCGCCGCCCAACACAATTTAAGATTTTATCTAGAATTAATCGAGCGAATTGGACAAGCGGAAAGAGCAGAATAATTTTTGTCTGAAAATTTTTCCTGCAAATAGCTTGGGAAATAAAATCTCTGAATAACAGAAAATACATAGTCCTTTCAAAGCGCCTAAACGAAATCGGCCGGATGCTGGGTGGATGGAGCCGCCAGTTCAAGGGAAAATGGACCATTTGTACCGGTCTAACGCCCAGTCGAGCATTTTTTTCATTTCGGTCCAGCGGCCGAGTTCGCCGGCATCCAAAACGACACCGACAATCTTGCCTTTGTTCGCCATCTCGCGCATCATCATTAGGCAATAACCGGCATTATAGGTAAATCCCGTTTTAGCACCTAAAACGCCCTGATACTTACCCAAAAGCTCATTAGTATTACCGATCTGATGAGTGTTTTGAAATTCATCACAACTGGTTATTTGAATATGCGAAGGAGTCTGCATGATTTCCAGGATCATCGGATAGCCAAGCAGATATTTCGCGATTATCGCTACGTCATACGCGCAAGAGTGAGAGTCGTCATCGTTAAGCCCTGCGGCATCGGCAAAATGAGTATTTTTCAGATTAATTTCCTCCGCTTTTTTATTCATAAGTTCCACAAACTTGTCTTCGCTGCCGCCAAAGTGTTCCGCTAACGCCCTCGCCGCCGTGTTATCGGAATTCATAAGCATAGCCTTTAGCAAGTCTTTGGCCAAAAATTTTTCCCCGTTTAGGAAATGGACAGTCGCCCCGCCGGCAGAAGCTGCATGCTGACTGATTTTCACCTTCTCGTTCCAGTCTTTAACAACATCCATAAGCACCAGCGCGGTCATAGTTTTGGTGAGACTGGCAATCTGATGGCTGTCCAACATTTTATCTTCATAAAGTATCTTACCGGTACCGGCATCCATTATTACCGCCTTCTTTGCCCAGACAATCAAATCGCCGCCTTTATTTTTGTCCGTTTTAGGTCTTGGCGTAGGAACAAGAAGAGACAAAGAAGACGAATCAATTCCCACCGCTTCCCATGCGGGATCCTCCGGGGCTTTTTCTTTCTTCAGTAAAGAGTCGGCAATCGATTTGGTCCAAGCCATAGGACCATGATCGGTAATATCTTTTATATTTTCTTTTATCGGCAATAATAAAACGCCGATTAAATAGGCGGTAATAAAAAGCATGAGGTCGCGCCCGGAATCGAACCGGGGTAAACGGTTTTGCAGACCGTTGCCTGAGCCTCTCGGCCACGCGACCTTACTGTCTGGAGTGGAATTACCCCCCCTCGCGAAAAGAGGAGTTGCACAGACCCTTGCCACAACCGGAGGTTGGCAAGCAACCGCTTGGCTACCGGACCATCCTCACGGGACATACAACACGAAACATAAGCTCTAAAGCACATAAATTTAATAGCATATAACTTTCCTAACGAAAAGCAAGAAATTTTTTAGCCTACTTTGTCGTATGTTATGTGTGTCAAGTTCGCCTATAATAAATATAAAATGTATATTTAAGATATGGAAAAAACATCGCGAGTACCAGAAATACTATTGGTGACCCGTCCACTTACGCCTCCGTGGGATGAGGCAAGTAAAAATTTTGCTTATACTCTAGCCAGAAATCTGAAAGATTTTCACTTTCACATTTTGGTCGGAGAATATGACGCTAATTTGCCGAAACGCATTACCCAACACGTTATTTATCACGGTTCTTCATGGACGACCCTTCAAAAAACCAAACTGGTGCTTAAGTTATTTTTATTGCTGAAAAGAACCCGCGGCATTAACATTGTCCATTTCCTATTCGCGCCCACGCCGTTTAACACCCGAGTACTGAAAAGCCTCGTAAAATCATTTCCGGTAAAAGTGATCCAAACAATCGCCAGCGTTCCCAAAAACGCTAAGGATAAAATAGCTTCGGCGCTATTCGCGGACAAACTTATAGTTTATTCAGAATACGCGAAAAATAATTTAGTGGGAACGCGAAATTTCTCTTCTCCACACAAGGGAAAAATATCCATTATTCCGCCTTTTATCGATTTCTCCGAGTTTTCAATACCCGGCCAAGAAGAGCGGAACGCCCTTCGAAAAAAATGGAAGGTCGGTAAAGGGGAAAAAGTGATTCTCTACCCCGGTGAATACAGCCGTTTGGGAGCGACAGATAATCTTTTTGAAGGATTTGTAAGGATAAAGAAAAAGCTGCCGGAAGCCAAACTGTTCATGGCTTGCCGCCTGAAGAAAAAAGAAGACCAAAAGATTGAAAGAAAATTTAAAAAAGACATAAGTATTGCCGGACTATCCTCATCAGTAAATTTTCTGGGTAAAGTGAAAAACATTAGAAAATTATACGCGGTCTCCGATCTTACTGTATTTCCGGCTAATTTTATGGAAGGGAAGTCTTTGGAAGGGAAATTTGATTTTCCTTTTGTCCTGTTGGAATCTCTGGCTTGCGGAACACCCATCCTGACAAGCAATGTCGCCGCCTTGCCGGAAATCTGGAAGAGAGATAGAAAATACTTGGAAAAATTTGTTTTCCCTTCCGGCAAACCAAATATTTTCGCGAATAAATGCCTAGAGATTCTTAAACAGGAAAGAAAAGTTTACGCTAAGAAGCTCAGCAAGTTTGTAATTGAAAGATTCAATAAAGACGAAATTTTAGAGAAATATTCCACACTCTACAGCTCGTTGCTGAAATAACAGAAGACGTCCCATTTCCGTCGATACGCAAAATTCCAAAGTTTTTGTAATTTTTATCCAAATTATTCGGTCGCCAACTCTTCTTCTTGGCCTTCCCGCTCCTTTATTTTTTCCACCTCAACCATAATTCTTTCCACCACCTCGTCAGGAGAAAGATAGGTGCTATTAACAACCAGATCATAGTTATCTTCGTCCATGAAATCAATCCCGTAATATTTCCGGTAACGGCTGCGATCTACTTCGGTACGTTCTTTGAGTTTTTTGTATAAACTTTCCACCGAACCGGCTTTTTCCTCTTCATTGCGTTCTTCTTTTTTAAGATCTTGGAAAATGCGTCTAGCCCCTTCTTTAAGATCGACCTTCACAAAAACCTTAAGCGAGTCGGGAATGAAATAGAAAGCGGTACGACTTTCAATAATAAAATTATCTTTGGTCTTTCCGAAATCGGTCACCATTTTGTCCGCTTCTTCATCAATGCTCCCGTCAGTTTCAGCTTGCTTCATCAATTCCAGTATCGTAATTCCCTTTTGCTCGGCAATTTTCCGTAAAATACCGCCCATATAAATCCTTTCGATACTCAATTTTTCCGCCAGTATTTTAGCCACTGTGCTTTTTCCGGAACCCGGCAAACCGGAGATAGAGATGATCATAAAATCTGATTAATAATTATTACAACCCGTGTTCCACTTTATTCCTATTATGTTCATCTAGCGTACGGGAAAAGACAGTTCTGCCGGTTTCGGGATCGGACAAAAAATATACGTAATCGGAATCTTTGGGATAAAGAGCGGCTCGCAGAGCTGAAATACCCGGATTCCCAATCGGTCCGGGCGGCAAGCCTCTGTTAATGTAGGTATTGTAAGGAGAATCCACTCTCGTATCCTCAAATGAATATTGTTTTTTGTTGACACCCAAAATATAACTTATCGTAGCACAGGAGTTCAATGCCTGTTTTTCTTTGATTCTCCTCCAAAAAATTCCCGACACGATCTTGCGGTCTTCATCACTCCGTACTTCCCGTTCTATTACGCTCGCCATAATGACTATTTCATCCAGCGAATGGCCGCTTTTTTTTATGTCTTCCCGCAAAGAATCAGTTAATTTATCATCGAAATTCAAAAGCATTTTATAGATGACCTGGTTTGAAGTCGTCTTGCCCTGAATCACATTGTAGGTGTCGGGAAAAAGATAACCCTCTAAAGTTCTCCCTTTAGGCAGTTCTTGGAGAAAAGCAAAATAGGGACGATATTTTTCGACCATGGACGCCTCTTCTAAAAACTGTTCCTTGCTGACGATACCCCTGCCGGAAAGATATTCTCCTATTTGGTTATTATCCCAACCTTCGATTATAGTCACCGTTTGATCTTCTTTTTTCCCTTTACCGGTTGTAATCACATCGACTATTTCCGGAATAGTCATGTTCGGCCGCAAACCGTAAGTTCCAGCCACAATACTGCTTTCCCTGTTTTTACTCCAAATATAAATTTCAAACCATAGCCGATTAGACACCAGGCCATTCTTCTCCAGCCGGGAAGCGACGGGATTAACCCCCTCGCCTTCCTTAATGGAAAAAGACTGTTCGATTTGTGAATTGCTCGCCCGCCCGTGCAATTTCTTTTCCGCGTAAAGATAGGCCAACGAGAAAAGCAATAAAACTACAGCTAAAGCGTAATATACTCTGCGCATAATTATTTATTTATTATGATGTTATAAGCATAATAATTTTTTTTGGTTTAAGCGAAAATTTTTGCCATTTCAAAATAACAATTATAATTGCAAGGCATACAATAAACAAGAAGGCGATTGCAAAATACGGAACGTAATAATTAACAAAAATAACCATGAAAAAAGTGGCCCTAGCTGGCGTTCTAATGATCGCGGTTTTAATCTTTACCGGTTGCGGAAATAAAGATTCCCAATCACAGAAACCGACCGCCGCGCCTTCCGACCAGAAACCTCAAACCGGCATCGCGATAGACCAAGGAGATCCAGTATTCTTCTGGGGTGCAGGCTGCCCCCATTGCGAAAACGTGGAGAAATTTCTGAAGGACAACGGCGGCTTAGAGGAAAAACTCAAACTCAAAAAAATTGAGGTTTTTAATAATCCTAACGGGCAGAAACTTTTCCTTGAAAAAATTAAAGAATGCGGACTTTCCACTCCTGGAGTACCGGTGTTTTATAAAGGCGGAAAATGCGCTCAGGGAGATCAACCTATTATTGATGAACTAAAGAAACTAACGACCGACGACAAATAACTAACAACTGGAAAATATGGATATAGAGAAAATCTTGTCGTAAGCCGCCCACCCGCCCTGTGCTTACCCGCCTGCCGGACGGGCAGGCAATGGTGCGGAGCCTGCCAACAAGGCAGGTAGGTTGTTAGTCATGAGTCTTAGAAATCATGCAAAATAGAAATATTAAACCAATTAGACAATCTAGGCGGTCGGCCCGGCAGTTTATTTACACCAGAAAACCAACCAGTACGCGAAAGTCCCGCGATTGGCGGTTGTGGTTTTGGTTTGTTTCGATCTTAATATTTTCCGGAATTATCCTCCATCGCCTATTTATTGTCCAAGTACTGAGCCATGAAGAACTGTTCTCTCGCGCTAAAAATCAACACCAATATTACGAAGAGCTTATCCCGAGAAGAGGAGAAATATACCTGCAAAACAAAGGTAAAACTTACCCAGCTTCGGTCAACGAAGAGATGGATACGGTAATAGCCGTTCCCAAAAACATCATCGACGTTGAAGGCACCATTATGACTTTGTCCGCCGCGCTAAACCTGCCTGTCGAAGAAGTGCACCATAAAATAGCGGGAAACAGAGAAAGCATGTACGAAGTAATCAAAAGAAAATTGACCGATGATGAAAGCTTGGAATTACAAAATAAAAATTTAAAAGGCATTGAATTGGTTCCGGAATATTGGCGGACCTATCCGGCCAGCCCTTTGACTTCTCAAACCATAGGCTTCGTAGGCTATAAAGGAGAAGAAAAAGGCGGCCAATACGGCGTGGAAGGATATTTCGAAAATTCCCTGCGGGGGAAGGGCGGTTTTTTGAAGGCCGAAAAAGACACGGGCGGACGCTGGATTTCAATAGGACTGCGCACTTTGCAAAAAGCGGAGAACGGCGACAATCTGGTGCTCACGATAGAACAAGCCGTCCAGTACTACGTGGAAAAAAAATTAGAAGAGATTGTAAAAAAATTCGAAGCGACGAGCGGTAATATTTTAATCATGGAGCCAGTTACCGGCAGGATAATTGCCATGGCCAACTACCCCAGCTACGACAGCAACGACTACACAAAAGTAGAAGATTCTTCATTGTTTCAAAATAAATGCATCCAGGAACAATTTGAGCCCGGTTCCATTTTTAAAAGCATCACCTACTCAATCGCTTTAGACACAGGAAAAATAACCCCCGAAACCACCTATAACGATGCCGGATCAATTTCCATGGCCGGTTACACCATTAGCAACTTTGACGGTAAGGGACGGGGGGTAATTCCCATGACGAAAGCACTGGATCTTTCTTTGAACACGGGAGCCATTTTTGCCCAGCAAAGAGCCGGAAAGGAAGCCTACTACCAATATCTTAAAAACTTCGGCTTCGGTGAACCAACCGGAATCGATCTCGTCGGTGAAGCGAAAGGAGACATAAAAAATCTAGCCCAGATGAAAGATCTAAACTACGCGACTGCTTCCTTCGGTCAAGGAGTAGCAATTACGGGAATCCAAATGGCCACGGCTTTTTCTTCTCTGATTAACGGCGGCCATTTAATGAAACCCCAAATCGTCGAAAAAGTCATCAAAAATAACGGCGAAGAAATAGAAATTCCCCCCAAAGAAATACGCCGCGTGATTTCCCAACGCACTTCGGATACGATCAAAGCCATGCTTGTGTCGGTAGTTAAAAATGGCTGGAGTATTAAGGCGGCCGTTCCTGGCTATCTAATCGGATCCAAGACTGGAACGGCTCAAATACCCAATCCTAACGGCGGTGGCTATACTTCGGATTTCATTCACACTTTTGTCTGCGGAGCCCCCATGAACGATCCTAAATTTGTAATACTAACAAAACTGGATAGGGTCAGGGCGGTAAAATTTTCTTCCGATTCCGTCTCACCGGCGACAAGGCAAATTTTGGAATTCTTGTTTGATTACTATAATATTTCTCCCACCGAAGACATCACCGAAAAGGAGAGACAGACTTACAAAATGTATGCTGACAGGCTTAGAGTTTTCTTGGGGACTAACTCGGACAATCCTCAAGAAATCAATTCTAGCACCAACATCGAAAATCAGATTAACGCCAGAAACAGCGACGGAGATTCCAGCACTGGTGAAAACGGAAACACAAACTTAAATAAAAACGACAAAAAAAGTAAGAAAAATAAGCAATCGGTTGACAGCGGAACCGATATTCACGCAATCATTAACAGCGGAGCGGGTGATTGAATATTAAGATTAAGATTGGGGAAAAGATTTATTTGGAATTTTCTTCCATTTGTTTCAATATAAATTCCCGTATTCTTTTTTCAAACGCTTCCTTGCGAAAAGATAAAGCAAATTTGTGAATTTTGAAAGGGTTAAAAAATCCTTGTTTTGATTTATTCTCAAAACTTTTAACCGCTTTCATTAAACTTGTAACCGTTTGCTTATTAAAAAACACTCCCGTGACGTTCTCCGTCACTGCTTCCAAAGCTCCTCCCGCTCGGTAAGCAATAACCGGTTTGCCGCTCACCATCGCTTCTAAGGCGACAATACCGAAATCTTCTTCCTGGGGAAAGATAAAAGCTTTTGATTTGGCAAAATATAAAGCTTTTCGAGGATCACGAGGGGGCAAAGGGCCAACCACTTCAACCGTCGGACCCGCTAAGCGTCTTAATCTTTTTATCTCCGGACCGCCACCCACTATTTTCAGCGGAAGTTTTAGGCGATTAAATGCTTTTATCCCAAGATCAAATTTTTTGTAAGACATGAGGCGTCCCAGCATCAGATAGTAGCCTTCTTCTTTGGAAGGTTTCGAGTAGCTTGACCGAAAAATCCCTTTTTTCTTTTGTTCGGCAGGAGACAGAAACTCCTTGATAAAAACCGGCGGGTTAATAACGGTTGATTTTCGCTGATAATATTTTTTTATCCGTTCAGACACCAGTTTTGAATTGGCAATGTAAGCGTCTACGCGGCTCGCGGCCAAACGATCCCAGAGTCTTACGTAATTGAGGCCCAAAGGCACTAAACGTCTTAATATTCCGGGATAAGAAAACTCCCGCACGTATTTTTGGCAGTCGTCCCAAACATAACGGGTGGGTGTATGACAGTAGCAAACATGGAGCGTTCCGGGCTTTGTAATAACCCCCTTGGCATAACTGGCTGAATCGGAAAGCACTAAATCGTAATAAGACAGATCGAAGCTCTCGGCCGCCATCGGCATAAGCAGCGGAAAAAAACGGTGAGAAGATCGGGCGAGAGGAATTTTTTGCAAAAAAGAAGACCTGATAACTCTTCCGGGGAGCACCCTTCTCGCTAGTTTGGGACTATAGACCAGAGTATAAATCGGAGCATTGGGAAAAATTGAAGCGAAACATTCCAACACGGTTTCCGCTCCGCCGTACTCCACAAGATAATCATGGATCAGTGCCACTTTCAGCCGAGATAAAATTTTATCGCTGTTTTGATCTTTATTTGGCATATATTTATTATTCAGGGTTATTTATTATACCACCCCCTTCAATTTTCACAAAAAAAAGTTAAACAAAATTCAAGTTAAATCTAATTTATATTTCAGTTTTACAAAATTATTTTTAGAACTTTCCATAAAGACAGACTAAATAATTTTCTAAACTCAAAAGGAGCATAATAAAAGCGAAAAATCCCCTTGAAGCAAACTAATGATAAATCTAAAAATAAAATTTTATTTATTAATCCCGGTACTGTTAATTCTTCTTTTTGTAAAATATGTCCACGCAACAAATATATATGTAAACATAGAAAGTGCCAGTGTCGACGAAGATGGCAGCGAAGCAAATCCCTACCATTCAATAGCTGCGACATTGGAAAAAGCCAGTACCGAGCCGGAAAATAACAGACAGATAATGATAAGATCCGGTGATTATAAAGAAGAATTGGTATTGCCCGACGGCGCCATTTTAGTGGGAGAAAGTAAGGATAACGTCATAATTGACCGCGACAATATGGAAGGCGCGGCAATCACGACAGGGAGAAACAGCATAATAGAAAACGTTACGGTAAGAGGCGGCAACTACGCCGTTGTCATACCGGCAAACAAAAGAACGACTATCAGAAACTGTTTGATTGAAAGATCAAAGAGAATAGGAGTATGGATAAAAAGGGGCAACAATCTTACGGAAAACGAGGTAGATATTAAGGAAAACGGCCATCGAAATAAGTAATAATTCCTTATTGAATAACCGGTCTAACGGTATAACCTTAAACAACCGCACCGGTGTTGGAGGAAAGATAACGATAAAAAATAATGTGATCCAGGGTAACTACCATTACGGAATACGCTGTACCGGCACACGAATTTGGACAAAAAAAATTTGGCGAAAATCAATAAAAAACAGCAAGAATTCAATATCCGATAACATCAGGAAGAATATCGCATTAAGTTGCAAGAGCAAATGAGTTAGTTTATTATATCAAATGGATCAATCTTTAAAATAACCGAAATATCATGCAAAAGTTGAAAGTGTTCACCAAAAAAGAATGTCCCAAGTGTCCGGCGGCAAAAACTTTGGCGGAAGAAATAAGAAAGGAAGGAAAAATCCCGGTGGAATTCTACGACGTGGAGCAGCCGGACGGACTGGCTGAAGCCCAACTTTATTCCGTGCTCGCCACTCCCACTCTAGTGCTTTGCGAAGACAGTGAAGACGAAGAAGAAATAAAAAGCTGGAGAGGCGAAGCACCGGAACGTAATGATGTCGAAAGCGCTCTTTCGAACAATTAGCATACGAATTATTATTCCACTTGTCAAATTCTAGCTTAATTTTCAACTACCGAAAATTGGTATATGCCTAGCCTCGCCCAACAAATAAAACAATCTCCCAACCAATTTGCTCCCGGCCACAGCGCTTGTGCCGGATGTGCTTTTCCCGCAATTATCCGCACAGTTATGGCCGCGTCGGAAAAGCCGCTTGTGGTGAGTAACGCTACCGGATGTTTGGAAGTTACCAGCACAATCTATCCTTACAGCGCTTGGAAAAATCAGTATATCCATAGCGCTTTTGAAAACGCCGCGGCTACCATTTCAGGCGTTGAACGATCCTACAGTTTTCTGCGTAAGACAGGAAGGCTTGACCGGGAATATAATTTTTTGGTTGTAGGAGGAGACGGAGGATCGTACGATATTGGCATCCAGAGTCTGTCGGGAGCTTTGGAGCGGGGACACCGTTTTGTCTATCTTTGCTACGATAACGAAGGCTACATGAATACCGGCGGACAAAAATCCAGTGCCACCCCATTCGGCGCCAGCACCACAACGGAACCGAGCAACAACAACGACTACGGCAAAGAAACTCCGCGAAAAAACTTCTTAAAAATCTGTATCGCCCACGGCATAGAATACGCCGCTCAAGCCAGTGTTCACAATCTTCCCGATTTGCACAGAAAGGCTCAAAAAGCTTTCTCGATGGAGGGACCTTCCGTCCTGTTGGTTCTTTCTCCCTGCATAACCCTTTGGAAGTTTCCAGAAGGACGATACGTTGAAATAGCCAAGATGGCGGCCGAGACCAGGTTTTGGGCCCTATACGAACGCGAGAATGGGAAATACACCATCAACTACATTCCGCAAAAATATACTCCGGTAGAAGAATTCTTAAAAACTCAAGGACGCTTTCAACATCTCTTTTCCAACTCTTACGGACCAAAGATAATTTCTCAAATCCAGCAACGTATTGACTTACGCTGGGAAAGATTAACACAAAAAGCAGGCAGGTAAAATTACAAATTTACCTCTATCCCATATTTCCAAATAATATAGTGAAATCTTCTAATCCAATCGCTACGAATTTATTTATGTTTTTAATTTTGTTAATGCAGTTTTGCTTATATTACCCAAATGAAAAGCCCGCCGGTATTTAGCTTTCTCACGATCTGGATTTGAGAAAGCCAACCTACGGCGAGCTTGAGGGAAATTCTTCCCTTTTTTGTTTTGCTTTTTGTCTTTTACCTCTTTATCGAGGTATTTTCTCTGGCCGCTTTTTAGTTCTTAGGGGGACCTCGGACCATTTTTGACTCCCTCTTCAGGAGCGGGTGGAGCGGATCTTCTCAGTACGCCTCCGGGCGGTTAAGCCGAGAGTGGATTTTTAAAATGAATCCGAAACGCAAATCCTCGCGCAAGGGATCCGCAACCCCTGAAAAACCCAATTGAATATCACAAAATTCAAAGAGGTTGAAGTGATCTCCCTTCAGTGGGAGACAAATAAGCTGCCAGCTGACCCTCCTTCTGTTTTTGTTTGTTAAGGAAAAATCCTTTATGACACTAACAATTTGGATGGATAATATGGATTTGTCAAGTATTTTCGGCCATGATTTCTTCATGCAATTTTAATGTAACTGGTGCCGCCGCCGACAGATTCGATAAGATTTTTTATTTCCAGCTGGGAAATGATTGAAATTACCGTAGCAGCGGGTAGATTGCTGTTTCTGATAACGTTGTTAAGTGGGGCGGGACGGTCGAAAGGAATGTGTTTTAGAATATTTTTTTCCTCGGTATTCGGTAGATGCGGAGTATTCCCCGTTTCTGCGTGAATTACATATTTATGTTTACGCCCGAATAAACATTTCAATAAATCTTCCGGTCCCTGCACCGGCAAAGCGCCTTTTTCGAAAAGCTTGTTTACTCCCGAACTCTGCTTGGAGAAAATGTCGCCCGGTACGGCCAGAACCTTTCGCCTTTGCGACAAGGCGAAATCGGCTGTAACAAGAGCACCGGATTTAATTCCAGCTTCAATGACTAAAGTGACATCGGAAATACCGCTGATAATCCGGTTGCGGGCGGGGAAGTACTGTCTCAAATACGATGTTCCGGGCGGATGTTCGCTTATTAACATTCCTTTTGCATTCACTATTTCTTCAGCGAAATTTCTATGTTCCGAAGGGTAGATTTTATCTAGTCCGCCGGCCAAAACCGCGACCGTATTGCCCCCATACTTAAGCGTTATTTCGTGAGCATGTATATCTACGCCTCGAGCAAGACCGGATACTATGGTAATATCTCTTTTAACAATATCCGGTAGAATGTAATTTAAAGTTCGTCTGCCGTAAACTGTCTCACGGCGGGTACCGACAACAGATAATATTGGCTTTTTTGTAGAGACGCGTTGCAGCGCGTCTCTACAGCATTTACAATACAAAACTAGCGGCGGGTTTGTAATTCGACGCAGTTTTCTTGGATATTTGGGCGAATCCAATGTAATTATGTTTATTTTGTTTTTGTCCAAATCGGATTCTAATTTTTCCAGAGAAAATTCTTTGATTTTCTCGGCTAATCTTAAGGAAACGGACGCCCCGTCCTTACATGTTTTTTGATTGCAGATACATCTCCACGCTTCTTGCAAATTTCCGAATTCTTTAATCAGGCGCCGCAGATTTTTTTCACCGTTTATTCCCAGATAATAAAAAGCCGCCCAATATAGCTTTTCATCGTATTCAATGGATTTTTTTGATTTCATCGCTAATATTTTCAGTTCTATTTCTCAGTTGATCCCAATTTTGGGGATTTTCGCGAATATATTTGCGGGTACATTCTAATTCATAATAATTGCGAATAATGCGGTCGTAATAACGAGGCTTGGGGGTACCCCAAATTATACAGAACCAATGATTAAATTCTAATTAAAAGATTATTAAATTAGGTACAGGAAAATACTCCGCCAAACATATAGAGACGCATTGCAATGCGTCTCTACTACATAAAAAATGTAAATTTTACAAGAACACGTTTCTACTTCAACTCTACCGTAGCGCCCGCCTCTTCCAGTTTTTTCTTCATTTCATCGGCATCAGCTTTGGAAATGCCGGCCTTAATCACTTTGGGAGCGGCATCCACGATGTCTTTAGATTCCTTCAAACCTTGTCCGGTTATTTCGCGCACCAGTTTAATCACTGCTATTTTGGCGCTTCCGGCGGAAGTTAATTCCACGTCATAAGCGCTTTTCTCCGCTGCCACGCCTTCTTCTCCTGCCGCGACAGGCATTGCCGCCAAAGCCATGGGAGCGGCTGCACTAACGCCGAATTTATCCTCCAAAACCTTAACCAGCTCTGCCAATTCCAAAACGCTCATCTGCTCAATTTCCGTAACAAGTTTTTTAAATTTAGCCGGTACTTCCTTTTTTTCTTTTTTCTCGGCTTCTTCTTTCACTTCTTCGGCTTTAGCAGACTCTTTTTTTTCTGCTGGAAACTCGACGGAAGTGGATTTAGATTGATCTTCTCCGCTTGCAGCGGTTTTTACTTCCCCTTGGTTTGCTTCTTCTGCCATAGCATATAAATTAAAATTAATAATGAAAAATTAAAATAGTGGTATCTGCGGCAAAGCCATACCAATTATCTTGATTCTTCATTCTTGCTCCATTCTCAATTTTTCTGGTCTGATATTGCTTTCACCACCTGAACGAATGATCCGATAGTCCCCGACAGAACACGAACAAAACCGCTTATCGGTCCTTGCACGGTGCCTACCAATTTAGCCAACAATTCTTCCTTGGAAGAAAGTTTAGCTAACTCCTCAACCTCTTGGGAGTTAAGAATCTTGCCATCCAATACCGCTCCTTCGATCTTCAGATTCTCATTCTTTCTGGCAAAAGCACGCAGGCTCTTCGGGACCGCGGTTTCCTCTGGTCCAAAAACAAAAGCCAAAGGACCATCGAACTTTCGTGTGTCGAAATCAATTCCTTTTTTTTGAAGCACAATGTTCAGTAAAGTCTTTTTAGCTACTCGCATCTTGCCTTTTACCTCCTTTATTGCTTTTTTGAGATCTCCAATATCTTTCACCGTAAGTCCGCGGAAGTCAGCCATTACCAGAATTCTATTTTGATCCATTACTTCTTCTAATTGGCCGATTATTTCTTCTTTTTGGGGTTTAGTCAGCATAATTTTAGCTTTTAGTTGTAAGGAAAGAATGGCAGATGCGCTTACGTCTTACGGCTTAATAAAAAGTCCTGCTCAAAGCAGGACTTGCAAAGAAAAAATTTACAGAACGTCTTGGACGAATCTGCGAATTCCCTCTATACAAGTCTTACTTATAGCTTGTAGTCTTGGAAGGTCGACTGAATTAAATTGCAAACAAAGTTAAATAGAAAACAACGAAATTGTCAAAAAAATTCAAAGAAATTATTGTTGAACTATCTCGACATTGCCATTCGGATAAACTTTCACATAGGCCTTATTTTCTGAGCTACTTCCTTCCTGATTAATTTTAAGAGTGCTCGTAAATATTTCTTCAGAAAAGGTCTGAAGAGCCGTACAGTTTTTCGGAGGACAAGTCGTGCAATAATAAGACATTCCCCGAGGTACGGAAAAAAGCACCGTTAAACAATTGACATCCGCGCCCGAGCTGTTTGTTATTTTTTCCACCATGACTCCCTCTAGATCGCTGCCGCTGTCATCACCGGTATTTTCAAACTGAATATTGTTGCCGCTTCCGCTTTTAATAACTTCATCGCAAGTCGTATCAGTATTTATGGCATTCAATCTATCCCATGAAGTATAAATCTTTTCTATCCTGCTTTTACCGTTTTCAATGCTGATTCCGTAGCCGCACGGATATTTATCTCCCGCATCCTCTCCGACTTTTTGTCCGAAAATAGAATAGTTGCGAGCGCGGTCCAGCGCCGAACTGATTTTTCTACCTGCCTGGTCTAAAATTTTTTGCCGGGTAGCCGTACCGTAGCCTAACGCCGCTATGAGAGAAAAAAGGCCGATAATGAATACTACCACCATAGCTTCTATAAGCGTGAAACCTAAATTTTGTTTCTTCCATTTCATTATTTTGGCGTTAACAAATAAACTCGAACTGAATAAACACGTTTTTCCACAACCGGGAAATCGGTATCCCCAAAACCGTTGCGAATCACAAGCTCGTTGTTGGTAAAAGAGATTTCCCTATCCAAAATTAAATTAAAATGCTTCTTTAATCCATGTTCGAAATCAAAAGAATCTCTTGGCAAAACCATATAGGTTTTTTTTCCTTGGGAAAACCGGTCGTAGACAAGCTCCCTGAAATCGGTGATATTTCCCGGACTATAAACATAAGCGGCATCGATGTCGTATAGAGACGACAACGGTTCCGCCCACATCCGCCAGCCATCCCCGCTTGATTCCCTGCTTAAAAAAACAAAATCTCCCGATTGAAATTCTCTGGCCAACTCATTTAAAGCTTTTTCCCTGCCCGAATCCAGCTTAACGGTCAAAAAATAAGCTCCCGCCGGCATTGAAGGCAGCAATAAGATTGCCGGGGACAAGGAAACCAGCAAAATAGCCGACTTCCGGGAAACCCTTCTAGCTGTCTCAATAAGCAGGATGAAAGCGGCCAAAATACCGCAAGGCAAAACTACAAAGAAGAAACGCCGCAACATCCAAGGATGATCGGAGGATATCTGCGGCGAGACAAAAGCAGAAAAGAACGGAAAACTCAAAATAATGGCAACGCTCAACAAATAACGCTCGTCTTGCAAAAAAAATCTCTTTCGCCTGTCAAAAACAAAAACTAAAAAAACGGCAGCGGCAATCAAACCAAAAATAAAAACCCCGTAGTTCCACTCTATTTGAAAAAAGTAGGTAAACCTTTGCCATGAAGGGAAGGGAGCCAAGATTATCTTACCTAAATCTTGGGTAAAAAAATTTCCTGCCAACACGCTGGCATAGGAAGAAGAAGTATTCGACCATTCCAGCCAATCTCTCAATAACCTGCGATATACCGCGAACTGAAAATAAAAATCGATCCCGATAAAAATAATCCCTCCAAAAAAGACGGGAGCCAATTTGGTAAAACAGCCGGCAGTTACCCTGAACAACCCCTTGCGATACCAGAAAAAGAGAACGGCGAGGGAAACCGCCAAAATCCACCAACCTTCCGGACGAACCAGCGGAAAAAGAATAATCAAGGATACTATCGGCAAAAGCAACGAACTATTGAGAGATTTGCGCAAAAGAAACAAAAACAGCAGTAAATTGAAAAACAAGAAAAATGCCAGGTTTTCCGAGAGGGTAAAACGAGGGAACCAAAGGAAAAGAAAGTTAAACAAAACAATCATCAACCCTGCTGAAGACAGCCAGCGTGAAGCAAAGAAACGCAGTAGGATGTAAAAAGAAATTCCACCACCCAAAATCAAGATTCCGTTAGCTAGGGCGAAGCTGAAAACCGTTTGGAAAACCAGAAAAAAAACACTTAACCACACGGGATAAGCAGGACTGAACTGGGAAGTAAGATTGCCATTTTTTATTACGAAGCCCGGAAAATTAAGAGACTGGTGAGCCGGCCCTTCCGCATTCAAATAATCGAGTAGCGGTAAATGAAAAGAAATATTCCCGAACTTTGCTAAATATACGGCGGCGTTAGCATAAGATCCTTCGTCTCTTCCGGAAAAAGCCGGAAAAGAGAAAAATCCCAATAGAATTAAAAACCACAGTAGCCATCCGAAAACCATTACTAATTTCAAAAAATCAAACTCCCGCAGGAAGAATTCCCTAAGAAGAAAAATTAGATCGGAATAAATTTTCATAAAAAACACCAGCAGTAAAAATCCCAGCCCTAAAAAAAACGCGTTAAACGCTCCCAAATAGGCCAAAAGCGTTGCATAAAAAAGAAAAAGGCAAACACTCGTAACAATCCTCGCCCAAGCGAAAGTTATATTATCCAATCGATATATTTGAGAAGACTTCGCGCTCCTTAAACCCGAAGTTGATTTTCGCATTATTTCGAGATGAGCTGTTACTGCTTACTTTTAATAATATATATTCATTTTTTAACTAAAGTAACTACCCTCTAGCCCAACCTTAAAAGATACCCCCAACTCTGCAACAGCATATTTCTTGACAATCTTTTTGTTGTGCTGCATTCTCAGTATTGATACGGTCACTAAACCAAAACAAATAACTAATAACTGAACTATTTCAGCTAGCTAATTGTTGGTTTGCGTATAATTTGCCATGTTATTAGTTATAGGTTATAAGTTATTAACAATCCATAAAATCTAACAATTAACTCGGCTACCTCTGGCATTTAAAGATTTGATTTAAGAAATTTAAAAGCGGAGGTGCCCCAGAAAAAAAATGGCAGCAGAAAAATTCAGCCGCACAAAACCTCACGTAAACGTGGGAACAATCGGACACGTGGATCATGGCAAGACGACTTTGACAGCCGCAATTTTGCACTGTCTGCATCTTTCCGGAAAACCCGCGTCACAAAAAGGAGTAAACGAAATAGACTCCGCCCCTGAAGAAAAAGAACGAGGAATCACTATTGCCACCGCACACGTAGAATACGAATCGGATAAACGTCACTATGCCCATATTGACTGTCCGGGCCACGCTGACTATGTAAAAAACATGATTACTGGCGCCGCTCAGATGGACGGATCAATTTTAGTAGTGGCCGCCACCGACGGTCCTATGCCTCAGACTCAAGAACACATTCTGCTGGCTCGCCAGGTGGGGGTTCCTGAAATTGTCGTATTCATAAATAAAGTCGACCAAGTGGACGATCCGGAACTAGTCGACCTGGTGGAAGCGGAGATACGAGAACTTCTCAAGAAATACGAATTTAACGGAGATGAAGCTATAATCATCAAAGGTTCGGCCCTCAAGGCACTCGAAGCTAAAGATGTCAACGATGAGAACGTCAAGAAAGTTTTGGATCTGGTAGCCGCTTTGGACGAGAAAATCCCCGAACCGGCTAGAGATATTGAAAAACCATACTTAATGCCGATTGAAGATATTTTCTCAATTGAAGGAAGAGGAACAGTGGTTACCGGAAGAATTGAAAGAGGAATAGTAAACTTGGGCGATGAGGTTGAAATCGTGGGATTGCGCGACACCAAAAAAACGGCGGTTACCGGAATTGAAATGTTTAACAAAGAACTGGACAAGGGGCAAGCCGGTGACAATGCCGGAATTCTTATTCGCGGCATTAAGAAAGAGGACGTCGAAAGGGGACAGGTCTTGGCAAAACCGGGTTCCATCACTCCACACACTGAGTTTGAATCCGAAGTATATGTCTTGACTAAAGAAGAAGGTGGAAGACACACTCCTTTCTTCTCCGGCTATAAACCCCAGTTTTTTATTAGAACAACCGACGTTACCGGAGAGGTAACCCTCCCTGAAGGAGTTGAAATGGTGATGCCCGGAGATACCATGAAGTTTAAGATCAAACTGATCAAACCCGTCGCGATTGAAAAAGAGATGCGTTTTGCCATCCGAGAAGGAGGCAGAACGGTAGGAGCGGGAGTAGTAACCGAAATTGTAAAATAATTCAACAGTTCGCATATATCTCTAACTGCAGGGTTTGGAGCTGTGCGCTCTGAACCCTAATGGTTGGAAAATAATTAAAAACTAAGAAAGAAAAATTGAGATAACCAGTTTTCTTAATTCTTCTTTTTTAATTCTTAATTAACACTAGTAGAGTATGGCGGAGGAAAATAAGAACCGGATTCGTATCAAGATTAAAGCTTATGACCACCGAGTAATAGATCTTTCAGCTCGTCAGATAGTGGAAACAGCGGAGAGAACGGGAGCCAACGTAAAAGGGCCGGTGCCTCTTCCCACTAAAATCAACCGCTTTACCGTAAACCGCTCGACATTCGTGCACAAAGACGCCCGTGATCAATTCGAGATGAGAATTCATAAAAGACTTATTGACATTGAAAATTTCACCGGTAAGACCATCGAGTCTCTTACTAATCTTGATCTCCCCGCCGGCGTAGACGTTGAGATAAAAATGTAAAACCGGATTCATAAAGTCAACCTCTGCGAGCCTGTAGGATACAACATGGAATCAAGTAAAGAATAATTAAGTACGGAAACAACAAGCTTTTTAAAATAAGCTTTTTGTTTCTTTTATAAACTTATAACTTTTGTATGAAATTTCTGCTTGGCAAAAAACTTGGCATGTCTCAATGGTGGAACGAGAAAAAAGAAACCGAGCCGATCACTTTGGTTGATTGTGAAAGACTGTTGATAACAGGGAAAAGAACCGCCGAAAAAGACAAATACGATGCGGTGTGCGTGGGCATTGCCAAAAAAAATGCGCAGGGTAAAAAAGACATTCTAAAGAAGAAGAATGCCTTTGAGTTGGTAAAAGAATTTCCTTTGTCAGAGCCGAATAAATTTAGTTTGACAGAAGGAGAAAGGTTAGAAGTGGATGTTTTTTCCACCGGTGATAAAGTTAAAGTTTCGGCATTCAGTAAAGGCAAGGGTACGCAGGGAGTGGTTAAAAGACACGGGTTTGCCGGAGGACCGAAGACCCACGGCCACAGGCATGTGCTGCGCAGTGGCGGATCCATCGGATCAGCCTTTCCGGAGCATGTGCAAAAAGGCAAAAAAATGGCCGGCCGTATGGGACACAGTCAAGTTACGGTGAAAAACTTAAAAGTTGCCTGGGTGGACAAAGATAAAGCCATTATTGCAATAAAAGGAGCCGTACCGGGAAGAAAAGGAAGTTGGGTAAAGATAATTGAGAATTAATTATCAAATCAATAATCAGCAATGCCAACATTAGAGGTTCACAATTTGGAAGGTAAAGAAACTGAAAAAGTCAATTTGAAAGACAAGTTTTTTGCCGTTAAATTTAATCCCGCTTTAGTCCATCAGATAGCGGTATCATTGCAAAATAACCAAAGAATTTCTAAGGCTCACACAAAGACTAAAGGAGAGGTAAGAGGCGGTGGAAAAAAACCTTGGAAGCAAAAGGGAACTGGCCGGGCCCGCGCCGGATCAAACAGAAGCCCATTGTGGGTAGGTGGAGGAATTACGTTTGGACCCCGCAATAACCGCGACTACTCAAGAAAAATCAACAAGCGGGTCGGGGTTTTAGTTTTTAGCATGGTACTGGGAAAAAAGATATCCGATAAGGAGGTTAAGATGGTCGAGAACTGGGACATTGAAAAACCCAAAACTAAAAAACTGGTAGATGCCTTAGGTAGAATAGGCGTCCTAAACCAATCAGTTTTGTTGGTCGCCGCCGATAAAAATGAAAACCTGAAAAGAGCCGGAAGAAACCTGCCGAACGTCAGTATAAAGTCGGCAGCCGAAATAAACACGCTTGATCTCTTAACACATAAACTTGCGGTAGTAGAGAAAAGAGCGCTGGCCATACTGGAAGACAGATTATCCGGCAAAAAAACCAAACCTCAACAAAATCCTAAACCTAAACTCCAAAGACACCATGACTAACAACAGCAACTCGTTAAAAGATATTATCATTAAGCCTTTGATGACCGAAAAAATCGTTGCCGGTGAACAGTTGGGAAAGTACACTTTTTTAGTCAGGCATACCGCTAACAAAATAATGGTTCGCAAAGCCGTCGAACAGGTTTATGGGGTTAAGGTTAAGAGTGTAAACATAATGCCGCGGCGCCGCAAGAAAGTCATGCGCCGGTTTGGGGAAGGAATCAAAGGAAAAAGAGCCAAAAAAGCAATTGTGTCGCTGGTAAAAGGAGAGAGTATTAAGAAATCAAAATAACTGACGACCGACAACTTACGACTGACAACAAAAATGCAGTGATGGTATCGTAAGTCGTAAGTTGTAAGTCGTAAGTCGCATCAGACATGCCTATTAAAATACGCAAAATTAAGAACCGGGGTAAAAGAATAATGTCTTACGTCGCTTCTGGATTTGATAAGAGGAAAAAACCGGAAAAGTTTCTTTCCGTTGGTAAAACCGGCAAGATTGGCCGGATGAGCACCGGAAAAATATCTACCCGCCACCGTGGAGGAGGAAACAAGAAAAAATACCGTTTTATTGATTTTCGTTGCAATAAACTGGACGTTCCGGCGCGGGTGACCGCCATTGAAAAAGATCCCAATCGATCAAGCTTTATCGCTCTTTTGGCTTTTCGCGACGGTAAAAAAAGCTATGTACTCGCTTGGCAGGGAGCTGAAAACGGACAAGAAGTGCTCTTCTCGGAAAAAGCGGAAATTAAAGTTGGCAACCGGACGATGCTCAAACACGTGCCCGTCGGAACTGAAATATTCAACATTGAAATGCAACCGGGCAAAGGCGGGCAAATTGTCCGCTCTGCCGGATCGGCCGCCGTCGTGATGGCTAACGAAAACGGTTTTACTCAGCTACAAATGCCCTCGACCGAAATCAGGATGGTGCCGGACGCCTGCATGGCAACAATCGGCAGAGTTAGCAACGTTGAACATAACACGATCACAATCGGTAAAGCCGGACGCGTCCGCTGGATGGGCCGTCGGCCGCAAGTTCGCGGCAAGGTGATGAACCCGATTGACCACCCGCACGGCGGTGGCGAAGGCAACCAGCCAATCGGCCTAAAACATCAAAAAACCGCTTGGGGTAAACCTGCTAAAGGCGTCAAAACTCGTAAAAAGTTCAAAGCTTCCAATAAATACATCATCCGGCGAAGAAGAAAGAAGAAGAGAAAATAGTTAAAATGGAAAAAATAAAGCAACAAGATCCGGCCGTCTATAAAACCATTTTAGGCGAAATAAAACGGCAACAGGAAGGAATGGAGCTGATCGCTTCCGAAAACTACGTGTCCCAAGCAGTGCTTGAGGCATTGGGTACGGTTTTTACCAACAAATATTCAGAAGGCTACCCCGGAAAAAGATACTACGGCGGACAAACTTACACAGACGAAGTGGAAAATATCGCAATTAAACGCGCCAAAAAACTGTTTAGTGCCGATCATGTTAACGTTCAGCCGTTATCCGGCGCGCCGGCCAACATGATTGCTTACAGCGCGGTTCTTGCGCCAGGCGATAAAGTTTTAGGCATGGATTTATCGCACGGCGGACACCTAACCCATGGCCACCCGGTAACCCTATCCGCCAAAGTATATAATTTCGTCCGCTACAAAACAGAAAAAGACGGTAAAATTGACTATACAAAACTGGAAAAAATGGCTAAGAAAGAAAAACCTAAATTAATCTTGGCCGGTTTTTCCGCCTACACGAGGCAACTGGACTATAAAAAATTTGCTGAAATAGCCAAAAAAGTAGGGGCTATTACGATGATTGACATTGCCCACATCGCCGGTCTAATCGCCGGAAAAGCCATTCTCAGCCCAATACCTTACTTCGATATCGTTACCACTACCACCCACAAAACTCTGCGCGGCCCGCGCGGAGGTATGATTATGTGTAAAAAGAAATTCGCCGAAGCCATAGACAAAGCTTGTTTTCCCGGTTTTCAAGGCGGACCCCATATGCATCAAATTGCGGCACTCGCTGTTTGTTTTGGAGAAGCGCTAAAACCAGCTTACAAAAAGTATGCTGGTCAAATAATCAAAAACGCCAAAGTTTTGGAAAAGGAGTTAAAAAAACACGGTTTCAAATTAATGTTCGGCGGCACTGACAACCACATGGTGCTGGTTGACGTCTACGGCAGTAAGGGTCTTACCGGCAAAGAAGCGGAAAAAACTCTGGACAAAGTCGGCATAACTTTGAATAAAAATGTCATCCCGGACGATCCACGGCCGCCGTTTGATCCAAGTGGCATCCGTATTGGTGTTCCGGCTGTCACCACCCGCGGCATGAAAGAGAAAGAAGTCAAGCTAATTGCCAAATGGATCAAAGAAGCGCTTGAAAACCACAGGAATAATAAGATTTTAAAACACATACACAAGGAAGTTAAAGCTCTCTGTAAGAATTTTCCGATATACAATAACTAGTAATAAGGGATAAGTAGTAATAAGAAGAGAGGAATCTATGCGCCATCCCGAGCACCAATACTTAAACCTGCTCAAAGATATCCTAGATAACGGCTCCGATAAACAATTGTTTTTTACGCCGGAAGTTTTACAGCAATACAAAGATAGAAATGAAAAACCGCCTTTTATTCGCTCGGTGTTCGGCCGGATAATCCGATTTGACTTAAGTAAAGGTTTTCCTTTACTTACCACCAAAAAGACTTTTTACCGCGGGATATTTGTGGAATTACTTTGGTTTTTAAGTGGCGATTCCAATATAAAATATCTAATCGACAATAACGTTCACATTTGGGATGAATGGGCTTGGAAAAGATACCACAAATATTGCTTGGAAAATGATCCTGCCAAAGACTTAAGCCAAGAGGATTTTATCGCCAAAATAGGGACTGAGCCCAAAAACAGCGAATTTGTGAAAAAATGGGGAGATTTAATCACGATCTACGGCCGCATGTGGCGCCGTTGGCCGGCAAGCGACGGCCGTGAAATTGACCAACTGGCTTGGGTCATTGACGGATTGAAGTCCGATCCGTACCGCAAATCCTATGTAGTTTCCGCGTGGAACCCCGATTTCATCTACCAGATGGCTTCGAAAAAAAACCGCAATGAAGTCCCTCCGTTTTGCCATACCACTTTCCAATTCAGCGTGGTAAATGATAAGCTGAATTTGGCACTGTTTCAGCGCAGCGCCGATTCATTTCTGGGCGTTCCTTTTAACATCGCCAGCTACGCTTTACTACTTCTGATGGTAGCCCAGGTAACCGATCTTCCGGTTGGCGAATTCGTGCACTTTTTTGGCGACGCGCATGTTTACTCCAACCACTTCGACCAAGTGAAGGAGCAAATTTCTCGCGAGCCCCGGCCGTTTCCGACTTTAAAGTTAAATCCTGAAATTAAAAATATCGATGATTTTAAGCTGGAGGATATTACGCTTGAAAACTACAACCCGCATCCGTCATTAAAAGCCGAGATTGCTAACATTGGAGGATTCAGAGAGACAGGGAAAAAATACAATCGGAAAATTAAAAATTAAGTATGATTTCCATAATCGCTATTGTCGGCAAAAACCGCGCCATTGGCAAAAACAATCGATTGCTCTGGAATATTCCCGAAGACATGCAACATTTCCAGGAAAAAACCATGGGAAAAACAGTCATCATGGGAGACCGGACATTCGAATCGATAGGCAAGCCGCTTCCGAACCGAAAAAACATCGTGGTTACTAAGCTGTCTAATTTCAAGGCAAAAGGGGTGGAAATTAGAAATTCTCTGGAAGAAGTGCTCGAGAAAGCCAGAAAATCCATGGAAGAAATTTTTGTAATCGGGGGAGGGATTATCTATAATCTGTCACTGCCTTACGCCGATAAATTGTATCTCACCGTCGTCGATGACGCCCCTACCGACGCCGACACTTTTTTCCCGGACTATTCGGAATTCAAAAAAATTGTCAGCAGGGAAGAGCACGACAACGGAGAATATAAGTTTAGTTTTCTAGAATTAGAGAGATAGGACTATGAAGTTGCTACAAGGAAAACCGATTGCCCAAAAAATATTGAATGATCTAAAAAACGATATTCAAAAAAGTGGTTTAAGGCCAACTTTGGCGATTATCTTAATTGGGAGCGACAAAGCTTCTCGGCTGTACGTCGATCTGAAGACCGAGGCAGCGGCTCAAATCGGCATGGGGTTAAAATTATATAAATTCAAAGCCCAAGCAGACGAAAAAATAGTGATTGGATTGATAGACAAACTTAACAGAGATATCAGCATTAGCGGCATTATTGTTCAACTTCCTCTGCCGAAAAAACTCAACGCTCAGAATATAATTGATTGCATCGCTTCCGAGAAAGACGCGGATGGCGTTCATCCTGACAACATCCGACTGTTTTTGAACGGCCACGAAGATATTTTTCCTGTTTTTCCCTTGGCGATAACAACAATTCTTGCAAGCGCCGATTTAAATTTGAAAGGTAAAAAATCTGTGGTAATTTGCAATTCCCGAGCTTTCGGCCGAACCATGGCCGCAATCCTAAGAGCAAGAGGCTTACAGTCTCAATATATTCTAAAGAAAAATTTTTTACGGGAAAAAGAGGAGGTAAAAAATGCCGATGTTTTGGTAACAGCAGTAGGGAAAGCGGGGTTTATAAAAGGGCCAATGGTTAAAAAGAAGGCGATATTGATTGACGGAGGAATTACCAAAGAAAATAGAATCGTCCGTGGCGATGTGGATCCGGAGTCGGCTAAGCCAATTGCCGGATTCTTGTCAGCGGTCCCTGGAGGAGTCGGACCGTTAACCGTCGCTTGTCTTCTTCAGAATGTTTTCAACCTAGCTCTAAAGCAAAAGAAAAATATCTCTTGATTTTGCCGTTGTTAACTGATACTTTGGATATGTAGCAAAAGGAGAGGTGCCAGAGTGGCCGAATGGGCCGCACTCGAAATGCGGTGTGCCTTTACGGTACCTAGGGTTCGAATCCCTACCTCTCCGC
>Ga0172371_10002750_pt1 | contig 27679 bp, 28 predicted proteins | sample Lak12m_FD_114543 | JGI IMG/M metagenome (GOLD analysis project Ga0172371, IMG submission 114543) | Freshwater microbial communities from Kabuno Bay, South-Kivu, Congo - kab_022012_12m | ecosystem: Environmental > Aquatic > Freshwater > Lake | place: Democratic Republic of the Congo: South-Kivu...
AACGTTTTCCCACGTAAAAGCAAAAGTCAATATCCACCGGGGACTCAAACTTCACAGAAAGACAAAACTTATTCAAGAACTCTTACGGAGAAAATAGCCACACAAATTTCCCATTAAACCTATTTTTAGGGTATGGAGCAGGTAATGCTAATTCAACCGGTGCCGCCAATACTTATATTGGATATCAAGCGGGAAGCAATACTACGGGTTCTTACAATGTAATGTTGGGTAATTCTGCTGGCAGTAATACTACTACCGGAGCAGACAATATTTTTATTGGCCAAGGTTCAGCATATTATAATCAGACAGGAGCAAACAACGTCATAATTGGTAAATTAGCAGGTGGCTATGGTGCGGGCGCAGCCAACTCCTACTCCAACAACACTTTCATCGGCTACCAGACCGGCTACTCCACCACCACCGGGGGGAACAATTTCTTCGGAGGGTATCAAGCGGGGTATTTGAATCAGACAGGTGCTGGGATGGTGATGATTGGATATCAGGCAGGATATAATCATATTTCCGGTACTGGCACAACCGCAATTGGTTATCAAGCAGGAAACGCTTATACAGGCGATGGCGGGACTTTTATTGGTTATCTTGCGGGTGGATTAACCACTGGAAACGCCGATACAATTATTGGTTATCAGGCGGGGCAAAGTAATACCTCGGGCTACTATTCCACTTTCATTGGTCACGGAGCGGCCTTTAGTAATACTTCCGGCGCCTTCAACACCGCTTTGGGAATGGTGGCAGGCTACAACAATCAATCAGGAAATTATAACGTGTTGGTTGGGGGTGAAGCAGGCTACGGCGTGGCCGCCAACTCTTACAGCAACAACACCTTCATCGGCTACCAGACCGGTTATTCCACCACCACCGGTGGGAACAACTTCTTCGGGGGGTATCAAGCGGGGTATACGAATGCGACAGGTGTAGATGACGTATTCTTGGGTAATCAGTCAGGTTATCATAACACAGCAAGCTACAACTCTTTTTTGGGTTCTCAGGCGGGACACAACAATTCAACGGGGTCAGAAAACACTTTTTTGGGATATGCCGCGGGTAATAATAATACAACATCAGGCAACAATACGTTCGTTGGTACAAATGCGGGAGCGAGCAATACTGAGGGGAATAATAATACATTTATTGGCAGAAGGTCAGCTTATCTAAATACTACTGGAGGTAATAACATAGCTCTTGGTTACCAAGCCGGATATACTAATTTAACCGGAGCAAATAACGTTTTCTTGGGATATAGTGCCGGTTACTACGAAACCGGCAGCAATAAATTATTCATTGACAACCAGCAAAGGGCCAGTGAGGCGGATGCGAGGACAAAGGCTTTGGTGTACGGGGTGTTTGACGCGGCGACGGCTAATCAGAGTTTGACGGTGAACGGGAATATGAACGTGCTGGAAGGAATGGTGGTGGGAGCGCCGACGGGCGGGAACAAGGGAGCGGGGACGATCAATGCGGTGGCGGTTTATGATGACAATTTGCAGTTGGTGGACGACTTTGTGTTTGACAAATATTTTGACGGCGTTGTGAAAGTGGAAGATCAACCCTTGCACGGTAATTACCAGATGAAGAGTATTGACGAAATGGCCAGTTACATTGAAAGTAATAGACATCTTCCCACCATTCCCGGCCGGGAGGAACTCAACAAAACCGGCAAGATGTCGGTGGGGAAATTGGTTAACCACTTGTGGGAGACGGCCGAGACGCAGGGGATTTATGTGGTTCAGTTGAATGATGCCAATAAACAACAGGATTTGCGGATAAACGCCTTGGAAAACCAAAAGTCCGCGCAAAATAGCGCGAACTTAGGTGAGTCTAACCTGATGGTGGACTCAAACTCGGAATTATCAATCACTAATAGTAATACAAATATTAATGAAGATGTCAAGTCTACTGAGACGGATGACGCAGTGGAGGCGAGGGGAATCGAACCCCCAGACTCTGGATTGATAATTCCGAGCGGACCACCAGGTCCCGCCCCCGCGTCAGCGGAAACATATCAGGAAGAAAAAAATAACGCAAATCCGAGTGCCTGGAGTGATTTTAAGGATAAAATTATAACCATTCTCAACGAAATCACTTTCACTGCCAAAGCCACCTTTGAGGAAACGGTGGCGTTTTTGGGAGATGTGACGTTCGGGGGGAAAGTCAAGTTTGAAGACAGTGTGGTGTTTAACCGGGACACCGCCGGACACGCCAAAATCAAAAAGGGCGATAAAAAAGTGACGGTCAAATTTGATAAGGATTTCGATGCGGCGCCGGTGGTGACTGCCACCGCCAGCGGGCAGGCGGCGGTTTTTCAGGTGAAAGACGAGAGCAAAGGCGGCTTCACCATCGAACTGGCGGAAGACGCCAAAGACGACGTGAGTTTCAACTGGATGGCTATTGCCACCAGCAACACCAAAACCACCGAAAGCGAAGGCGGATCATCAAACACGGAGCCCACGCCGGAGGTTGCCCCGTCAAATGACAGAGTTCAGGACGATGTTCGGGGCGATAATGTGAATACTAATACGAATTCCAATAACAATAACAACAGTATCGAGGCGGATGCTCCAGTTGAGCAGGATAATACCAATGATAACGTGAGTGTACAGCAAGAGAGCAATGCGAATACTAACACCAATTCACAAACCAATCTGACCTCGGATGGAGCGGCGGTGATGCCGCAAGTCAATTAGAACTGCATGGTGAGGTTCACCCGGCCCATTTTGTCGATTTCTTTCACTTTGACTTTCACTTCGTCGCCTTCTTTGAGGTAGTCGCGGATGTTGTTCACCCGTTCCTTGGCGATTTGCGAAATGTGGACCATCCCATCCTGATTGGGGGTGAGTTGGACGAAAGCGCCGAAATCCAGGATTTTAACCACTTTGCCCAAGTAGACTTCGCCCGCCTCGACCTGTTTGGTGAGGCCCCGAACGATTTCCACCGCCTCATTCAATCCCTTTTCGTTTTCGGAAGTGATGTTCACGGTGCCGTCCTGTTCGATGTCAATGGTAACGCCGGTTTTTTCAATGATGCTGTTGATCATCTTACCGCCCGGGCCGATGACATCACGGATTTTGTCCACCGGAATCATCATGGTTTCCACGCGGGGAGCGTAAGGCGACAAGTTTTCCCGGGGTTGGGCGATGACTTTGGTCATGGCCGCCAGGATCTCGAGGCGGGCTTTATGAGCCTTGTCGAGGGCCTCTTCGATAACTTCCAGCGGCAATCCCTTGAGTTTGATGTCCATTTGGATGCCGGTGATGCCGTCTTTTGACCCGGCCGCTTTGAAGTCCATAAAGCCGGAAAAATCTTCCATGGCGCAAAGGTCGGTGAGAACGGTGTATTTGTCTTTGTCGGGGTCATACATAAGGCCCATGGCGATGCCGGCCACCGGTTTCTTGATGGGCACGCCGGCGTCCATCAGGGCCAAGGTACTGCCACAGACGCTGGCCATCGAAGTGGAGCCGTCGCTCGACATGATCTCAGTTTGCATCACGATGGTGTAGGGAAATTTTTCTTTGTCGGGAATCAGTGGCTCCAGGGCTTTTTCGCCCAAGGCGCCGTGACCGATTTCCCGCCGGCCCGGGCCGCGCATCGGCCGCACTTCCCCGACGGAAAAGGGCGGAAAGCTGTAGAAATGCATATAGCGCTTTTTGTCGGCGATTTCCTCGTATTCCATTCCTTCCATAATCATGGCGCTCCCCGGCGCTCCCAGGGTGGTGGTGGTGAGCCCCTGCGTCCAGCCGCGGGCGAAAATAGCCGAGCCGTGGGTGCGGGGCAGAACCCCCACCTCAATTTGCAACGGGCGAATTTGATCAGTTTTGCGCTGATCAATTCGCTTGCCGGCACTCACAAATAAACGGCGGACCTCTTCTTTGACAATTTTGTCCATGGCCTCTCCCAGTTGTTTCTCCAACTCTTTCTCGCTTGCTTTACCGTCCTGGTTGAGCAGGGCCACCAGTCCCGGAATCACGCTGTTTTTCAAAGCTTTTAACGCTTCATCAAACTCGAGTTTGCTCCCGTAGCAGGTGACCAGTCCTTTGACTTTGTCCCGGGCGCCTTTATCGGCTGCCTGGTAAATTTCTTCGGGCAGGATTTCCAGTTTGACGGTTTGCTTGATTTTACCCACCTTTTTTTGGAAGTCTTCGATCAGGGAAACCAGTTTCTTGGATTCTTTTTGGGCTAATTTGATGGCCTCTTTGATTTTGCTTTCGGGGATCTCTTTTCCGCCGGCTTCGATCATGGCCACTTTGCCTTCCCGGGTGAACACGGCGGTAATCTCCAAGTCGTTGTTTCCATTCTCGGTGAGTTTGGGGTTGACCACCAATTTGTTGTCAATCAGACCAATTTTCAGTCCGGCCAAGGTGGTTTCAAAAGGAATATCCGAAATGGCCAAAGCCGCACTGGCCCCGGCGAGCGCCAAGAATTCCGGATCGTTCTCCTTGTCGAAACTCAAAGCGGTGAGGATGACCTGGACTTCCCGGCGCATCCCGTCCGGAAAAAACGGCCGGATACTGCGGTCCACCACCCGCCCGGTGAGAATGGCCTCGTCGGTGGGCTTTCCTTTTCTTTTCACGAAACGGCTGCCCCGGACTTTGCCGGCGGCGTAATAGTTTTCTTCGTAGTCCACGGTGAGTGGGAAGAAATCCATTTCCACTTCTTTCGCGCTCATTACGGCAGTGGCGAGGATCACCGATTCGCCATAGGTCACCAGCACTGAACCGTTAGCCTGACCAGCCAAGCGGCCGGTTTCGAGAATTAATTCCCGACCGCCAATTTCAGTAGAAACGCGGGTAATCGCGGTTTTTTTAGCCTCTTTTTGCATAAAAATTTGGGCGCAGAGATAGGGGCGCAGATTGAGACTGAATCATGAATAGCGAACGGCGAATCAGTTGATTCAAAATTCGTAATTCATGATTCGATTCATCCCAATCCGAGCCGGAATAATTTCTGCGACGGTTAAAATTATTTAATTATTTTTTCAAGCCTAGCTCCCCGGCCACTTTGGCGTAGACCTCTTCGTTGGTGTTCTTCAAATAATCCAGCATCTTGCGGCGGCGCACCACCATTTTCAGGAGTCCCCGGCGGGAATGCTTGTCTTTCTGGTTCTTTTTCAAGTGATCGGAAAGACGGCTAATCCGCTCCGTAAGCAAACTCACTTGCACGGCGGCAGAACCGGTGTCCTTTTTGTGCAGAGCGACGGAGTTGATGATCTTTTTCTTCTTTTCTTTGGCTAACATGATTAATTCGCGATTACTGTTTAGGCTTGAGCGCTATCTAAACTTGATTAAATACTATTTTTTTAATTATTCCAAATTAAGTTAGCTGCATAGCGCCTCTGGGCTGGGGGATATTGTTCGAAAACACGCTCCATTTCCCAGCGAGAAATGTTCGCTCAGGGCTTCGCTCAGGCTCGTCCCGCTGGGTTTGTGCTTCGAAGAATGTACGGAGGCGCAAAAAGCTTGGTCCCCCGCCAAATAGCGGGGGTTTTTGCGCCGAGTACCAAGAGTTAGGTTTCCGCTGGAAGAAACCGAACGCGGTTCTGAGAAGCAAAACCCAGCGGGACACCATGCTCGCCTGAGCTCGATGGTTTTCTTAACAATATCCCCCAGCCCAGAGGCGCTACACAGCAGGCTGTTTGCTTGCTTAATTATTATTCCTCCATTAAAATATTTTTAATTTCGTATTTGAGCAAAAATTCTTCGATTATAAAACAAAAATGAGCGAGACCAGCGAGCAAAACCCAACCAATGGAGAGCAGAAAGCGGGCGGAACTTTGGATTTGAAAAATGTGTCGATCAAGACTTTGAAAGATGATCTGGCCGGAGAAAGCGGCGGAGAGGCCAAGGAAGACAAGAGTGGCTGGTTCAGCTTTTTGGCCAAACACAAGGGCGAAGACCAACCTCCCGCGGCAACCGGCGAAGCGCCCCGGGGCAATCAAGCGTCCAGTCCCAGCGAACCCAGCCCCGGCGTTGAAGCTCCGCTAGCCAGCCCCGAGCCGTCGGGAGGTTCGCTGGATCAAGCGTTAGATCAGTTTAAGTCGGAAACCGAAGCCCCGGCTAATCTCCCGATCTCTGATGAGGAAATCAAGCCAAACATTGAAAGCCCGGCGGCCGAAAAACTCGAAAAACTCGAAGAGCCCGAAAAACCTAAAGAATCCGAAGAAGTCGAAGAAGCTCCTGCCTTAGGCTCATTTTTCCCTCCCAAAAAAGAGTCAGCAGAACCGGCGGAAGAAGAAGAAAGCCCCGTCCTCACCCATTTGGCGCCCCCGATAAAGGGCACGGAAGAAACAACCGGTATAAAGCCGGTAGGCACGATAGGCCCGATGTCCGGCGAGGGGATTACGGGAGACCAAGGGGGAAAACCAATCCCGGAGGAAAAAAATGACAACCCCTTTTCAAGTCATATCCAAGCGGCGGAGAAAGAAAAGAAGTCTCTGCTTCAGTCGGTTGAATCGGCCCTGAACTATTCCGCTCCACCGGAATTTTCCGAAACCAGAGAAAACCAAGCCAACCCGCCCCAAGAAGAAGGGGGAGTGGTCAATTTGCGTGATAAAGCTCCCACGGGGGCGGGCGGAATTCTGAAAAACAAAAAATTGCTGATTATTCTGGGAGGGGCAGGCGGACTGGTCGTGATTGTCATAATTATTTTGGCCATGAGCCTGGGCGGCGGATCCAAAAAACCTGCTGCGACGGCCAATCTGAATGTCAACCAAGCCAACAAAAATCAGAATGCCAATCCGGTGCCCCAACTCAACACCAACGCGGCGGCCCAACCCAAGCCGCCAGTTCTCGAGGCTCAAAAAATCCTGCCCACCACCTTGGAAAAAAGTGTAAACTCCGTTAACGCAATCAGCCAGGAAATCGAAAATCTTAAGGCGGGCCAGCCAGTTAGCAAACAAACCCAACTTATTTTCACCAGACCGGACGGTTCGGTGGCTTCGTTCCAGGATCTCGCTACTGCGACCGGAATTAATATTCCCCAAAAAGTGCTGGCTCAGCCCGGCGCCGCCCCCGCCCTGATTTTCGCTGATTTCTTCCGGGGTCAAACCATCTTAGGCCTGGTTATTCCCACCACCGACACTCCTGATATCGCCTTTTCCAAAATGAAGAGTTGGGAGTCGACCATGGTGATTGACCTGGATTATCTTTGGGAGGGAATCGACATTGACAACAAAGGGGCCTACTTTGCCGACAGCCAGCTTTTCCAAGATGCCCGCTTTGCCTTGATTGACAAAAGGGACAAGCTGTCTCTGGATTACGCGGTGGATAACGGGTACATCCTCATCACCTGTGGCCGCGACAGCATGACAATTCTCAAGAATAATTTCATCACTCCCCCAGCCAGTAGTATTAAGTTCGAAAGCGAATCTACCACGACCACCTCCGGAGTGGATACCGCCAACAGCAACGCCAACAGCGGTGCCAGTGCCACTACGAGTGGTCAGTAATGGCCACGTTTTCTACTTCCCTCTCTTCGTCCCAGGGGATTTTTTTGTTGCCAACACACATAAAATGCTCTCCGCCTTTGCCGCAAAGGATTACGATATCTCCCGACCCTGCCAATTGCAGGGCTTTTTTTATTCCTTCGCCGCGGTCCGCGAACTGCCAGCAATTTTTTCCTTCCTGAAATTTTTTATTGGAAAGCACTCCATTCATTACTTCCTGGTTGATTTTAACCGGATCCTCTTCGTAGGGGTCTTCGGTAGCCACGATAACCCGGTCGCTGTTGTCGGCTGCTTCACGGCCCATCACTTTTCTCTTCCATTGGTCGCGGCCTCCGCCTTGGGCGCCAGTGAGACAGATTAATTTTTTTCCGGCCGGCAGCAGCTCCCGGCAGGCTCTGAGAGCGGTGCGCAAACTCAGCGGCTCGTGGGCGTAGTCCAGAAAAACGCGAAAATCCAAGTCCAATTTTCTAAGCTCTTGCATTCGGCCGGGAGGGAGCTTCAATTGTGAAATAATTCGGGTGACTTTTCCCAAGGAAATCCCTGCAGCCCTTATGGCTCCGATGGCCAGCAGCAAATTAGTACCGTTGAATTTTCCCGGAAATGGCAGAATGACATTTTTCTCGGCCATCAGTTTTTTTCGCCCGTCTTCAAGCGAATATTCTTTAATTTCAAGCCGGTTTTCCCGGGTGAAATTTCCCTCCAACAAATGTTGGACAGCCGGCGATTTCTTTTTCTGATCCAAGCTTACGCCCCATTTGGATAGAGCGGGATATTGGAGAAATTCTTTGGAGTGCCGGTCATCCAGATTAATCACATGAGCGCCTCCCGTTTGGGCGAAAAGCTTTTCTTTAGCCGCTTGATAGGCAGCGAAACTGCCGTGGCGTTCAACGTGCTCGGGCGAGAGTGAAGTGAATACGGCTACGTTATAGTCCAGAAATTTTTGCCGGTATTGCGCAATCCCTTCCGAAGTGGTCTCCACCACGACATATTTGGCTTTGGCGGTCACTGCCCGGTTGAGCCAGTGGGGCAGGAAAAAGCGTCCCGGCATGCCCATCTTGGTTTTGTTGGCTTCAATTTTGTCTCCCAAAGCGAAAAAAGTGGTGGAAGTGAGCGCGGTTTTTTGCCCGCCCATCTCAAGCAGCTGGTAAATGAAATAGGCGGTGGTGGTTTTACCTTTGGTGCCCGTAACACCGATTACGAAGAGCTTTTTGCTGGGATAACAGAATATCGTATTCCCTATCCAGGCAAGGGTAAGGTGGTATAAGCTGAAAATCGGTTTAGGCGTAAGTTTTCGGAGGATATTAAGCATGGCTAGCTGTAAGGCGGAGTGGATGTTTTTTGAGCGAGGACTGTCGGGCCGCAGAGCAAAAAACATCCACTCCACCAAGATTGTTACCACTTATAATTAGCGAATGCCCACTTGGCCAGCTTAGTCGCATCTTGGGTGGTGGCGCTTTGGGTGTTGGCTCCCATCAACACCACCATTATTTTGGCCCGGCCGTTCTTTTTGCTTTGCAACTTCACCAGTAAATTATTTCTGGCCTCGTCCAGATAGCCGGTTTTGGCGGCCAGCACTTTGAAAGCGCTGTTTTTTTTGCTCACGATTGGACTGGTGTGAACGACTCGCTTGGTGCCCTTGCCGCCATTAATGTTAAACGAATAGCTCTTAGTCGCGCTGACCTTGCTGAGATAGCTGTTGCCATACACTTTCCGGCCAATGAGTGCCAGGTCTTTGGCGCTGGCCCGATTATCCGGCGAAATCCCACAGGCGTCGACAAATTTGGCGCCGGAGGCTCCGGCCCCATCGGCCAGGCTGTTCATTTCATCAATAAATTTGCTCTTGCTCAGACTGGTGAGGCGCGGCAGGGCCGTAGCCGAGTTGTTGGCCGACCCCACCAAACTGGAGTACAGGAAATCCTTGGCCCGCATGGTGGTTCCGACTGGCAGCCGCAGCCGCCCCCCCGCCACTTCGTCGTCTGATTTCATCTTCACCTTTTTGTTGAGATTGGGGTTCTGATTGATATAGACATATGCTCCGGCAATTTTGGTGATGCTGGCCACCGATCTTTTTTCGTCCTCCCTTTTTCCAAAAAGCAATTCCCCGCTGTCCGCGTCAATCACCGAAGCGGAATAAGAACGGAGTTGGGAGGCCTTGAAATCCTTGAATTTCTTGACTTTGGTCGGCGCCGCTCCTGCGATCAAAGGGATCAGGGAAAGGCTCAGGACTAGGGCGATAAAGGAAAATTTCTTTGGCATGATTTGGTTATTTTAGATAGCTAAGCGGCAAGGCATATTCCTGGCCTTTTACGATACGTCCGGCCAGGAGATCTTTGGCGATGGCGTCTTCAATTTGTTTTTCCACGATCCGGCGGAGCTCCCGCGCGCCAAAAACCGGGTTGAAACCGGCCTCGGCCAGGCGGCGGACGAAGTCTTCCGAATACTGGATCAGGATTTCTTTATTGAGCAACCTTTTTTTAAGTTCGGCCATGGTCAGGGCGGCTATCTGGTAGAGTTCGGACCGATCCAAGGGGTGGAAAACGATTATTTCGTCAAAGCGGTTAAGGATCTCCGGGGAGAAAATCCCGTCCTGCTGGATTTTGTCAACAATTTTTTTCTGCAGCGACTCATACGGTTCCTGCTTTTTGACTAATTCCTGCACCAGCAGGGCTTCGGCATTTGAGGTGGCAATGATAATTGTTTCACGGAAATTAAGTTTTTTGCCCGTTCCGGTCTTGATGATTCCTTCTTCCATGATTTGGAGCAGCAGCTGGTGGACTTCCTTGCTGGCTTTTTCCAGCTCGTCGAGCAAAACCAAATTAAAGGGGTTGGCGGACAAGATTTTTTGGAAATAACCGGTCGTTTTACCTGAGGCATCGCCCAGCAGCCGGGTGATAGCGTCGGATTCGCGGTATTCGGACATGTCAAGCCGGGCAATCCGGCTCTCGCCGCCGAAATAGATTTTCGCCAGCACCTCGGCCGTGTGGGTCTTCCCCACCCCGGTGGGTCCCAAAAAGAGAAAACAGCCGGCGGGACGGGTTGGGCTGGAAAGATCCAGTCGGCGGCGCCGCAGGGCTGAAGCCACGGCCATAACCGCCTCATTTTGACCGACAATCTGTTTCTGCATTTCCCCTTCCAAGTTGAGCAGCTTTTCTTTCTCTTCCCCTTTGAGTTCCCCGACCTGGGCGCCCAGCTTCGAAGAAGCGAACTCCTCGATATCGGTGTCTTTTACAAACCGGAGATCTTTTTTGCTGTTTAGGAAAGTGACAGCCTCTTCCAGGAAGTCCAGCGCCCGTTTGGGCATCGCGATTTCTTGCAGGTAGCGATCACTGAAGTCAAGGGATTTTTTCACCGCTCCGTAGGTGATCAAACGGCCAAATTTATTTTCGAGGCGCCCGGCCCGTTCGCACAAAAGCAGGAGACATTCATCCAAATCCGGTTCGCTTAAATTGATGATCTTGAAGTATTTGGCCAAATTGGCGTGGCTTTGGAATAAAGCGGTAATTTCCGCTTGGGCGGCGCAGGTGATGATTTGGATACCGGTGTTTTCCAGGAAATGGGTGAGCACCGGGGAAATGTCAACTTCCCCTATTTTGCCCTCCTCGGGATTTACGTCAAGGTAGTTCTGGAAAGTGGGCACGAACAAGATAATATTGCCGGCGGTACAGGCTTCCGCCAAGGCTTTTTCCAGCAGGAAAATCCGTTCTTCTTCGCTGCCTGAGGCGGCCACTAAATTATCCAAATTGAATTCCAGGATTTTTTTACCTACCAAATTGGCCGGGACGTTGCGACGCGCTAAATCCAAAGCCAAATTTTCCACCAGGCGCTGCCGCCCGGTGCCGGATTCCCCCACCACCGCGGCATTGACTCCGCTTTCCTCGGCCAAGCTGTTTTTGAGGATTTCCAGTTCTTTCACGTTGATTAGGGCGATGGAACCGTCGTTGCGAAAGGTTAAATCGCGCGAAAAATTATTCAAGGTGAAAGTCCAGCCAAACACCCAGCTTTCGGTCATTGGCCGTTTGGAAAATAAATTTCCTCTTTCCCACCAACACTGCTGGCGGGCCGTTTCGATTTGGCAGTTGATTTCCCAGGAAGAAATTTTATCGAATTCTTCCCGCGACAAATGGGACGCGACCAAAATCTTTTTCAGCTTTTCATTGATCCAGGCATCTTTCAAGGCAGCCTGGTCAACCAGCAAATGAGCACACATTGAAATGAACCAGGGGCTGTCCGGGTCCGGATTATCGTATTTGGCTTCGATCAGCCGGCTCAAGCGGCGAGCCTTGAAGGCCATCACTTCGATGGCAATTAAAACTATAATTACTGCCAAACTGCCCATGAGAATGGAAAGGTTGTTAACATCAAGAGCCGCGAAATTTTTAGTTACAGCCAGGGCATTGAGTATTAATCCGACAACCACCAGCGGCGATAGAATCCAAACCGGGAAAAGCGCCAGAGCGGCCGCCCACCAGATAATTTCCCAAACTGCCCAAATCAGAATGGTAATCAGTTTGATAAAAAACCCGATGAAACGAGAGAATAACCCAAAAACCTGGCGCCCCAGCCATTCCTTGATGTCGAAACCTTGGCGGTGAACCGCTCCCAAGTCCCTTTTCCAAGGCCAAAAAAGCGTGCGGAAAAGCAAACGGATGCCTAAAATATGGCTCCAGAAGCTGGAGAAGCGGGCCACAATCTTCCAATAACTCCCCAGACCCCGCCCAAACCGCCAAATTATATATTTCATTATTTTATATGATTTTATAAATTTTATTTTAGCTTTATTTTTTGAGTCTTAAAAGGCGAGAGACGAGGTTTTGGGCCCCGTCTCTTTAGATTGCGAGCTAGCTCGCAAGTTTTTTTGCAGCAAGCTTATCCACCTTGGCAAAGATTCTTCTTTCTTTCAGAATGTAATCACCCTCCAGGACATACTTCCCCTTTTGGATGTCTTCGATCAACCGATCTAACGCTCTCCCCGTCCAAGTCTTTCCCGGTATCGAATACAGTGTCAGGAACAGGATGATAATCTCATTCAGGGTAAGATTGTCTACTACTGTGTGCAGAGCGTTATGGTAGTTAACCGGCAACTTGATTATATTTGTCTCCTCGTCATAATTCTTTCGTCCGGGAAATAGTTCCTCAATCCGGGAGACTGGCACCAGATGATGAGGATCGTATTTTAGTTTACGCAGCCTTTTTGACGGGATATTGTTGGTGCCCCCCCTTCCGTTAATCCCCTTTTTCCGGAAAATGTTATGGAGATTGAGACTTCTTATCGGTGGAAAAACTCTGTTGCTGGACATTCATCCTCCTTGTTTAACTTGATTGTAAAGAGCAGTGAAACAATAAAATCTTTAAATTATAGTTAAAAAAATTTATTTTGCAAAAACATAATTTGCAAAAATTAGGGTTTGGTGAGGATGATTGAGGGGCGGGTGATGCCGGAAACGGTGGCGGTGGTGTGGCCCGGGTTGTAGCCGTCTTTGGTGATGTCGATGTTGTAGGTTTCGGCGGGGTTGAACGCTTTGGGAGGGTCTTCGGTCAGAGGGAAATAGGCGAGGCCGTTGATGTCAGTGGTACTGGTTTGAAAGGGAGCATTCAGGGAATCGGAAATCGTGACAGTGGCTCCGGTTATGGGAATCTCGCCGCCCACTTCTTTTACCGCAACGACCAGGATATTTTCCGTTTTGCTCCCCATTATAATTTCCACATTTAAGGTGCTGTCGGGCGCCAGGCTCCAAGGGGAAGCCAGGTTGGTGGTTATTACCTCGTAATCCGGATTGGTTGTGGAAAAAGTGTAGGGTCCCATGCCGAGGGCCGGGCTGTTCCAGACGCCGCCGCTATTGGTGGTGAGGGCTGGTTCATTATAAAAATATACCGGGGCGGGGGCGGCCGAAACGGTGGTGCCGATCACCCTGCCTCCTGTTAGGGAAAAGGTAAGACTGGGAAGATTAGCGCCGTGAATGTCGGCGAAATGCAAATTCAGATGGCTGATCTTGTTGATAGAAAAGACTTTACTGGTAATGGCTCCTTGGGAAACCGCCAAATGGGTATCGATTGGGTTAAAAGCTGAGATCGGAAAAGGCGGGTAGGTTTGGACAGTTTCGTAATCGCTTTTGGTTACGGTTATTTCATAGCTGTTGGTGGTGGTAATGAGCGCGCCCGGTAAAACCAGCGAGCCGGTGTTGTCGGTGTCTTCGGTCATATTCACGGCAGGGTGCACTTCGTTGTTAACGATATGAACGTGGGCCGCGGGAATAGGATTCCCGGCATTATCCACGGCGTTGATCATCAATACACCGATTCCAGCCATGCTTTCCATGCGCGGCGGCGAAACAATCGTGTTCAAAATCACGTTTTTGCTCTGCATGTTGGTGGGCCAGTCGACTTTGATTTCGACTTGCTTATAGTCGGCCGAAACGGCGTCACTGGGAGCTTTTCCGTCGAGCGCGTCGTCGATATAGCGGATGCTGGTTTTCACGGTGTAATCCGTTCCGTTTTCATTTTCGGTTTCTGTAGCGGGAATTTGACCGGCCGGCATTCCCCCTTGAGTACCAATATCATTGTAATCCATGGCCCGGACGGCTTCGATTCTTTTTTCGGCAATCAAGGTGGCCTCGGTGCGCTGGCGGTTTTGAATCGCCATTTTCAAGCCGAAATCATAGGACGCGTAAATACCCAGCGACAGGATGGCCAGCAAAAAAACTCCCACCAAAGCCTCAATCATGGTTATTCCCTTTTGTTTCCGTATTTTTTTTGGCATAGTTTTCCCAATAACTAAAAACATTTTAGCACATCAAAATAATTATTAATCACTGTTGGCAGCGGCGGTGAGCTTCAGTTAATAATCTTTTAATCACTTTTTAATAATCTTTCCGGCATAATGGAGATAGTTTGAAATAATTATGCGCTGATTATTATGCGTCGAAAGATATTATTCAAAATCAGTTTCCTGCTGGTGATCATTATGTCAATCTGCGAAATTCCCCATCTCTTCGCAACTTGCCCCGTGGGGGACATTTGCGAGCTGGCCGGGAGCGAGGCCAGCGTGGAAGGCAGGGTGGTTTCCTTAACCAGCGAAAAATTGGAAAAAACCTACCTGACGCTGGAAACTGCCACCCCCCGACCGGGGAAAGTCCAGGTTATCCTGCCCCACACCCGGTTTCAATTTCAATTCGGCGACCGCCTGACGCTGCGGGGTCAACTCAAACTGCCTCAATCCAGTCCCGAAGACAATTTTTCCTACCCGCTTTATTTGGCGGGGCAAGGAGTGTACTCGGTGATGACTTATCCGCAGGTGATGGCGGCCCGGCCTCCTGATTCCGCCGGTCCAATTGATACAGCCTACTCAAAATTGCTGGATTTTCGTGAAAAAGTGCGTCAGAGCTTGAAGCGGAATTTACGGGAGCCGGAGAGCTCAATCTTGAACGCCATGGTAATCGGCGACCAGGGCGGTGTTCCGGCCGGGTTGCGCCAGCAGCTGAGTGAAACCGGTATCATTCATATTCTGTCGGTTAGCGGAACCCACGTGACTTTGGTGATTGTCTTGATCACTGCGCTCTTGGGGAAATTCATCCGCCGCCGCCTGCCAATGCTGCTGCTGGTGACCGGAGGGGTCATGGGCTATTTGCTGTTGGCCGGCGCTCCCAATTGCGCTTCGCGGTCGGCCATAATGGGCCTGCTCTTTTTTACCGCTCTCTCCACCGGTCGAATCGCCAGCTTCCGGACTGCTTTGTGGCTGAGCGCCGCCCTGTTGTTGTTCCTGAATCCGGCCGCGGTTTTTGCCGATGTGGGCTTCGAACTTTCTTTTTTGGCCGTGATGGGCATGGTTTACGTATTTCCAATATTGGATAAGCTGCTGACCTGGGGGAGGATCGGGGCAGGTTGGAATGTTTTGAAAATCATTGCTCTGTCCATTGCGATCAGCCTCACCACCACCCCGCTGGTTTATTATTATTTTGGCATCATCAGCTGGATTTCCCCGATGGCGAATTTGATTTTGCTGCCATTGTTCTCTCTGGCGCTGCCACTGGGGTTTTTGCTGATTGCGGCAACTTTTATCTTACCCCCGGCCGCTCCGATAATGGCGCTGCTCAATCATTTCTTGCTGCGTTTCATTGAGCTGGCAGTTGATCTAATCTTGAAAATCCCGTTCAGCTATTCGGCGGGAACGGTAAAGCCGGGCTGGATAATAGTCTATTATCTCCTGTTGCTGGGTCTTCTGGCCACGGGAAATTTTTTGGTGAACCGGTATTGGCTGGCTCACCGACTGGGGTATTTGGGAAGCGACCAGTATCTTAATCCTCTCCGAAAGAGACATTTTTTGAGACGGCCGCGCCGGAAAATCAGGAAGTTGGTCGCTCAGGTGAAAATCCAATTGAATATTTACATTTTATGCTGGTTGGCAATCGCGGGTTTTTTATTTTTAGTGTCGATTTACTATCTTTACTGCTCCAGCCGTCCTTCCCGCCTGGTGATGCTTAACGTGGGCCAAGGTGACGCGTTCTTGCTGGATTGGCCGCGCTATCATTTGCAAATATTGATTGATGGAGGGCCGGGAAGGAAAGTTTTGCCCGAGCTGGGACAATCCCTGCCTTTCTACGACCAAAGAGTGGAAACCGTTATTTTAACCCATCCCCATCAGGACCATTTGGAAGGCATACTCAGTTTGGCTGAACGTTACCGGCCTCCTTATCAGCTGATTTTGCCCGAGCGGCCCACCCGCGATTCGCCCGATTTGTATCAAATTTTGTGGCGTGAAATAGCCGATAACCGGGTGAATACCATTATTTCCCGCCAAGGGCAGAAAATTGCTTGGGATTTAGGCCAAGAAAAAATTACCGAATTGGAATTTTTAACGCCGTTTTTTGATTATTCCCGCCACCGGGTGCTCAACTTGAATGACCAAAGCGCGATTTTGAGACTGGATTATCCTCAAAAAATATTGTTTATGGGTGATGCCAGTGTAAAGCTGGAAGCCAAGCTGCTCGCTGAAATGTCGCACAATCTGCAAGCCGACATTTTGAAAGTCGGCCATCACGGCAGTCGCTTCTCCACCTCGAGTGAATTTTTGGACGCGGTTAATCCCAAAGCGGCTTTAATATCTGTCGGCCAGAACAATTTATACGGCCATCCGGCCCCAGAAACCCTCAATAAAATGAAAAACATTACAGTGTTTCGCACTGATTTGGACGGAAGATCGGAGATAATATTGGGTAATCAGCTTTGGCGATAGAGAAAATCCCTTACCGCGTTGAGCTCGCGAAGCACGGTTTCGTCGCGGCCGACGGCCTCTTTGATCTTGCGGTAGGAATGCATTATGGTTGAATGGTCTTTTTTGAGGTAATCACCAATGGTGGGATAGGAGAAGTTGCTTTCTTTGCGCATGAGATATATGGCGATTTGGCGCGGCCGCACGATTTCACTGCGCCGGCTGGTGCCCATAATTTCCTCGGTCTTCAGGTTGAAGAATTTGGCCACTTTTTTGACAATATGCTGGGCGGTGATCGCCTGGCGTTGACTGGCTCCAATCATAGTGGCCATAACCAGTTTGGCGCTTTTCACGTTGAACTCCCAGTCCTGAATCTGACAGCTGGCGATGAATTTGTTCAAAGCGCCTTCCAGCTCCCGGATGTTGTTTTGCACGTGGGAAGCCAAGTAGCCCAGCACTTCCGGATCAATGTTCATTCCCTGCTCCCGCCCTTTGGCGTCCAAAATGGCGATGCGGGTTTCCAGGTCCGGTTGTGAAATGTCGGCCATCATCCCACCTTCAAAACGGGAACAAAGCCGGTCCTCCAAGGCCGGGATTTCCCGGGGCGGACGGTCGCTGCAAAGCACCACCTGCCGGCCCGCCTGGTGCAAAGTGTTATAGGTGTGAAAAAATTCTTCCTGGCTTTTCTGTTTGCCGCCCAAAAACTGGATGTCGTCAATCAAGAAAATATCCACTTGGCGGTATTTGTCTTTGAATTCGGTCACTTCCTTTCTCCGGATTGAGCTGACCAAATCGCTGGCGAAGTTTTCCGCGCTGGCGTATTTCACTTTGGCCCCTTTGCTTTTTCGTGCGATGGCGTTACCAATGGCTTGAAGCAGGTGGGTTTTCCCCAGCCCCACTCCGCCGTATATGAACAAGGGATTATATTTGTTTCCCGGATCCTCCGCCACTGCCCGGGCGGCCGCCTCTGCCAAAGCGTTGTTGCTGCCCACCACGAAAGATTCAAAAGTGTAGCGGGGATTAAGCCCGGTGCGCTCCTGCAGTCCGAATTTGTGCATTTTTAAATCTTTTTTGATTCCCAAAGCGCTGGGCTTGGCCGCAGGGGCTTTGGTCTCCGCAACCTTTCCTTCTTTCTTCTCGCTGATGTAATAGCTGATTTCCTGCACCCCGGTGCAGAAACTTTTTAGAGACTGTAAAATTTGTTTATTGTGTTTTTCCTCTAACCATTTTTTGCTAAACCCGTTCGGCACCCGTATAATAGCTTTTCCACTGTCTAAAGACATAATACTGGTGTTTTGGAACCAAGTGGAAAACTGGGCTTTCCCCACGGTGAGCTCCATCTCCCCGAGCACCGCCTGCCAGATTTTATCCAGGGTTGTCGCGTTTGACATGGCTTAATTTTTTATTGGGCTTATTAGCTTGCAATAGGTATCACTGATTTTATATGGGTTTTTTCAAAATTCCAATCCCCTTTGGGAGCCACTAAAAAAAATTATAATAAAAATTGTCAAAATGACCAAAAACCGCATCGGAATAAGGAAAATTAAAAAACTGTGGAAAGTTTTCCACAGGATGGGGAAAAGATGTGGATAAGTATTACTGCCGGACTGATTTCCAATCGCCGTATTTTATCTTCTTAAGCTTGGATTCAGCTTCCCTGACCGTGTCCTGCCAGCGGCGCTGAACCACTCTTTTCTCCATCTGATCACCCTTGTGCACCCGCAGCTCAAATTTGAAACGGCGCAGATTTTTTTCGATGCGAATCAGTTTGATTTTAAGTTCCGTTTGCTCGTTTTCCAGAATATCAATTTCTTTCTCTTCGTTGCGGATTTTGTTTTCCAGGTCGGCCAAGTCTTTATTGATGGCGTTCAATTCCCGTTTACCGTTATTGAGTTCGGCGTCATAATAGCGCAGCAGATTTTCCCGTTTGACCCGGTCTTCCCTTCGGTCCTGAATCGGGTCATCCACCCGCGTCGGCGGCTCCGGCCGCTGCGGATTCGCAAGCGGCGCCGCGCTTTTGATTTTGGAAAAATCGGTGGGCGGTAAGGTGGTTTTTTGAATTATATTGTCAGTTGGGTCCAACGCCATCTTGTATATTTATTATCGCTCTTAATTCTATATTCGTTTAACCTCGAACGCAAAATTTACGGGATTAAATTTATATGGGCAAGATATCTTGAAGCTAGTCAAAGCCAAAAAAGATCTAGCCAGATCTTTGAGAATAAAAACTTGGGAGGGAAGAAAAATGCCCCAACCTCGAATTGATCTAGGAGAGTTAGAGCGGTATTATAGGGAAATGCTGAGAGAACACATACCCAGTTATTTGAGATTATACCAGCTGCGCGGTAGCGATAAAAATATCATCCGGCGGTCGGTTTACAAATTGTGTGGAAGCAATGAAACGATAGACGATGTGATAGATAGTGTTTCCGGTGATCCGCCATGGGGACCGTATTGGAGCGATTGGGCCGATTATCCCGGCGATCGGAAAGAATTGGTTGAATTTCTCGAAAAATGCAAAAGAAAACGGACAAATTCCAGAAAAGGAGTAAAGACAAAATGGCTAAGCCGTCAGTTAATTCGCCAGCCGAAGAAGAGTTAGATTCGAGAACAACGACATTTCTGGATATGCTTGCAAAGACCCTGGGACTGATCCAGGCTGAAGAGAATCTCGGATTAGCCAGGGTCAAGTGCGAGGATGCTTTTAGCGAAGCTGCTCGATCCGGATTTACAGCTGAAGTGAATGCCCTCCGTCATGCGATTGGCAGATTTAATTCCAAAGGGGGCCGAAAAATTTTTGTATCGACAACAGTAAGAGTTATCTGTTCAAAATTCCATGACAAGGAGAGCAGAGAACGAGCAGCTAAAGAAATAGGAAGTGAATTCGTGCGAGGCATCTCGAAGGAGTTGAAGAGGGCAATAATGAGAGAAATTCGGGCAATGTCTTAATAGGGAGGACGATATGAAAGACAATTGTGCAAATAAGGATGTGCTGAACGCGAAAGGGTGGGGCTTTGTAAGGATCGTGTGCGCGGGATTTGGTTATGCTCAAGCCATGGAGAAAGTGGGACCAGCAAGCGCGAAACTGGACGGATTAATTGCCGAGCAGAAGATGTTTGACCCCGAAGCGAACTCGACTGAGTTACGAGTGATGATGGAGGTGTTGGCCGCTCCCAAGAAAGAGCGCCCCAAGAATGTGGACAGGATAATTGGGGAAATCGCCAGCAAGATTTGTGAATATTTCCCAACAATCGGGGAAAGAGAAAGCGCTGTCGGACAGTTGGTTCTCTCGGTAATTGACAACAGGGGCAGCTTTACTTTCTCCCTTTACAAAGCTATTGTTGCCAAAATCAAACAAGCCGTCTAGTAAGCTTAGGCGACTCAAACATTTTTTACTGAACTTATGTTGGCTGTACAAAATTTCTTGTGCAGCCGTTTTGTTTTAGAGGGTAATTTTCCCCAGTTTAATCTCTAGTTGTTCCATTTCTCCGTGATCAGTTTCGTGGTTATAGCCCAGAAGATGGAGATAACCGTGGATGAATAGCTCTTTGATGTTTCGCTCGCCGGATTTTATCCAGTCGTAATTGATATAAATCTCGTCTAGGTCGTCAGTAAAACTTAAAACATCGGTTTCCTTATCTAACTTTCGATAAGTTTTATTCAATTCCCGGATCTTTTTTCCGCCAACAAAAATAACCTTGGCCACTTTCAGGTTGCCAAGTTTTATCCTCTTTTCTATCTCGCCAAGCTCCTTGGCGATTGATTTCTTTACCTCCGGCCTCTCTTTGATATCCCAAAAAGTGAGCAACATATTACAACGAGCGACGTTGATAAATTTTTCCCTTGCGGAAATGCTCTTCTTCGAGCTTGCCCAGTTTGTGCAGCAATTCGTATTCCTTCTTTTTCTCGACGCGATAAAGCGCGCGAATTCTTTTCTCGCGCTTGGTGTAGTCCTTTTTGTAGAACCGGCCTTGTCGCGCCCGCACTCCGATGCCGCTGGCCTGCCACTGTCGCGTGAACCGGCGGATCAGAGTTTCCGGGCTTTCATTCTCTTTTCGGCGAACTTCAACCATGGTGAAAACCTCCCTTTCTAGATTATATAAAATAAAAAACGGCTGGATTTAATGTATCCCAAAGATTTTGTAACACTAAACAAAATTACCGGCAACAGTTACCAGGTCCAACCGGACAATAGGCTTTTAACTTCCTCATTTATTCCTGATACCCAATCGTGGCGGAGCTCAAAAAAATAAAGGATTCCTAAAAATAATAGACATAATATACTGACCGTCAGCACCATCTTGAGATTGCCCATAATTTCTTGGGATTTTTCTTCCTCGAAGGAAAGGTAAACCGGCTTTTTCGCTTCGGGGGCAGATTTTACTGGTTCAGGAGTTCTTTGACTTTCTTTGTTTTCTGAATATTGGATGTTTTCCTTTACCGGCTCATAGCTTGGCGTTTCGGATACGGCAGGCTTGCTGATATGGTGCATTTTACGGAATTTTCGGCTCCAGCGTTTTTTCTTATTGCGTCGCGACACAATTTTTAATTAGGAAATTATTTTGTCGATGACTCCGTAGGCCTTGGCTTCATCAGCGGACATATAGAAATCGCGGTCGGTATCTTTCTCGATTCTCTTGAGCGGCTGGCCGGTGTGCTTGGCAATAATCTTATTTAAGCGGTCCTTCATCTTGAGAATGTGTTTGGCGGAAATTTCGATGTCGCTGGCTTGGCCTTGGGCGCCGCCCATCACCTGGTGCAGTAGGATCTCAGAGTTGGGCAGGGCGCAGCGTTTGCCCTTTTTGCCGGCGGCAAGAAGGTCTGCTCCCATGCTGGCTGCCATCCCCACGCAAATAGTAGAAATATCGTTTTTAACGTACTGCATGGTGTCGTAGATGGCTAATCCCGCGCTCACCGAGCCGCCGGGGGAGTTGATGTAAAGCTTGATGTCGTCTTCGCTGGATTGGTTATCGAGGAATAGTAATTGGGCGATCACGGTATTCGCGACCGCGTCGTCAATCGGCCCGCCCAAAAAAATAATGCGTTCTTTCAGAAGGCGCGAGTAGATGTCATAAGCCCGCTCCCCCTGGGAAGATTTTTCAATGACAGTTGGAATCAGGTACATATTTGTCTCTTAATGAAGTTAGCTTTTTTACAGTTCCAGTCTAGCCCAAATTACCTTTTTTAGCAACAAAATAGCGAATATCTTTTGATGGTGAGGCTCAGTTAATAATTTTTTAATCACTTTTTAATATTCACTTTGCTATACTGGATTTTATGGAAAAAGATTTTGATAATTGGAATTCTCTTAAGAAACGTTTAGACAAGAAGTTTGTAACCTATTGTCACGAAGGAGAGATTTGGTGGTGTAGCATTGGAATTAATATTGGACACGAAGAGAATGGCAAGAATATAAATTTTGAGAGGCCGGTTTTAATTCTAAAAATATTTAGCAAAGATTTAGTTTGTATAATTCCTTCAACAAGCAAGATAAAAAATAGAAAATATTATTTCAAACTGTTTTTTAAAGGCAAATACAGTTCAATTATTTTATCCCAAGTAAGAGTAATAAGTCCGAAAAGATTACTTAGAAAAATTACCCAAATCGATAAATTCGAGCTTAGAAAAATCAAAAGAACTTTGAAATATTATCTACTAAATTAAGCGGATCTCCCTTAAAGGGAGATCCTCGGAGCCGCGTATCCATTTCAATCAAACGTGGCATTTGATTATATGTTACATCGTCAATTAATTTTGTCAACCAAAATCTTAACCGAACCTCAGCAAAAAGAAAGGCCGCAGGGCAACCCACGGCATTAGTACATTATTAGAACTGGGCAGAGACTCATTGTCTGAAACTTTCGATAAATTCTCGTATGTCCTCAGCGGTCATCTCACCAGCTTTCAACATCGCTTTGTAGAACATACCTGAAGATTCGTTGGCCTCAATGTTTTCTCTGCATCTACGGGGATCTTTCCGAATCTCCCTCAAGATTGTATCAATTGCTTTTTCGGGTTCCCCTCTTTCCAAAACGGCTAAAGCCCTGTCTTTTGCAGCCCTATAATCGAAGTCCTGGTCGTCTTTGCTCTCACCTTCAGAAAAACCTTCGATGAAGTTTCTGACTTTGTCTTCGTCTAGACCCGGGTCGTTTCTTAATGAAAAACCCAAGTTGGCTACGAGTGTTTTTAGTGCTTCTGGTTGCGCGGGATTTTTGGAATAGTCGCTTACCATCGAATCGATAGCTTCCTTTAACTCTCCTTCCTCTAAGATCTCCAGGGCTCTCTCTTTTGCCAATCTGATTTGATTATTCACAGCTTCCTCCTATTTAGATATAATATATTGTTGAAAGGGCGGGCCTTTTTCAGGCTTCATTTATGACTTTTTACTCTATATGAATAATATTTTATGTCAATAGCACAAAAAATTGCCTAAGCGGTTTTTTGTAGGTCAAAGACGAAAGAATATTCTAGTGTTCGTGATCGTGGTGATGGTGTTCGTGTTCATTTTCCAGTTGGTCGAGCTGTTTTTGAATGTCTTCAGTGACGTGGTTTTTCTTCTCCAGGAATTGGAGGGTTTTGTCAAAGCAAAGAGATAAGGTTACGCGGGATTTGAGCGATTCGGGGCTGCCCAGGGCTTCGCGGGCTTCCTGCGGTTTTTTGAACGAACCAAGGATATGTTTGATTTCTTTTTCCACTTCCTCATCGCTGGGGACGATTTTTTCCTTGAGAGCGATGGCCTCGAGGATTCGTTGTAATTTCAGTTCCCGCTGGGCTTTTTCTTCGAATACTTTATCTAATTTTTTCAGTTTCTCGTCGGTTGAATCTTTTTCGGCGTTGCCCATTTTACCGAGTTGCTGCTCAAAATTCTTCTTATAGTTTCGGGCGCTGCGTTCCACGATGGATTGGGGTACTTCGATATCAATCGCTTCTATTAGCGCTTTGGTTAATACTTCGCGGCGGGCTTCCAGCTCTCCATAAAGTTTTTCCATCTGCAGGCCTTCCCGCAAGCTGGTTTTGAGGTCGTCGAGAGAGTGGAAATGGCCGAGCGATTTGGCGAATTCATCGTCTAATGGGGGCGCTTGGGATTCAAAAATCTTTTCCACTTTTACCTTGCGGCCGTCTTCGAGAGTCTTTTCTTCGCCTTCTTTCATTCCTTCGGTGGCTTTGTCGAATTCCTCGCCATTCTGTTTGATTCCCCACTGGAAAAGATCTTTATTTTCTTTCTTCTCGGCGTCCTCAGGAGTACTTTCGGCAGGAGTAATCTTGATAAAGGCCATTCTGTCTTTACTTAAAGCTTCCTGGACTGGTTTTAAGATAGTCCGACGTTGCTGCAGTTCTTTGAGTCCGGTTTCTAAATCTTCGTCAGTTACTTTGATTTCTTCCGCTTTTTTACCGGGTTCGACTTTCAAATTCAGATATTTATCAGCAATGTCGGTTTCTTTGAGGCGCGGGAAATATTCAAAATGGCATTCCAGGGTGAAAGGCTCTTCTTTGGTGGATTTTACGTTGAGAATTTTCACGATTTCTCCCAATTCCTCGTCGTGATCTTTGGTCCAATCATTAATGATTTTTTCCTGGACTTTGGTGCCCATCAGCGCTTCCCAATCGCCGCTCGAGAGCAGCTTTTCTTTCACTTTATCCAAAGGGGCAAAACCCGGACGAAAACCCGCAATATTATATTCTTTGCACTTGGCATTCAAGATTTCCTTTTCCAATTCCTGCAGATCTTCCTTGGAATAGGATTTTTCCACGATTACTTCGGTGGGAGAAGGTTGCTTAATTATCTTCATGAACGGACTTATTTCTTAAGAATGGTCAGAATACGCGCGATGGTGCGGCGTTTTTGCGTGAACAAGTGGTTGCGGCGCAGCTTGCCCTCACTGTTACTGAAACGCAGCTTGCGCAATTTCTCCTTTTCTTCATTGAGAAGCGTAAGAAGCTCTTTTTCGGATTTTTGGCGTAGTTCTTTAATGGATATAACGGCCATAGTGGTGGTTTAGTGATGCAAACGGGCGACGAATCTGCAGCGGGCGGACAATTTACTACCGGCCAAACGGATGGCTTCGCGGGCGGTTGCTTCGGCGACTCCGTCGATTTCAAAAATAATGCGGCCGGCGTGGGCCACGGCCACGAAATGATCAACATCTCCCTTTCCTTTGCCCATGGGGACTTCCGCGCCTTTCTTGGTGACCGGACGGTCCGGGAAAACGCGGATCCAAATCTTACCTTCGCGTTGGACGAAACGGGTCATGGCGCGTCGGGCGGCCTCCAACTGGCGGGAAGAAATCCAAGAAGACTCAAGCACTTTAAGCCCGAATTTGCCAAAACGCAGCTTGTCGCCCCGTTTGGTGGTGCGGCGTAAGGTCGGCGTATGCTGTTTGCGGTGTTTGACTTTCTTAGGTAGCAACATAATCGTTATTTATTCTCTTGATCGACTTCGCCCTTATAAATCCAAACTTTCACTCCGATGGTGCCATAAGTGGTGTAGGCGATGGCCTTGCCGAAATCAATGTCGGCGCGGATGGTGTGCAGCGGAATTCCTCCCCGGGCAATCCATTCGCGGCGGGACATTTCGGCGCCGTTCAAACGGCCGCTCACCATGATTTTGGCCCCTTTGATTTCCGGTCGTTTCATCACCTGGTCCATGGTGCCCTTGAGCACGCGGCGGAAAGACATTCGTTTTTCCAGCTGGTCGGCCACGTTTTGGGCCACCAGCACCGCACTTTCTTCAAAGAAACGGATTTCTTTCACGTCCAAGGCCACGTTCACTTTGGATTTTTCGGTTTTTTGCAGTTTGGCCTGGATTTTATCCTTGATCATATTCACTCCCGCGCCGGATCGGCCGATAATCACCCCCGGTTTGCTGGTGTAGATGATGATGCGGACGGCGTTGGGCGCTCGTTCAATCTCCACTTCGCGGATGCCCGCGCCTTTAAGCTGGCTTTTGATGCCAGCGCGGATTTCCAAGTCTTCTTTCAAGCGTTTCTGGTAGTCTTTCTCGGAATACCAGCGGGATTTCCAGGGCTTGTTGACGCTTACTCTAAAACCGATTGGATTAACTTTCTGACCCATATAAAATTATTTAGCCTTTTTTAGTGGTGCGATGAATTAAACTCTTGAACTTATCCCCCAAGCGGGTGAATTTCGGTCGGCTCTCGATTTCTTTCTGGGGGGCTTTCTCGCCTTTTTGCGGTTCGGTTCCAAACTTTCCGGCGTCCGGCTTTGCTTTAGTATCCTTTTTGCCCACCATCTTGGCGGCCTTATCCGCTTCCTTGATGGCTTTCTGCACTTCTTCGTAGGAATAAGTCTTCATCTTGGATTTCTTGCCTTCTAACTTGTCCTCGGTCGGCTTGATTTCGTCCAAACAGACCAAAATGTGGCTGCGGCGCTTCAAAATCTTGGTGGCGTGGCCGTGGGCCCGGGGCATCCAGCGCTTCATGACCAATCCTTCCTGGGCTTCAATGCTCTTCACATACAAATTATCGGCCGATAAGCCGTAATTGTGCTTGGCATTGGCCACCGCGCTTTCCACCAGCTTTTTCACGATGCCGGCGGATTTGCGGGTGGTGAAATTCAAAATATCGAGAGCCTCCGAAACGGACTTCCCGCGAACCAGGTCAATGGCCAGTCGGGCTTTTCGGGGAGTGGTAATCGCATTTTTTACTTTCGCTCTGATTTCCATGTAAGCTGGTTATGATTATTTGGCGTTTTCTGCCGCCCGCGTGTCGACTTCTTTCTGGAGTTTCCCTCCGTGCTTAACGAATTTTCGGGTCGGGGCGAACTCTCCGAGCTTATGTCCCACCATTTCTTCCGTCACGAACACTTTCAAGAAACTCTTGCCGTTGTGGACGTCAAAAGTAAACCCGATCATTTTGGGGGAAATAGTGGCCGCGCGGCTCCAAGTCTTCACCGAAGATTTGTCGCCCGGGCTTTTTTTGCGTAATTTTTCTAGCAGCCTCTCGTCCACGAAAGGCCCTTTCTTAAGGCTTCTACTCATTCGCTAATATATAAAATATATATTTAGAAAAAAACACACTACTCCTGATAAATTGTTCAGGAGTTATCAAATAACTCACGAAGCTAGTTTAGCAGGAAAAAATTGATTTTGTAAAGTTTGGCCTGACATTGCTCAAAAAAACACCCCGAGGCATGTGTGCTCGGGGCTTATCGGGGGTTTGGAGGAAGGTTTATTATTAATTATGGGGGTCGGTACCATTGTATTCTGACCGTCCGTCGCAATCAGGGCATATCCCATCGCTATTCAGATATCGATCCCTGGTCGTTGCCTGACACATTTTGCATCTTTTCGCAACTCCGCCCGACAACAGACCTTTGTCGTCTACCATATTGTCTCCGCCAAAATATGACTCCGAATATTTTGAGTATGGGCGGTAGGGATAAGCTTCACGAGCTTGTTCCTCGGTCATGGGTTTGATAGCAACTTTTACTTCCGTATCATCCCATTTCTCAGTTCCAAAAAATTCACTGATCGGAGTTGGCATTTCTCAAGCCTCCCTTCTTAAATAGTAATGGATATCCCATTGTTTGAGTCGAGTACCAGCACAACTGGAATATCTTCCTGCGGTTGATTGATTTCATCGCCCGTTACCAGTATGGTAAGATTGCGAGGAAAGAAAAGTGGTCCCTTGAAACTATCAGGTAGAACTTCCATGGTTTACCTCCTTGGAATGGATCTCAGGTTAGAATCATTGAATAATTTGATATAGTCAATAGCTAACCGCTTATGGTGGTGCCGCGGAAGGGCTGGCCGAGAATGGCTTTTTCCAGGTTGGGCAGTTTTTCGCCGTTGACGAATTCCACCGTAATTTGGTTTTTGACACAAATTTGAGAAGCCTTGGGATCAAATGGGGTGACCATGCCCGGAATCCATTTATTACCGATAATCTTGCGGAACTCTTTCCAGGTTAATTGCTTTTGGGTTTTGGCATCTTTAAATTTGCGGGGATCTTTATCGTAAACATAGTCGATATTGGTGGCCACCACTATTTTTTTGG
>Ga0172371_10002752_pt1 | contig 27672 bp, 22 predicted proteins | sample Lak12m_FD_114543 | JGI IMG/M metagenome (GOLD analysis project Ga0172371, IMG submission 114543) | Freshwater microbial communities from Kabuno Bay, South-Kivu, Congo - kab_022012_12m | ecosystem: Environmental > Aquatic > Freshwater > Lake | place: Democratic Republic of the Congo: South-Kivu...
ATGTCCATTGTGGCCAGCGAGCCTTCATCATCGGCAATGGTCCCAGCCTGCGCCAGACTGACTTGTCCAAATTGCACAATGAATTCACCTTCGGGATGAACCGCATTTACATCCTGTTTCCCGAATTGGGTTTCAACACCACATATTTCCTCTCCATCAACGATCTGGTCATCGAGCAGTGCCGCGACGAAATTCTTGCCCTGTCAGTGCCCAAATTCCTCACCTGGCGCTCTCACCGCTTCTTTTCGCCAGAGACGTTCAACGTTCAGCCTTCAATATCAGCCTCGCCAATTTTCCTCTACACCACCTACACAGGCCCCAAATTCACTGGAGATATCCGCGGGCGCATGTGGGAAGGCGCCACGGTCACTTACGTTGCCCTCCAATTGGCTTTCCACATGGGCTTTTCGCAGGTCATCCTCATCGGAGTGGATCACAACTTTGTCAGCAAGGGGGCGGCCAATCAGACCGTCACTTCGCAAGGTGATGACCCCAATCACTTCACACCTGACTACTTCAGCAAGGGCTTCCGCTGGCAGCTCCCTGATTTGCAGACCTCCGAGCGTGCCTATCGCCTGGCAAAAGCCGCCTATGACGCCAATGGACGCCAGGTCCTGGATGCCACCATCGGCGGCAAGTTGACCGTTTTTCCCAAAGTAGATTACACCACCCTCTTCTAAATCTCCCCTGTCCCTTCTCTCGGCTCACCTCTCACGTGTCACTCATCACTATCACTCCCATGCCTCCCCTTGTCTCCATCGTTACCCCATCTTACAACCAGGTGCAATTCCTGGAGCAGACCATCCGCTCGGTCTTGGAGCAAGATTACTTGCGCATGGAATATTTCATTGTGGATGGGGGTTCAACGGATGGCAGCGTGGAGGTCATTGAGAAATATGCCGACCGTCTGGCGTGGTGGGTCTCAGAGAAGGACAAGGGTCAGGCGGATGCCATCAATAAGGGGCTGCGTCGCGCCCGGGGTGAGATTGTCGCCTGGCTGAATTCGGATGATTTATACGAACCAGGCGCTGTGTCGGCGGCCGTTTCTGCGCTCCAGGCGAACCCGGACGCGGGCTTGGTCTACTCAGATGCCTATTCTATTGATTCGGCTGGACGGGCGTTCAATTTGATGCGCGCCCGCCAGTATGATCTCGTGGATTTGCTTTCATTCAACATCATTTGCCAGCCAACCGTGTTCATGCGCCGCGATATCCTTGAGCGGGCTGGCTTTCTTGATGAGACTTACCACATGCTGCTCGATCATCAGCTCTGGATCCGCATGGCGCGCCTGGCAAGAATGACCTACGTTCCGCAGAATTGGGCCGCGGCGCGCTTCCATGGAGGGGCGAAGAATCTGGCGCAGGCGCCGCGCTTCGGCCAGGAAGCCTACCTCGTCCTGGACTGGGCGCAGACCCAGCCCGATTTGGCCGGATTGATCGCGCAATACAAGCGGTGGATTTTTGCCTGCGCGCATCGTTTCAACGCCCGTTATATGTTGGACGGCGGCCAGCCGTTGGCCGCCCTGAAATCTTACTGGCGCAGCGCGGTGTTCAGTCCATCCAGCGCGCTGGTGGAATGGCACCGCATCATTTTCGCTGTTCTGAGCCTGTTTGGTCTAGGGCCACTCAGGAAGCTCTATGCACAGCTGGCATACCGCCGATTCACAAAATCCCACAGGCGGGTGTTATCCTGAAAAATCAAGACCGTCCACCTGGTGTCCAGGCGGGAGATTTACTCGCATCTGATCGGGCATCCCCTCGCAGGCAATGGGGCTGGTTCCTCCTTGCCGCGCTGTTACTGCTGGCAGCGCTCCCTCTTCTTTGGGCTATTCCCCAACCATACGAAGTTTTAAAATCGCTCGGCGATTCGTTGACGCGGGATGGCAATTTCACCACCCTCAAGACCTATAACCTGGGCGTTTTCAAGGTGCTTTTTACCTCCGCTGCCCTCATTTTGCTGGCAGCTGCTTACCTGACGGCATTCCAGCGAATGGGTTGGCGCCGCCTCGGGTCGGTGGCGGCGCGCCTCCTCGCTGACTTCCGTTGCTTCTGGAAGGTACCCAGACTGCAAAAATGCGATAACAGGTATCTTCTTGCCTTGGCGTTGATTACCGTGATGGCTGTCATTTTTCGGCTGGATCGCATCTACGCGCCGTTCGGACATGACGAGGCTTACACTTTTATTGCCTTTTCCTCGAATTCGCTTTTCGACACCATCACAGCCTACCACCTGCCCAATAACCATGTTTTTCATAGCGTCCTGGTAAATATCGTAACACACCTGCTGGGCATTCAACCCTGGGTCGTGCGATTGCCTGCTTTTATTGCCGGTGTTCTGATGGTTCCAGCGGCATACTTGTTGGCTAAGACCCTCTACGACAAAGAGACCGCCCTCGCCAGCGCCTTGTTGGCTGCCTACTCGCCAGCCCTGGTCAGTTATTCCACCAATGCGCGTGGTTATACCATCCTGGCATTGATCAGATTGCTGCTCTTGGCCTTGGGGGTATTCGTAAGGAGGGAAAGCAACCTCTTTGCCTGGTTGCTGATCATCTTGTTTTCTGCCATTGGCTTCTTTACCATACCTGTGATGTTGTTTCCGTTTGGGGTGGTATTCACCTGGCTCTTCATGATCAATCTTGTCGAAAAGCCCGGCGTGTATTCCTCAAGGATGTCTTTCTTCAAGTACTGGCTTATCGCCGGTATTGCCGTCATTGTATTGGCGCTATTACTCTATACACCCATCTTTATCTATTCTGGCATAAAAGATTTCTTTGCGAATGGTGTCATTGCCCCGTTAAGCTGGCCAGTCTTCCCGGCTACATTGCAGAGCAGGTTGGTGGAAACATGGTTAGAATGGCAGAAAGGCTTTCCTCCGGCGCTGGTTATCCTGCTCGGACTTGGTTTCACGCTTGGCTTGATTCTCCATCGCCGCATCTCCTGCCAGAAGCTGCCTGTGCAGCTCGCCGCCTTAACCTGGATATTGATCCTGTTGCTCATGCGGCGGCCAAACGCTTCAGCACGGTTTTGGCTGTTCTTGCTGCCGTTGACCTGCATCTGGTCGGTGGCGGGGGTCATCGGGTTGCTCAAAGTCATTGCGTCCAGATTTACGCCTCGGTGTCCACTGGCGCATGTGATCGTCGGCGTGTCATTGCTGGGTGTCACGGTCTTGGCGCTTCGCCTGCTGCCCGGCATGCCGGAACAATGGGCTTCCAAGGGGGAACCCGAGAGCATCGTCCTCTTCCTAAAAGACGATCTTCGGGACGCGGATTTGATTCTCGTCACATCGTCGGATGGTCCAGCTGTGTGGTACTATTCACGTTTGTATGGCGTCGCCGACTCCCACTTCGATGGCACGCAACCGTTTGAGCGGGTGTTCATTATCGTCAGCCTTGCCGAGCAGCAAACTGTTGCCTCCATCTTCCGCGACCTCAGCCTCTCGCCGCCAGTAGATTTGGATCAACCCAGGTTGATCCAGAAATTCGGCAGGTTGTCGCTTTACGAGTATGAGGCGGCACCTGCCCCATAGTGACGACTTCACTTTTTCCTTCACGATTAAAGCCGCCGCGTCCAAACCTCAGTTGTGACGGCTTCAGTCGTCAACTTGGCGGTTAAAACCGCCGCTCCACAGCCTTTCGAGATCGTTTATGAACGAGGAGCCTCCTCATGTTCTACCGCAAATTAATCAACCAGCGCCTTAAGCGCTTTTGGTTGAACCTGCTCGTTGCCGTCCTTCTCCTCATCGGCCTGGCAGTGCGGCTGTATGGACTGACCGATCCGCCCCTGGATTACCAGCCCACTCGACAGTTGATGAATGCTATCGTGGCGCGCGGGATATACTACCAGATGCTTCCCTCCGCCGATCCGCAAGAGCGCGAAGCGGCGATCCATCTGATGCGCGCCGTCGAACAGGATGAGCCGCGCATCGAGAACTTCATCGTTGCCGTGACCTATCTTGCGATCGGCGGCGAGCACGTTTGGGTGGCGCGCATTTACTCCTCCCTCTTTTGGATCGTAGGCGGAATCTTCCTTTTCCTGCTTGCCCGGAGGATGATCTCGGCGCGCGCGGCGACGGTCGCGTTGGGATATTATCTTCTCCTGCCCTTTACCATCCTGGCAAGTCGCTCTTTCCAGGTTGACCCGATGATGGTCATGTTCATCATCTTAACTGCCTACGTCTTCTACCGTTGGGGTGAAGAGCAAACCTGGAAATGGGCCATCTGTGCCGGGCTGCTCGCCGGATTGACCATCCTGGTCAAAGTAACGGCAGCTTTCCCGCTGATTGGCATGGCCATGGGCATCATTCTGAGTCAGATGGGCTTCCGCCGCGCCCTCAGGTCGCCGCAGGTTTGGTCCATTATTCTGCTCGCTGCGCTGCCGGGCGTCCTCTATTACTTCATTGGGATCTCCTCGCGTGCTTCGAGCTATTTTGGCTTCTGGAATCTCTCGCTCGCCAACAAGCTGCTCGACCCGTCGTACTACGTCCGTTGGCTGTCGTTCCTGCATGGCATCGTGGATCTGACCATCTTTTTCCTCGCGCTGGGTGGGATGCTTATGGCACCACCCAAAGTCCGCGCCCCCTTATTGGGGATGTGGGTCGGCTATTTCGTATACGGTTTGTTCTTCCCTTTCCAGATCCCGACCCACGATTACTACCACTTAATGCTCATGCCGATCATTTCTTTATCACTATCTCCGATTGCCGAGTTGATCCTTGACCGCTTGAGTAAACAGGCATTTTTGTGGAAAGGGATTGCAGCCGTGGCTTTGACGTTCTGTGTGGTGTATCCGGCTTGGGTCGGACGCTCGGCAATATATGTCACCGGCAACAACTATCGCCGCGAGCCGCCCATCTGGGCCGAGATCGGACGCGTTCTGCCGACTGACGGCCATGTGGTAGCCCTGACGCATGACTACGGCTACCGACTTTCGTACTATGGTTGGCGGATGCCGAATATGCTCTGGCCCACCGGTCCGGATTTCGACCTGGCTGCGGCGCGCGGCGTTACCCAGCAGGATTTCCAATCCATGTTCGCCGATCGCACAAATGGGATGCGTTACTTCCTCGTAACGCTTGGAGGCGAGTTGGATAGCCAGGCCAACTTGAAGGAGATGTTGTACAATCACTACACACTCATCAGCCAGGGAGATGGCTACTGGATATTTGATCTCAACCGCCCCCTTCTCGCTCCTTGAACAAAATGCTCGTCTCCATCGTCACCCCTTCTTTCAACCAGGCGCCGTACCTGGAAACCACAATCCGCTCGGTGTTGGAGCAGGGCTATCCTGAACTCGAATATATTATTGTGGATGGCGGCTCGACGGATGGCTCGGTGAAGATCATCGAGAAATATGCTCATCGCCTGGCATGGTGGGTCTCGGAGCGGGATAAGGGCCAGACCGATGCGATCAACAAGGGCTTCGCCCATGCTAAAGGCGAGATACTGGCCTGGCTCAACTCGGATGATACCTACCAGCCCGGTGCGGTGGTCGAGGCGGTGGAATTCTTGCGCGACCAGCCCGAGGTCGGGCTTGTCTACGGCGATGCCAATTTTATGGACGGGAGCGGGTGCGTTATTGGCCGGTTCCCAGCCGCCCAGACCGATTACCGTCGCCTTCGGCGCGGCTACGTCCACATTCCCCAGCAGGCAGCCTTCTTCCGCGCCGACCTGTGGCGCAAGGTGGGGCCTCTGGATCCCTCGTTCTATTTCGCCATGGACTACGACCTGTGGGTGCGCCTGGCCGCGTTGGCGCAGGTGAGATATGTCCCGCATGTGTGGGCTAATTTCCGCCTGCACACCCACGGGAAGACGGTCGCCGCTGATGACCGTTGTTGGCCGGAGATGTTACGCGTTCACTTCCGTGACGGCGGCTCGTGGTTCGGCATCCTTCCGGTAAAATATCTATTGCGAAAAACGATCGCCCCCCTCTGGCACCTCCGGCTATTGTGGAAAATGAGAGGAACATCTCAATGAAAAAGTGGCTGCTCAAGCCTCCCTCGCCACAGGATGTCACCCGTTTGCTCCTGGCATACCGGCTTTGGCTGGTCAGCGCCGCGTTGGGTGCTCTGCTCGGCGTTTTGGCTTTCCTGGTTATCCCGCCGGCTTACCGGGCTCAGGCCACCGTGGTGGTAGATCACAATCTCGAACAAGCCAGGCCCGACGCGCAAACCGACCGCGATTTGTTTAAATACCTTTCACGCGAGACCTCCAAGCTGGTTGAAGTGGCCTGGTCGGACGCGACGCTTCAAACGGTGGCAGGTCTGGTGCCGGGGACGAACATCACCGATTTGCGAAACAAGAAGCTGCACCTCAGCCAACCCAGCGACGGTGCCTGGCACTTCTACGCTGACGATTCAGACCCGGCGCGGGCCGGGCAAATAGCCGCAGCCTGGGCAAAGGCTTTTACCGGAATGGTTCAGCAGGGTGTCGCAACCGCAATGGGAATTGATGCGGATCGTTCCAGGCTGAATGCCGGTGTGGACCCGGATGAAAAAGCATCGCTGGAAGCAGAAATCCAGAAATTGGAAAGTCAATCACTGGGAATCAGTCCATATGTGCAGGTCAGCCTTAGTCAATCCACTCAATTGCCCGTGGAGCGGGCGGTCAGTCTGGGGACGTACCTGCTCGTCGGTGTTGCTGCAGGTTTTGTGCTGGCAGCCTGTGGAGTGCTTTTATTTGGCGGGGAGAAGAGATGACTTTTTCAGTTTCGCTGGATCGCTGGCTGGATCGCCTCACAGGGTTCCTTTGGGGAATTACATTGCTCACCCTGCCTGTCACCAGCTTTCCATATTTTCCTTTCTTTGGACCGGAAACTCAGGTGAGGCCGCTCTCGCTGTATCCGATGTTTTTGCTCCTCCCCATCTTGGCCATCCGAATCTGGCGCCGGAAGATCACGCTTTGGGATGAAAGCCTCTCCCCTTTTATCGTTTTTATTTTAATAACCTTGCTGACAAGTGCGGTGGGTGCCCTGTATGCCCCATTGGATTTACGCGGGCAGCAGTATTGGGGAAGGGTTGGGCGTGCCTGGCTTACAATGGCAATCGGTCTGGCTTTCCTGCTCTACGCCATGTGGCTGATCCGATCCCCACAACAGTTGCGATCTTCATTGAAGTGGTTGTACGTTGGCTTGGGTGTAACGTTTTTCTGGGATGTGCTCTTGTTCCTTTCTGTAACCACCCCTTGGATCGATCGATCAGTGATCTCGAGATTGCAGGATAATTTTACCATTGCCACTTCTTCGGATTGGGGATTGCGCACCCCGGGTTTCTCGCTCGAACCCTCCTGGCTGGCGGGACAATTGGCTACTCTCTACCTCCCCTGGCTCTTCGCTTCCCTCATGTCCGGATACCGCGTCAGCCGTTACCGCTGGCTGGAGATCGTCCTGTTTGGCATGGCATGCATATCCTTGCTTTTGACATACTCGCGCGGTGGAATTGCTCTGGCGCTCGTCGCTGCACTTATGACTGCCATCCTGACCGGGCGCCAGCAACTCCTGCTTATCTGGCGTTGGTGGATGGAACCTTTCCGGCATACGAGATCTCAGGGGCACCCCTGGCGTTCTGCGGCGATTCGTGTCAGCGTTCTTTTCTTGCTTTGCTCAACCCTGGCTGCAAGTCTATTCCTCCTCTCGCGTAGCAATTACTTTGCCCAGCTGTGGCTTTCCAAGAAAACAGACTTGATCGGGTATATCGTGGACATCTATGCCGGGCCGCGCCTTGCTTATTCCTGGGCTGCGCTGAAAACATTCGCCGCCCATCCATTGAGCGGGGTCGGGCTTGGAGCGAGCGGACTTTATCTGCTTCATTTCCTTCCGGATTGGTCGCGCACCTTGATTCCGGAAACTACGCTGTTGCTTGCTCCTCAGTCGGTGGCTTTCTTGAATCCCAAGAACCTCTACGCCCGTCTTCTGGCTGAGACCGGCATATTTGGCTTTACTGCATTCGTCATCTTTTATCTCTATGTCCTTGGTAAAATCCATGCTTTCCTGCGGAATAAAGAGCAGCGCTTCCTGGGTATGGCAGGTTTGTTCACTTGGCTTGCCCTTGTTCTGTACTGCTTTACCCAGGATTCCTTTGCCATGCCAAATATGTGGATCAATCTTGGCATCTTGTTGGGATTGGCAGGTGCCTATAAAACAGCAGCGGAAGAACCCGCCCTCGGGCTTCACTCTGCTTGATATTGATATCCTCCCCAGCCTGCCTTGCCCGTTGGTTGGGGTTATCCCTTTTGCGCGTTCGAGGTGCTATGCCATTTGCTGCCGGGATGCACTATTTTATTAATGATTTCCAACCGGAGGCGGCAGATGGAGGTGTAATGTTCAAGCCTCCGGTGATCTTGATCCATGGGGCGGGTGGGAACCATCTTTTCTGGCCACCGGAGATTCGTCGGCTCATTGGACAGCGTATCCTTGCCCTCGACCTGCCTGGCCATGGAAAATCGGGGGGTGTCGGGCTTCAGTCCATCCGTGATTACACCCGTAGCGTCATTGACTTTATGGATGCAGTTGGACTCTCCAGAGCGGTAATTGTTGGGCATTCGATGGGTGGCGCGATCGCCCTGACCCTTGGTCTGGATTCTGCTGACCGTGTCATCGGACTCGTTCTGATCGCCACCGGCGGGCGCTTGCGCGTGGCATCACCGGTATTGGAGAACACTACCAACGTGGCCACTTTCCCATTGGCAGTACAGCTCATCATCGAATGGGCATTTGGGCCGCAGGTCGATCCACAATTGAAGACCACCGCTGCCCGTCGCATGGCCGAAACACGCCCGGCAGTGCTGCATGGCGATTTGCTGGCTTGTGATGATTTCGATGTGATGGAGCGGCTGGGCGGGATTACCCTTCCAGCATTGGTACTGTGCGGCACCGAAGATAAACTGACCCCGCTGCTCTATTCCAAGACCCTGGCGGCGCGCATCCCCGGCGCCGCCCTCCAGACTGTTGATCGTGCTGGTCACATGGTGATGTTGGAAGAGCCTCGCCGCGTGGCGGGGGCGCTGGGGGTATTCTTAAAGACACTGCATTATGTACCGGGAATGTAAGGAGAAATGTTTTATAGCATTTCTTTTAGAATTGGCAACGCATTCTTGATTGCTCGCGCCCGATGGCTTAGGCGGTTTTTTTCATCCATGCTGAGCTCGGCCATCGTTTTTCCGAGGACGGGAATGAGAAAGATCGGGTCGTAACCAAAGCCATTCGTTCCGCGCTCCTCGGAGATGATCTCGCCTTCGCAATTGCCCATCGCGTAACGCACCTCGCCACTTGGCGAGGCGATTGCCACGGTGGCACGGAAGCGCGCTGTCCATGGGCCTGGCTTGCCCTGTAAACACTGCAGGAGATAAATGCGCCGGTCAGCGTCGGTGGACTCCTGCCCGGGAGTAAAACGGTGGGAGTGTAAACCGGGCGCGCCGGCAAGGGCATTCACTTCTAAGCCCGAGTCGTCGCCCAAAGAAACCAGTCCGCTGGCGTGCGCGAAGGCTATTGCTTTTTTCGCAGCGTTCTCCGCATAGGTTTTCCCATCTTCAGGTACATCTAGCTCAAGGCTGAGATCTGCTGGAAGCAGCAGTTCAAACCATAATTTACCCAGCAGAGCCTGCATCTCGCGGGCTTTACTGCGGTTGTTGGTGGCAAGAAGTAACTTTGGCATAAACCCTTTTATATCTCCGCTCATCCCCGATTGATTTTCTTAAACGCCCAGGTAGCGTGTTCGCGGATTAGGGGTTCGGAATCCTGTGTGGCGTGCTCTAGCGCGGCGAGGGCTTGGGCTCCCGAGGTTTTTAAAATCTCGGGGGCTTGCGCAAGGGTATTTCCGAGGGCGACCGCCACATTACGCAGGTAGCCTCGCCGTTTGGCGCGCCGGATCGGGCTATCCTTGAACTTGCGGTTGAATTCCTGGGGGCTGAGCGTTAGTTCAGCGATCAAATCCGGGCTCGGCACGCCGGGATGTGGCATAAAGGCCAGGTGGTCTTCCAGCGGGTCAATCCGATTCCATGGACAGACCACCTGGCAAACATCGCAGCCAAAGACCCAATCGCCCAAACTCGGGCGAAGGTCGAGTGGGATTTCTCCTTTCAACTCGATGGTCAGATAGGAAACGCATCGGCGGGCGTCTAGGGTGCGGTTAGGAAGAATGGCGCCAGTCGGGCAGGTATCGATGCAGCGCGTGCAGGTGCCGCAGCGGTCCATGGCGAAGGGGGTATCCGGCGAAAGGTCAAGGCTGAGCAGGATTTCTGCCAGAAGCAAGTACGAGCCGAGCCGGGGATTGATGAGGCAGGTGTTTTTACCGATCCAGCCCAGCCCGGCGCGCTGCGCCAGATCGCGCTCCAGGATGGGACCGGTATCGGTGTAAACGCGGCTTGGGACGGCATGCCCCAAGCAGGCTTCGATGAACGCGACGAGGGCGAGAAGGTATTCGGGTAGGACAAGGTGATAATCCCTGCCCCAGGCATAGGCTGCGATCCGCCCTGCCCCAGTCCTGCCCTCCCCTGTTTTGTACTCCAATAAAGGGGGAGGGTTGGTGTGGGGGTGGGGGGTCGGGTGGCGGACGCCCAATACGAGGATGGAGCGGCAATCAGGCAGCAACAGGCGGGGATCCAGCCGGCAGGACCGGGCAGGTTCCTTCGCCAGATACATCATCTCGCCATGCCGCCCCAGGGCCAGCCAGTTCTCATAGACCGGGCCATGGGGCGGTGGATCGGGTGTGGTGATGCCAGCCAGGGAAAATCCCAGCCGATTGGCTTCAATTTTTATAGACTGCTCGAATGTTCCTGGCACGGTCAGGGGGTTGGCGTCGCGCTGATTTTAATGATGATGGTCAGATCAATACCGAAGTTAAAACCGTTATTGTTTTGCATCCTGAAATGCGCGCCGTACTGGCCCGCCGCGAGCGGTGCGGTGAGCGTCACTGAAATATCCACCTCTTCGCCGGGATCGATCACGCGCGTCATATATACCGGCGGTGCCGTATTCCAATTGGTTCCTTCACCTCCCCAGCCAAAGACAAGCCGGTAGCTGGTCGTCCAGGCGCACGTCCCGTTGTTCTTTACCTTCCAGGTTTTTACGAATTGGGCACCGGGTGCCATCTCGCTGAAATCTGGAATGGTGATATCGCTTATCCATGCCGCGTTATCACAGGATTGGGCACTTGTCGGCAATTGTGTACCGATGACTAGTGGCGTGTTCGTGGGGAGGGGAGTACCGGGAGTATCCGTAATCAACGGGGTTTTAGAAGGTCCAATGGTGGGAGATTCACTTGGGAGTGGTGTGATCGTTGGCGTGGGTGTCACCACTGCAGCGGTTTGGGAAATGATGGCGAACGCGGTTTGTACTGCGGCGGTGTAGATGGCATTCGAATTGACGGGAGTTTGTGTCGCTTTGGCGCCACCGCAGGCACTCAACATGAGTATGAGTGGGATATGGATAATCCATCTGGGATTAAGAATACGCATTAGTCTCTCCGTTCGATCCACAGGTTAACAATTCGAATTTTCGGTGATTATAACTGATTTGGGTGATGGCTTAAACTCCCACTTTCCGATCCTTCATTCAAAGGATATACCTTAAAACAGGGTCAGGCGGACGAGATGCGTCCGCCTGACCAAGTTAATTGATATGGTCTTTCGTGTGATGTTAGGTGACCGTATGCCCAGTGGTTGTCACATTGACTAAATAATTCACATCACCATTATAAGTGGCTGTGATGGTCTTTATGCCGCTGGTATTGAAGACGATAGTGCAAGTGCCGGCGCCCCCCACCAGGGTTATCGTGCAATTGGTATCTGCTCCGGTAATGGCCACCTCTCCAGTCGGGGTGAGACCAGCCCCTGTCACCGTAACAGTCACCGTGACAGCTTCATAAGGAGCAGATGGCTCAGGTGTTACACTCGTAATGGTGACGGTTGCAGCTCCTTTTTGAACTGTGTGGTTGGCAGTACCTGAACTACCAACATAATTTCCATCGCCTTCATATGTGGCCGTAAGTGTCTTAACACCACTGCCGCTGGTATTAAATAGAGCAGCACAGCTGCCACTGCCTCCAGCAAGCGTGATTGTGCAATTCACATCCGCACCGGTTATTTCAACATTGCCAGTGGGAGTGACACCGGCACCGCTCACCGTGACATTCACTGTGACCCAATCACCTACCGTGGAAGGATTTGGAGCAGTGGAAGTGATGGTGGTTGTTGATGTATTTTTCACTGTGTGACTGGTGGTGGTTACGCTATCTATGTAGTTGCCATCGCCGCTGTACGCAGCGGAAATGGTCTTTGCACCGATGGTATAAAAGACCACCGAGCAGCTGCCTCCGCCACCTGACAGGGTGATATTGCAAGTGCTATCTGCACCGGTTATGGCAACTATTCCGGTTGGTACGGCGCCTGCTCCGCTCACCAAAACGCTTACCGTGACCGCTTGCCCGGGGATGGACGGATCGGGCGTATCGGTGATGGTCATCGTTGTGGAGCCTTTATTAACGGTGTGGCTTGCCGTACCCGAACTACCTGCGTAGTTCGCATCCCCGCTGTAAGTGGCCGTGAGGGTTTTAACGCCGATGGTGTTGAAGACAACATTACAACTTCCGGTTCCTCCCGCTAATATAATCGAGCAATTGGTATCTGCACCGGTAATGGTCACCGTTCCGGTGGGGGTGGGGATCCCGGCTCCGCTGACTGTAACGCTCACTGCCACCCATTGGCCAGCCGTGGATGGATCGGGTACATCGCCGGTGATGGTTGTTGTGCTGGCAGCTGTTCCCGCAGAAACGGTATGGCTTTCGGTATCTGCGCTGCCCGCATAGTTTGCATCTCCGCTATAAGTTGCTGTTATCGTCTTCACTCCCGCGCTGTTGAAGACCACATTACAGCTACCGCTTCCGCTTGCGAGCGTGATGGTGCAATTGGTCTCCGCTCCAGTAATGGTTACCGTACCGGTGGGGGTTGTGGCTGAACCACTCACTGTAACGCCTACTGCAACGGATTGACCCGGAGAGGATGGATCCGGCGAATCGGCAGTTATGGTTGTTGTACTGATATTGGGACCTGGAACTGCCACATTGATGTCAACCCAAAAAGCGGAATTCGCCTGCGAACCAAAACCGAACCTGACGCCGCCCGGGTTTTGCAGCATCCAATAGCCGCGGTAATGGCCTGTGGCGGCAGGCGCGGTCAGGTTGACCGATATATCCACCGTTTGACCAGGAGCCACATTGCTTCCCAAGTATTGTGGTGACGCGCCACCCATCTGCACGCCACTGGTAAAGACCAGGGCATAGGCTGTTGTCCATGTGCAGGTGCCATTGTTTCTCAATCTCCAGGTCTTAGTAAAAGAAATTGAGGGTGCGAGAACACTGCCATCTGGAATGGAGATGTCACCCACGAAGAAGACCGCATCGCAGCGGGTGGCGGGCGGAGGAAGGTTCGGCGCAGTCGTGGACGTAGGCAGGGGTGTTGCTGTCAGCGTTGGTGTCGGTTGGACGCTGACTTGCGTGGATGCCATCAGCGGGGTGGAGGTGGCTGTCGCCCCGACCTGGCCAGCGAGGGCTTGCAGCGTCTGTGCCGCGGCGGTGTACATTGGGGCGAGGGTCGCCGCAGTATCCGGTGTGGCGCCTCCCCCGCAGGCTGACATAAGGAGGATCGCTATCAGGCTGATCACAACGAAGATGTTTTTACGTAATAACATGGCCTATCTCCTTCCATGGAAATCCATGAGTAGACGCCCTGCAGGCTTGGGGAGTTCCCGTAATGCGCTCGAAGGGATGATGGTGCACGCGTATTGTACATCATTTTGCGAAGGATTCAACCTTCCATCACCCAACAAAAAAGACAGGGAGCGATGGTGAACTCCCTGTCGGGTTTTCTCTATTCAGGCCTTAGAGAGGCTATTGTTTCTCATACGGCGTGCCATCTGCAGCCGGAGGCAAGGCGCGCCCGACCAGGCCGGCTAACACGATCATGGTGACGAGATAAGGGGCCATCCCCAGGATTTGTGAGGGGATGGGAACTTTCAGGATCTGCATTTTAACCTGCAGAGAATCAGCGAAACCGAAGATAAGCGAGGATGTGAACGCGCCGAAGGGATTCCATTTGCCAAAGATCATGGCGGCCAGGCCGATGAATCCTTTGCCGGCGGTCATGATCTCGTCGAAGCGCCCCACCGACCCGAGTGTAAAATATGCCCCGCCCAGCCCGGCAATCGCCCCGCCAATGATGACGTTGACATAGCGCATCATGAAGACGTCGATGCCCAGGGTGTCGGCTGCCCTCGGGTGTTCGCCCACCGCACGTGTGCGCAGCCCCCACGGGGTATAGAACAGGAGGACGTGCAACCCGATGACCAGCAGGATAGTCAAATAGACGATCAGGTTGTTCTCGAAGAAGATCGGCCCTAGGATGGGAATCTTCGCCATTAATGGAATGGGAATGACCGGGAAGGTGCCGGAGTTGTTCAGCATGTCCACGTTCTTTTCTAGGAAGCGGGAGGAGATGAAGCTGGTAATTCCAGCCCCGAAGATGTTGATCGCCACTCCACTGACGATCTGATCCACTTTGTATTTGATGACAAGCACAGCGTGGATGCCGGCGATGAGCGCCCCGGAGAGGAGTGCTGCCAGTAATCCCACGTACAGGTTATGGCTCAATGTTCCGGCAATCACACCGGTCTCGGCGGTGATGAGCATGATGCCCTCGATGGCAATGTTAACCACCGCGGCGCGTTCGCTGATCACACCGCAAAGCGCAGCCAGGGCAATTGGCGTGGCACGTACCAGCGAGCTGCTCAACATTCCCACAAGGTTGAACGACTTCTCGCGCGTTGCCCAGATAAGGAAGGCAACCACGAAACAGAAAGCTACAACGCCTATCAACACGCCGGTCGAGCGGACACCTCGGGCTACCTGCCACGCGCCCATGAATACGGTGACCACGATCAGACCATAGATGGCTGGTTGGACGGGCAGGGTCAGATCGGGGATTTGGATGGCTTGCGAGCGCATGACATTCATGCCAAATGTCGCCTGCTGCCCCGGCTGAGTATCCATCCCGAAGAGAAGCAGGATCAACAATCCAATTGCGATGAGGATCAACCCTGGCAAGATGCGGGTACGGATGAAGGAGTTCTTGCTGTTTTGCTCGGTGATTTCAGTCGTCATTTATTCCTCGATGCTCATCTTGGAGTCCGACGATTCCAGTCGCCGGCTGGCCGAAGCCGGGAGACCTCGGACTCCAAAGTTGTTTACTTGCCCCAGCCGCGGGTCAACACCGTCTCTTCAGCGCGCGCCGCGCGCAGGCGGTATATGGCACGGATGAAAGCCGGTGCGGCGACGAAGATGATCACGAAGCCCTGGATGACCGAGATGATGTCAATCGGGATGCCGGCCATGGATTGCATCCGTGTCGCTCCGCCGCGCAGGAAGCCAAAGAGCAGCGCTGCGACGACCACGCCAAGGGGGTGACTCTTACCCAGGAGGGCCAGGGCGATCGAGTCGAAGCCATAGCCGGCTGAGAAGCCCTGACCCACCCAGTGATCCACACCCAGCACCTGGCTTGCACCTGCGAGACCTGCCAGCGCGCCGCTCAAGACCATCACCAGCACGAAGTTGCGCACGATGCTCATCCCGGCGTAGCGCGCCGCATCTGGATTCGTGCCGACGGCGCGTATCTCGAAACCCAGCGTGGTCTTGAAGAGGAACCACCAAACCAGCACCGCTACCGCGAGTGCCAGGAAGAAACCGATGTTAAAACGCAACGGATCGGGAAAGAGGCGCGGAAGGAAAGCCGAATCCTGGATTACCGGCGTGACCGGGCGGTAACCGCTGGCTTTCATCGGCCCGGTCAGCAGCCAATCGCTCAGGCGGAAGGCGATCCAGTTCATCATGATGGTGTTGACCACCTCATGCGCCCCGGTGACAGCTTTGAGATAGCCGGGTATCGCCCCCCAAATGGCGCCTCCCAGCGCCCCGGCCAGCAGCGCCAGTGGCAGGTGAATGTACCATGGCATTTGGAAGGCGTAGCCAACAAAGGCTGAACATAGTGCCCCAATGAAGAACTGCCCTTCCGCACCAATGTTGAACAGGCCGCAGCGGAAGCCCAGTGCCACAGCCAATCCCGCAAAGATGTACGGGGTGGCGGTGGTCAGGCTTTCGGTAAAGGGATAAATGGCTTTGAGTAAGAGCGTGCTCTCGCCAGTGGCAAAATAGGCTCGGATGCCTTCGACTAACGTCACTGGGTTGCCAAACGAGCCGAGGAAAAGCGATCCGTAGGCGTTGAAGACAGCCACGAAAGGAGATGCCAGGGCTGTCAAAGGGTCGCTGAAGAAGTTCTTGTATGCCGAGAGAAGATGAGGATCGGTGATGACAATTATGATCGCCCCGAATACCAGCCCGGTGAACACCGCCAGGGCGGGGATCAGCAGCCCCTGCCCGGCTTGTTTCCAGATGCTGCGCTTGCCTTGCTCCGGCTGCGCCTCCTGCAGAACCGGTTTTTGGGTTGCCTCTGTCTTGACCGCTTTGCTTTTCAAGTTAGGTTCCTCCTAGAAGACACGCTCCACTTCGACTTCCTCGGTGGTGCGCGGGGTGGTTTCAAGCGCCTCGGCAGGCTTGACCCCTGCCATCAACAGCCCGAGATATTTCCGGTTGATACCCTGCGCAGGTAGAATATCGACGATCTGCCCCTTGTACATGACCGCGATCCGGTCGGATAGGGCGATGATCTCGTCCAGCTCCGGGGAGACCAGCAGCACCGCGGTCCCCTCGTCGCGCTTCTCTACGATCCGGTTGTGGATGTACTCGATGGAGCCAACGTCCAGGCCGCGCGTCGGCTGCGAGGCGATCAACAGCTTGATCGGGCGTGAAAACTCGCGCGCCACGATCACCTTCTGCTGGTTGCCACCGGAGAGCGTGGAGGCTTGCAAGTAGACGCTTGGCGTACGTATATCGTACTGATCGACCAGCTTCGTCGCTGTGGCAAGAATCGTGTTTTCCTGCAAGGCGATGCCATGTGCGTTGGGAGGCAGGTAATATGAACACAACACCAGATTGTCGTGGATGGGGAAGGTGAGGATCAGGCCGTGTTTCTGGCGGTCCTCAGGTACGTGCGCGATGCCTCTTTCCAGGATTTTACGCGGCGAGGCATGCTCCACCGGCCTGCCAAGGATGCTGATTTTCCCGCTGACCGCGCGCAGTAAACCGGTGAGGGCATAGACCAGCTCGGTTTGCCCGTTGCCCTGCACACCGGCGATGCCCAGCACCTCGCCCACGCGCACGTCAAAAGAGACGCCGCGTACGATCATGTTATTGCGCTCGTCGCGCACGAACAAGTCTTTCACCTCGATTGCGATGTCTTTCGGCTGGGGTGGCTTCTTCTGAACTGTCAGGTTGACCTGCCGCCCGACCATCATCGACGCAAGTTTTTCCTGGCTGGCTTCCCTTGGCGTGACGGTTCCCACCACCTTGCCATTCCGCAGCACAGTGATGCGGTCGGTGAGCGTCATCACCTCTTTGAGCTTGTGTGTGATAAAAATGAGGGACTTCCCCTTGGCAACCAGTGAACGAAGCACCTTGAACAGCCCCTCAACCTCTTGGGGGGTCAGCACCGCGGTCGGCTCGTCTAATACGAGAATATCTGCCTTACGATATAAAACCTTGATGATTTCTACACGCTGCTGCGCGCCGACCGGAAGGTCCTTGATGTAGGCATCCGGTTCGATTTCCAGGCCGTATTGTTCGGAGATCTCTCGCAGGCGTTTCGCCACCGTCGCCCGATCCAGAAAGATCCCGTTGCGGGTGGATTCCACCCCCAGCATTACGTTTTCGGTGACGGTCATCACTGGGATGAGCATGAAATGTTGGTGTACCATCCCCACACCGCGCGCGATGGCATCGCTTGGACCGTGGATGTCCACCTTCTCGCCGCGTATAAAGATCTGGCCCTCGTCCGGCTTGTACAGGCCGTAGAGGATGTTCATCAAGGTGGTCTTACCCGCGCCGTTCTCACCCAGCAGGGCATGGATCTCACCTTCCTCAAGGGTCAAATCTATATGATCGTTTGCCAGAACACCGGGAAAAGCTTTGGTAACCCCGCGCAATTCGAGGACTGGAGGCATGAAGTTTCTCCAATGGTAAAAATAGGATCGGGGGGAATCCCCCGATCCTATTTTTCAGGACAGGTCAGTTTTCGAATTATTGACCCAGCACGCCATCCACGGTGATTGCGCCGCTGATCAGGTCTTTCTTGGCCTGGCTGATCTCATCCTTCAGAGATTGGGGCACCTGGCTGTCGAAATCATGATAGGGAGCGAGGTCCACGCCACCATCCACAATGGTATAGGTCACCATGCCGCCGTTGAACTTGCCATCAATTACATCCTTGATCGTGTTGTACACGGCCACATTGATCTTCTTCAGCACGCTGGACAGGACGACGCTCTTGTACTCAGGAGCGGAGTTGTACCAGTCCTTGTCCACGCCGATGATCAGGCATGCGCCAGTTTCCTGGCAAACCGCGGCTGAACCCAGGCCGACCGGGCCGGCCACCGGCAGGATGATATCGCCACCTTCCTGCATGATCGATTCAGCAAAGCGGCGGCCATCGTCGGTGGACTCGAAGTTGTTGGTGAACAAACCTTGCTGGGTGGCTTCATCCCAACCGATCACCTCAACGCTCGTGCCATGCTTCTGGTTATAGTACTTGACGCCAGCCTCATAGCCCTTCATGAAGATGGTCACGGTGGGCAGGGGGATGCCGCCATAGGTGCCGACCTTGCCGGTCTTGGTCATGCCGGCTGCCAGGTATCCGGCCAGGAAGGCCGCCTGGTCGGTCTGGAAGGCCAGACCACGCACATTGGGAAGGTCCACATCCGAACCGCAGTCCTTGCCAACCACCGCGCCGGGCCAGCAGTCGGGATAGGTGTAGTCCACGATGGCAAATTTCTGGTTGGGATTTGCCACGGCCGCGCTTGCTGTATCCACACCCAGCAGGAAGCCCACGGTGATGATCAGGTCTGTCTTCTCATCCAGGAGTTGCTGGATGTTCTTGGCATAATCAGATTGCTGCTGGGATTCCAGGTACTTGCCCTCGATGCCGAAGTCGGTGACAGCCTGTTGAATGCCATCCCAGCCGCTTGCGTTGAAGGACTTATCGTCAATGCCACCGAGGTCGGTCACTTCGGCGGCCTTTAATCCGGCACCGGGCTTCGGTGCGCACGCGGAAAGAACCATGCTTGCAACCAGAAGGGCAGCAATTACAACATATAACTTTTTCATTTTCTTCTCCTCATTGAGATAAATGGAATTTATAGAGATGTCCAGGATGAAATGTTATGGAACAAGGTTAGCTTATTTCAATCATCCACCTCCTCGCAAATAGTTGGGATAGTTTTGTACCCCTGTTGTTTTTCTTGAGTAAGTATACAGCGACTTTTACCTTTATGCAAGACTCGGCACCTCCACTTGCTGTGCTGATTGAAAATAATTTTTAGTTACACGCTTGTAGTGGCGACTTCAATTGTTCTGACTGCTGTCAAGATCTTCTGCTTTAGGTTTTACTGGGGGCACATCCGTCATCAGTGTACCCGCGCCCAAGGAAAGCTCGATCTCTTCCAGTCGCCCCTTGACCTCTGCCGGTACCTGCCCGGCGAGATCGTGGAACGGAGCATAGCCGCACTCACCGACGAAATTACCATCAGGGAATACGCTCCTGCCTGCCTGTGCTTCCCGAACACGAGCGATCAAGGCCCGGACTCCCGGGCTGACCAACTTGACCGCGCTGGAAAGCAGGCGCGGCGCCGCTACGGGCAGCAGGGGGTAATGATCCACATCCGCGCCGATGGCATAGACGCCGCGCGCCGCGGCTGCCTCCACCGCGCCGTCTCCAGTCGTTCCAGGGCCACCGAAGATCACATCCGCGCCAGCGTCTACCTGCGTGTAGGTCGTCGCCGCGCCCCAGTCCGGGTCTGCGGAGGCTTCCTCGAGGTCGATGTCATTGTGGTAGGCGATAAGCACCTCGATTTCAGGATCAATATAGCTCACGCCTGCGCGGAAGCCCTCGCCGTAACGCCAGCTTGGTGGATCAGCGTCCGCGCCCAGCACTGCACCAACCTGGCCCGTGGCGGTCATCTGCGCGGCCAGCACACCAGCAAGGAATCCAGCCTGATCCTCCGGGAAGACCAACCCGGCCAGATTGGGCTTTTCTGCCCCCGCCTCCTGGGGTTGATCCACGCCAATAAAGTAGACATGCGTAAATTCTTCCGCCGCGTCCGTAGTTGCACGTCCCAGCGATGGGCCAACTGTCACGATAACATCGTACCCGGCCTCAGCGAAAACAGCGATGTTCTCGTCGTAATCCTTGGCACTGACCGTCTCGATGTAACTTGCCGATTGTACGATGCCATCCACCTGGGCCTGCTGGATTCCTTCCCAGGCAGACTGGTTGAAAGCGTGATCATCAACCTTGCCAAGGCCCGTCACCAGGCCGACGCAGACGATGTCATAGCGTATGCAATCCGGCGGCGGAGAGGAGCAGGACGCCAGGGCTGCTGCGACGAGCAGCAGGGCAGCAAGCGCGGCATTCCGCATCTTCATCAGACCTCGGGCGGGTTCACCATTTCGCGTCAGCGGCTTCCCCTCGGCGGACGCCCCACATAAGCCACACTGCCACCAGCAGGAAAATTGGCGCAACGTACATCATCGTGTTGTAGTTGTTTCCGCTCAGTTGTACGATCAGGCCATTCAGGTTCGGCCCGACGATGGCCGAGAAGGTGGAGAAGAGGTAATAGAGGCCGGTGAAGGTGCCGATGCGGCCCGGGGTGGTCAGGTCCACCACCATCGGCAGCGAGTTGATGTTGACGAAAGCCCAGGCGATGCCCGCGCCCATCAGGAAAAGATTGACCACGCGGATCGCGCCAAGCACTGGCAGCTTGGTCAGGTAGGTGGTCAGCACGCCCACCGGCAGGAGCGCCAGGCATATGGTCATTGCGCCCATGCCGATCAGCCCGCCGGAAATGGTGAGGCGCCGCCCGGCGCGGCTGCCCACGTACCCACCGACCAACGCGAAGAGGACGAAGAGCAGGCCCATGTGTCCCATCAGCCGGCCGGCGTCACCCTCTGAGATGCCCAGGCGTTTGGTCGCGTAAAGGGTCAGGAAGGCTTCGATGCCGGTATAGGCCAGGAACCAGAAGAAGATTGCCAGCAGGATGCGCAGCCCGCTCTTGTCCTTCTCTTGGAAAAGCTCGCGCAGGCTGGTGAACATGTTGGGCTTTACCTCTTCTTTTTCGTATTCCTTCGGCTCCTTGATGAAAATGAAGACGAGCAGCGCCGCCAGGATGACCAGGGCCGAACCCATCCAGAAGGGGAAGGCGATATTGATCTCGTAGAGTGTGCTGCCCACCAGCGAGGCGATGATGGTGCCGATCCCGCCCATGAAGTTGATTATGCCGTTGGCCTGCGAGCGGAACTGCGAGGGGGTGACATCCGGCATAAGCGCTACGACCGGTGTGCGCCAGAAGGCCATGCTCAGCAGCAGGGTGCTGGTGCAGGCGACGAACAACGGCAAGACAGCCGCCAGCGGTATGAAGCCAAAGACCAGGGCTCCAATTGGTGCGCCGATGAGAATGAAAGGCATGCGCCGTCCGATCTTTGTCCGCAGCTGGTCCGACCAGGCGCCGACCGGTGGCTGGATGAACAGTGCAGCGATATTATCCAGCGTCATGAAGAAGCCGATCATCGCCGGCTGGAGGCCGAACTTGTTGGCCAGGAAGAGCGGCACGAAGGCATTATAGACACTCCAGATGACACTCACACCGAAGAAGCCAAAGCCTAGCAGGAAGATCTTGCCGTAGTTGAATTTCATCGTGCATCTCCTTTTCGAGTTGGCAGGTTAAAAAGTTGGAAAATTGGCAGGTTGTAAGGTTGCATGTTTTTCGTGCGTTACAAGCCACCCGTCATACATCACCGGTCACCCGTCATGTTCGAGGCTTGCGAGAAATGCCATATCCTCCTCAGTAAGCGGTGCAGTATCGAGCAGGTCGGGTCTCCTTTCCAGCGTGCGCATCAGCGATTGCTCGCGTCGCCATTTGGCGATCCTGGCGTGATCGCCCGAGAGCAGGATATCCGGCACGCGCCAGCCGCGAAATTCAGGCGGGCGGGTGTAGTGCGGGAATTCGAGTAAGCCCGAAGCGTGGGAATCGTCCGCAGCGCCCTCCGGGTCACCGAGGACACCCGGGATGAGGCGCGCAACGGCGTCGATCAGGATGAGCGCTGGCAGTTCACCTCCTGTCAACACGTAATCGCCAATAGAAATTTCTTCGGTTGCCAGGTGTTGGCGGATGCGTTCGTCCACGCCTTCATAACGACCACAAATTAAGGCCAGGCGGGACTGCGCGACGAGTTCGGCAGCAAGTTTTTGATCGAAAACGCGTCCTTGGGGAGTCAATAAAATTACCGGGCAGGCTGCCTCCGCACAGAGGATCTCCTCGACTGCGGCGAAGGCCGGCTCTGGCTTTAAAACCATCCCGCCGCCTCCACCGTAGGGCTCTTCATCGGTGATGTGGTGGCGGCCGTGGGCCCAGTCACGGATGTTATGGACATGCACCTCGATCAACCCGCGCTGGCGGGCGCGCTGCAGGATGCTGCTTTCCAGATAAGGGGGGAAAATGTCGGGTAGGAGCGTAAAAACGTCGAACCGCATGTCTCCATTCTAGCATAGAAAGGTGGAGAGTTCTTGTGGGATTTTAACTTGTGAGGTCTCTGCGAGCTATGGTAAGATGACGCCATGTACCTGCGTGGCTCCAAATGGAGCATGAAACGCCGGCGGCGGCCGGTCAACTTTTTCCGAATCTTCCTGTTGCTTCTGTTGATCGCGATCGGTATTTACATCAACAAGGTGGTGATTCCAAGTGTACCTCCACCATTCGTTCCAACCCCCACCGCCACGCGTGACCCCGAGTCTTATATAGCTGAAGCGGAAGGGCTTTTTGAGCAGGGCAAGCTATTCCAGTCCATTGAGGTGTACCAGGAAGCGATTCGCATCAAACCAGATGAACCCGCGATTTACGTTACCCTCGCCCGCGTCCAGGTATTTGCCGGGCAAAACAAAGAAGCCCAGACCAATACCGAGAACGCGCTATTGCTCAACCCCAATAACTCGATGGCGCATGCGGTCCGGGGTTGGGCCTTGACGCAGGAGGGGGATTACCTCGCCGCGGAAGCTGCAATCAAGCGCGCGTTGGAGCTGGATGCAAATAACGGCATTGCCCATGCCTACTACGCCGAGCTTCTGGGAGATATGTATCTCGACAACACCGGACCATTCGATGCCATCACCCTGGCCGGAGAGGAATCCCGCGTTGCCACCACCTTGGCACCTAATTCTCTCGAAGCGCACCGCGCCCGCGCCTTCATCCTGGAGATCACTGATAACCGCGAAGAGGCAGTGAGGGAATACCAGAGCGCCATTACCGTCAATGGCAACATTGCTGACCTGCACCTGGCTCTCGGTCGGACGTACAAGGCCATGTCCGTCTTCGATAAGGCTATCGAGGAGTTCACCCTCGCCAATACCCTTAACCCCTCCGACCCGACTTCCTCTCTCTACACCTCTCGCACCTACGCCGCGGTCGGTGAGTTTGTCAAGGCTGCCCAGTATGCAGAGCAGGCGGTGAAAGCTGGGCCTACCGATCCATACCTCCGTGGTAACTGGGGCGTGTTGCTCTATAAAGTCCCGGATTGGCCTGACGCCGTGGCACAATTGGCTCTGGCTGTCAACGGCGGGGTGAACGAGGACGGGCAGAACATCCAGCCCCTGACACTGACCGGCGATGACCCGCGCCTTGTGGAGTATTTCACCACCTATGCCCTGCTGCTGGCGCGCCTCAACCGCTGTGGCGAGGCGTTGCCGATTGCCCAGTTGATCTTGGCTAATGTCCCCTCGGACGAGATCGCTGTCTATAATGCCCAGGAGAGTATGCGCATATGTCAGAATAACCTGCTCACACCTTCCCCGCAACCCACTCCGGGAATGACGCCAACCCCATGAAAGTGATGCCACGCCGGCCGCTTTTTCGGCAGTCGAGGCGTTCCAGCCTGTACCGTATCTTTATATTGGTAGTATTGATTTTAGCTGCAGCCTGGTTCGCCCGCCAGGTGGATTTGGGGGCTATTAAGCGTCCATTCCTGCCGACGCCAACCCCAACCCGCACCGTGGGATCATTTGCCCTGGAGGGGGAGGCATCCTTCGCTTCTGGCAAGCTCGAAGAAGCCATTACCGCTTACCAGGAAGCGGCGCGGGTGGATCCGGCGGAGGCTGAGGTGTGGGCAAAGCTGGCGCGCATCCAAGCATATTCTTCCAGCCTGTTGACCACTGATGTCCAGCGCAAGGCACGCTTGCAAGAAGGGCTGGATTCGATTGATCAGGCGGTCACACTTTCTCCTGACGATAGCACCGTCCATGCCATACGCGCCTTCGTGCTGGATTGGAACGCCAACCCCATCCTGGCCGGAGACCAGTCCCAGGCGCTGCTTCTGGAGGCTGAGCGCGAAGCTCTCCACGCCCTTAACCTGGATAACCAGAACGTGCTGGCGCTGGCCTTCTATGCCGAGATCCTGGTGGACGAGCAGAAGTGGTCGCAGGCTGAGCAGATCATCCTGCAGGCCGTTCAGCGTGACCCAAGCCTGATGGATGTGCACCGCGTCTATGCCTATGTGCTGGAATCCACAATGCGCTATCAGGAAGCCATCCAGGAATATCAAAAGGCCATTGAGATTAGCCCCAACCTCACCTTCCTCTACATTTCCGTTGGGGCAAACTACCGCCGTCTGGCTTACGATAGCACCATCACCGATGAGAGGACCAGCCTTTACGAGACCGCGCTGGATTACTTTGCCAAAGCTGCCAGGTTGAATACACAGCTCGAGATCAAGGACCCCATCCCCTACATCGCCATTGCAAAGACCTATTCACAGAAGGGCGATTTCTTCACTGCCGCCCTTAACATTAAGAAAGCGCTCGAATTCGATCCCGCCAATGCCGATATTTATGGTCAACTGGGCATCATCTATTTCAAATCGCGCAACTACGAGGGTTCGATCCCAGCGTTGAAGTGCGCCATTCGTGGTTGCACAGCCAATGAATCCTGCCAGGCGCGCTTCGGCGAGGATTGCACTGAAAGCGAAACCGGTATGGATGTGCAGGGACTTGCGCTTTCGCAGAGCACTGTGGTGTATTACTACACCTACGGCTCTGTACTGGCTGCGCTCAGCCGCCCGCAGCAGAATTATTGTTCCGAGGCGCAAGCAGTGCTGGGTGAGGTGCGCCTCGCCTTCGGCGGTGACGCGACCATTACCGGCATCGTTGACGCCGGCGAGCAGATCTGCTTCTCATTGACGGAATCTCTGGTGCAAACGCCTGCTCCCTTCGCTACGCCGACGCCGCTGCCCACCCCGCGGCCTTAGAATATCAGAATTTCGTTAATTTTTCCCTTTTCCCCTTGACGTTCATCCCCAAGCCAAGTATGATAGGTTTTAGCACTCGATGGGTGTGAGTGCTAAATTGGTGATATCCTTTATTCCAGGAGGCAAATGATTATGGCACTATCCCTTAAACCCCTCGGTAACCGCGTCGTGGTGGAACCCCTCGAGCAGGAAGAGGTCACCGCGGGCGGCATCGTCCTTCCCGAAACGGCCAAGGAAAAGCCCCAGCAGGGACTCGTCCTGTCCATCGGTCCAGGCGATCGCGATGAAAATGGCAAGCGCATCCCCATGGATGTAGCTGCTGGCGACAAGGTCCTGTTCGCCAAGTATTCCGGCACCGAGATCAAGTTGGACAGCAAGAAATTGCTCATTCTGCGAGAGAGCGACCTTCTCGCCATCGTCAAGTAATTAATCTATATTTGGAGGAATGAATTATGGCAGCAAAGCAACTTGTATTTTCAGAGGACGCGCGCCGGAGGCTCAAGAACGGTATTGACATCCTTGCCAGCGCCGTCGCCACAACCCTGGGCCCCAAGGGCCGCAATGTATCGTTGGATCGCAAGTTTGGTTCTCCCACTATCACCCATGATGGCGTGACCGTGGCTAAGGAGATCGAGCTGGAAGACCCCTTCGAGAACATGGGAGCTCAGCTCCTCAAGGAAGCCGCCACGAAGACCAATGACATCGCCGGTGATGGTACAACCACGTCTACCGTCCTGGCGCACGCCATCGTCAGCGAAGGCCTGAAGAACCTGGCCGCCGGCTCTAACCCGATGCGCCTCAAGCTGGGCATCGAGCAGGGCACCGACGCGGTCGTCGAGGCTTTGCGCAAGATGTCGCAGAAGATTGAGACCAAGGATGAGATCGCCTCGGTCGCTACCAACTCCGCCGCCGATCCCGAGATCGGCAAGCTGATTGCGGACGTGATGGATAAGGTCGGCAAGGACGGCGTCATCACCGTCGAAGAGTCCAAGTCGCTGCAGTTCGAGACCGAATACGTCGAGGGTATGCAGTTCGACCGAGGCTACATCTCGGCATATTTCATCACCGACCCCGAGCATATGGAAGCCGTCATCTCCGAGCCATACATCCTGATCTACGAAAAGAAGATCTCCGCCGCCACGGATATCGTCCCTATTTTGGAAAAACTTGTCCAGATCGGCAAGCGCGATCTGGTGATCATCGCCGAGGATATTGATGGCGAAGCACTGGCTACCCTCGTCCTTAACAAGCTGCGCGGCATGTTGAACGTGCTGGCGGTCAAAGCCCCCGGCTTTGGCGACCGCCGCAAAGCCATGATGCAGGATATCGCCGTCCTCACCGGCGGGCAGCTCATCTCCGAAGAGACCGGGCGCAAGTTGGAAACCATTACCCTCAACGACCTCGGTAAGGCCGAAAAGGTCGAAGCCGATAAGGACAACACGACCATCGTTGGTGGCAAGGGCGATTCAGCTGCGATCAAGGGACGCATAGACCAGATCCGCGTCGAGATCGAAAAGTCCACCAGCGACTACGACAAGGAGAAATTGCAGGAGCGACTCGCCAAGCTCTCCGGTGGTGTTGCCATCATCCGTGTGGGCGCAGCCACCGAGACCGAGCTAAAAGAGAAGAAGCACCGCGTCGAAGATGCCCTCTCTGCCACCCGCGCAGCAATTGAGGAAGGTATCGTTCCCGGTGGCGAGATCGTCTTCATCAACGCCATCTCCGCCCTCGATAAGGTCAAAATGGATGGCGAGGATGAAACCATCGGCGTTTCCATCGTGCGCAAAGCGCTTGAAGCCCCCATTCGAAAGTTGTCGGAAAACGCCGGCCAGGATGGCGCGGTCATTATCGAGAATGTCCGACGCCTTGCCAAGGAACAGAAGAACAAGCACCTTGGCTATAACGTTATCACCGGCGAGTATGGGGATATGGTTACCGCGGGAATCATCGACCCGCTCAAGGTGGTGCGCGGCGCCCTTGAAAATGCTGCCTCCATCGCGGCGATGATCCTGACCACCGAGTGCCTCGTCACCGATGTCCCTGAAAAAGAGAAGACTCCACCCATGCCCCCGGGCGGCGGTGGAATGGATTACTAACCCCCAACAATACTGTAGAGGCTGTCCGAAAAGTACCGGGCGGCCTCTTCGCGAATCGGGAAAAATGTGATTCAATAGGGGAATGAAACGAAAACCTTCTGCGCCCGTATTCAAACCGTACGTGATGAACCAGGTAGCC
>Ga0172371_10002755_pt1 | contig 27664 bp, 16 predicted proteins | sample Lak12m_FD_114543 | JGI IMG/M metagenome (GOLD analysis project Ga0172371, IMG submission 114543) | Freshwater microbial communities from Kabuno Bay, South-Kivu, Congo - kab_022012_12m | ecosystem: Environmental > Aquatic > Freshwater > Lake | place: Democratic Republic of the Congo: South-Kivu...
CCTGATCGAAGCCGGCGTGCAGGTGCTGAACCCGTTCCAGCCCGAAGTGCTGGACCTGGCTGCCGTGAAGCGCGACTACGGCCGCGACCTGGCCTTCCTCGGCGGCATGAGCGTCCAGCGCACCCTGCCCTTCGGCACGCCCGAGCAGGTGCGCGAGGAGTCCCGCTGGCTGCTCGATCACATCGGTGTCGGCGGCGGCTTCGTGTTCGCCCCGTCGCACATGCTCACCGACGACGTGCCGGTCACGAACGTGCTGGCGATGCTGGAGACGGTCGCCGCCGCAAACCCGGCCACCCGCTGGTACGGCGCAGAGCCGCGAGAGAACTGGGTATGAAGACGCGCATGGTTCTGTTCCTCGACGACTGGCCGATCCTGACCCGGCGCGGCATTGACCGGCGCTGGTTCGCCGCGGCGCTGAACTGGCCGGCCGCCGTGCTGGGCACGCTGCGCGGTGCCAGTTACGTGGCGGCGTTCCTCGGACTGGTCCTCGCCGCACTCGCGCTGGTCGCCATCAGTCTCTGAATCTGTGAAAGGGCGAATCACCATGACGACAACCACACATCGTTCCAACCTTAGCAACACCGCGGCGCTCGCCCGCCCGAAAGCCATCCGCTTCGACCTCGGCGGCGAGCTGGGACGGCGGCTCGAGGCGGTCACCGAGCAATGGCTGCTGCCCGTGGCGCAGTCGAACCCCCGCATCCTGGAGATGTTCCGCGAGCGTGACCTGCAGCCGTACACGAATCAGATGCCCTGGGCCGGCGAGTTCGCCGGCAAGCACTTGACGTGCGCCACGCAGATCCTGCGCCTGACCGGCGACCGGAAGCTGCGCGCGAACCTCGAGTGGTTCGTCGGCGAGTTGGTTGCGCTCCAGGCCGAGGATGGCTACCTCGGCCCCTGGCCAAAGGAGTTCCGTCTGCGCAAGGGCGGCCCGACCTGCGCCGAGCCCTGGGATGTCTGGGGCCATTACCACATCATGCTCGGGTTGCTGCTCTGGCACGAGCTGACCGCGGACGCCCGCGCCCTCGACTGTGCCAAACGCATCGCCGACCTGCTGGTGCGGCGCTTCCTCCACGGCCCGGAGAAGCTGCACGACACCGGCGCGCACGAGATGAACCAGGCGCCGGTCCACTCGCTGACCATGCTCTACCGGCTCACGGGCGCGGCGGACTACCTCGAGTTGGCCAAGAAGATCGTCGCGGAGTTCGCGCTGCCGCCGGCCGGCGATTACTACCGGCAGGGACTGGAGAATGTGCCGTTCCACCAGACGCCCAAGCCGCGCTGGGAGAGCCTGCACCCGATCCTGGGGCTGGTCGAGCTGTACTACGTCACCGGCGACGACACGTACCGCCGCGCGTTCGAGAACCTGTGGTGGAGCATGCTCGAGGGTGACCGCCACAACAACGGCGGCTTCACCAGCGGCGAGAAGGCCACAGGCAACCCGTACGACCGTGGCGGCATCGAGACCTGCTGCACCGTGGCCTGGTCCGCCATGACCGTCGAGATGCTCAAGCTCACCGGCAACCCGGTCGTTGCCGACGAACTTGAACTGACGCTGTTCAACTCCGGCTTCGGCATGATGTCGCCCTCCGGCCGCTGGGTCACCTACAACACGCCCATGGACGGCACACGTATCGCCAGCCCCAACGACGCCACTGCGTTCCAGGCCCGCCCGGGCAGCGCCGAGCTGAACTGCTGCTCGGTCAACGGCCCGCGCATCCTCGGCCTGGTGAGCGAGTGGGCGCTGCTTGCCGGCAACCCCGGCGAGCTCTTCCTGAACTACTACGGCGCCGGCACGCTCGCGGCTGCGCTGCCGTCCGGGCAGACGCTGCGCTTGACGCAGAGGACGAAGTACCCGCTCGCGGGCAAGGTGAAGATCGCCGTCGGCCTGGATCAAGCGGAGAGTTTCGCCCTGGCCCTGCGCGTCCCCGCCTGGTCGGCGCAGACGCGGGTCACGGTCAATGGCGAGACTCTGCCCGCGCCGACGCCGGGAACGTATCTGCGGCTGGAGCGCGCCTGGCAGCCGGGCGACGCCATCGAACTCGAGCTCGACATGCGCCCGCACCTGTGGGCCGTGCCGACTCAGTACGTCTCCCTGCCGCCCTGGGTGTCGGACTGGACGGTGTACGGGCCGATCCCGCGCCGGCCGGGCGAGGCGGCGCCGCCCGCGCCCGAGCTTGCGCCGGCGCCCTCGGCGATCGAGCATGCGCCCGAGGCCGTCGTCGCCAACGGCGTCGCGTTTCCGGGCCGAACCATGCGTTCCGCCGACGGCCTGCTGCACATCCACGACCGGAGTTGTCCGACCGTGATCGCCGTGACTGAATGGCACAGCGACGCCGACGGGGAGATCCGCATCAGCTTCGACGCCGACTTCTGGACCCAGTGGTGGGTCAACGGGCGGGAGGTGTATTCGACCATGCGCCAGGGCAACGGTCAGCCCTGCGAAGCGGCCACTGCTCTTTCCTTTCTCGCGCACAGCTTCCTGGCGCCGGTCCGCCGCGGCCGCAACCTCATCGTGCTGCGGCTGGTCGGCGGCACCGGCTACGGCTGCCGGGTCATTCTTGAGGCCGCCACAGCGCAGCCCGGCCGCGAAAACCCCGCGCCGGCGACGCGCCTGGCCTCGCTCTACCGCGGGCCGCTGCTTCTGGCCTACGACCTGGCGCTGAACGGCGGGGATGACGCCTGGCGGCCGGGGTTCGACGCCGAACGCGTGCGGCTCGAACCGGCGACCACCGCGCGCACGTGGCTCGCGCCGCAACTGCTGCTGCGCCTGCGCAACCGCGACGGCCAGGACGTGCAGCTCTGCGATTTCGCCTCAGCCGGGCTCTCCGGCTCACGCTACCACACCTGGCTGCCACTGCGCTTCGCTTCACAACCGTCCGCCGACTTCACGCGGACAAATCCGCTGCGCACCAGTCGAACATGAACACGCAATTTAGTCAGCAGGAAGCCACCACCATGATGACATCCCGTCAACGCGTTCAAGCCGCTTTGGCGCACCGCCAGCCCGACCGCGTGCCCGTCGACCTTGGCGGCGCCGTGGTCACCGGCATCCACGCCTCGGCCCTGCACCGGCTGCGGCAGGCGCTCGGCCTGCCGCCGGCGACCGTGAAGGTCTACGAACCGATGATGATGCTGGGCGTGGTCGAGGACGACGTGCGCCGCGCCATCGGCGGCGACGTGGTCGGGCTCAACGCGCCCGGTACGCTCTTGGGCTACGCGAACAGAGACTGGCAGCCCTGGACGCTGCCCGACGGCACGCCCGTGCTGATGGGCGGTGGCTTCGCCTGCACCCGCGGGGAGGACGGCACCATCTATGCCTATCCGCAGGGGGACACCACGGCGCGCCCCAGCGCGCGCATGCCCGCCGGCGGCCTCTACTTCGACAACATCATCCGCCAACGCGACCTCTCGGGGCACGTCTTCGACGCCCGCAAGGACTACGCCGACCAGTACGCGGTCTTCTCCGACGAGGTCTGCCGCCACTACGAGACCGAGTCGCGCCGGCTCTACGAAGAGACCGACTGCGCCGTCTTCGGCAACTTCTTCCTCGGCGGCGTCGGCGACATCTTCCACATCCCGGGCGCCTGGCTGCGCGACCCGGCCGGGATTCGCGACCTCGAGCAATGGATCATGGCGCCCTACGACCACCCGGAGTACGTCAAGGAGTTCTTCGCCATGCAGACGGAGATCACCCTGAAGAACCTTGAGCTCTACCGCCAGGCCGTGGGCGGGCGCATCGCCGCCATCGCCGTCAGCGGCACCGACTTTGGCGCGCAGGGCGGGCTGCTCATCTCGCCGGACTGCTACCGCGAGTTCTACAAGCCCTGGCACAGGATCTTCAACGACTGGGTGCACCGGCACACCGACTGGAAGGTCTTCTTCCACACCTGCGGCAGCGTCGCGGCGCTGCTCGACGACTTCGTCGAGATCGGCGTGGACATCATCAACCCGGTCCAGTTCAACGCCTGCGGCATGGACGTCGCGACGCTCAAGCGCACCTACGGCGAGAAGCTGGTGTTCTGGGGCGGCGGCGTGGATCCGCAGAAGACGCTCCCCTTCGGCACGCCGGCTGAGATCGCCGCCGAGACCCGCCGCAACGTCGCGGTCCTGTCGCAGGGCGGCGGCTTCATCTGCGCCGCGGTGCACAACATCCAGGGGCCGACACCGGCGGAGAGCATCCTGGCCTTTTTCCGCAACATCAACGCCGGCTGAACCGCCACTACAAACAACAGGACACCACAGTGACCCTCACCCCCACCCGTGCCCTCGCCATGCTGCTGGCGGCCGCCGTGCTGCCGATCTGCGCCGGGGGGCCGCTGCCCGCCCCCCTCTACCCGCAGGACTTGGTAGCCCACTACACCTTCGAGGAGGGTTCCGGAACGGTGGTGAAGAACCACGCTGGGCCCGCCTCGGACGGCAAGATCCTCGGACCCGTCAGTTGGGCCAAGTCGGGCGGTTTCAGCGGGCTCGCCTTCGACGGAGCCAGCACGTACGTGGACTGCGGGCTGGTGCCCCGGATGGACGAGACGAAAGGGTTGACCGTGCTGGTCTGGTTCAACTGCACCGACCCTGTCGGGCGTCGTTTCATCGTCAACGGTTACAGCGGCGGCAATGGCTGGTCCATGGAGGCATGGGGCGGCCATTTCCGCTCCATAACCGACCGGGATTCAGTCATGGGGAATCCAGTGGTCGCCGATGGCCAGTGGCACCTGGCGGCCCTGACCGTGGATAGGGACAACGCATTCAAGGACTACGTGGACGGCGAAGTCGTCAACTCGACCCATTTCAGCGTCGACAGGCGGATCCTCAATGGCGGGGCCGGACTGCTTATCGGGAAGTACAAACAGGACGACTTCTTCTTTGGTTTCAAAGGCCTCATCGCGGAGGTCAGAATCTACAACCGGGTCCTTTCCGACCAGGAGATCGCCGGCGTCTACGCCTCGGTGTTCCCGGTGCCGTCGGCGAATCCGGCCATCACGGAGGCCAAGGAGCGCCTGCTGGACCGGCTGAAGCTCTTCCGCAAGCTCGCCCCGGAACTGGCGGGGGTCGGTGAGCTTGAGCAACGGGTCGCTGCGGTGGACGCCGCGGTCAGAGGCAAGGGGAGGACCGCAGAGCAACTGAACGAGCTGGCCCGGCTCGACCGGGAGGCCGATGCCCTTCACGTCGAGGTGGCCGGGCGCTTCTACCGCGAGAAACTGGGGACATCCCAGGCGCCGATGCTGTGGAGCGTGGATTCCCTGACCAAGGTCTTTGCCGATGAGTACCTTCCTGGCGGCAACGGTGCCAATGTCGCCCGGGCCGACGCCATGCGTGGCGAGCGGGAACCGGTGCAGGTGATTGTCGGCTCCTGCGAGTACCGGGGCACCGTCTCGTGCCGTGTCGAGCCGCTCAGGCATGAGTCCGGCGCGGTGATCGACGCGATCGACCTCAGACGGGTGACCGAGCAACAGGCCTCCGCCAACACCCCGATCTACTTCCAGGTGCGCAAACCGCTGCGCGCGGCGCCGGCGACCTTCCCGGATGCCCTGGAGCCCAACCGGACATTTGAGCTCAGACCCCAGTCGGCACAGCCGGTCTGGGTCAGCATCCGGGTTCCGGCCGAGGCGCCGGCTGGCCTCTACCGCGGCAGCTTCGTGGTCACTTCCACACGTGGGGAGAGCCGTCTGCCCATCGAGTTGCAGGTCTATGACATCGCTCTGCCGGAGAAGCCGACGGGCTGGTTCGGTACCTGGAACGGCGTCATCAACAAGGGCAGGGATTTCGGCTTCATCCAGATGGACGATGAGGTCCATTTCGAGGCTGACGATCCGCGCTTCTGGGACTTGCTGAACAAGGCGCTGCTCAGCCACCGTGAACACCGCTGCAATGTGTTCTCTGATATCCCGTTCTGGTACATGTACAACTGGGTCAAAGTGACCCGTGACGCTGATGGCAGTTACCGGTTTGACTACACGAAGTGGGATCGTTTCGTGGCGATGATGGACAGTGTCTTTGGCGACAACTGGCGGGCCATTCATGCCGGACTGCCGCTGGAGTGCAAGATCCACAACCCCGACGGCACGCTGTTCAGGAGGCGTCCACCGCGGGCGTACTGGTCCCCGAATGAGTGGGGCTTCCAGAATGAATGGAACTTCAGCGATTCTGCCTTCGCCGCCTACGCCAAGATCGCGCTCAGAGACCTGGTGGGACATCTCAAGGAGAATGGCTGGCTGGACAATGTCTGGTTCACTTACCGCGACGAACCCGGCGAGATGGAAGACGTTCTCAAGAGCGCCGCGGTGTACCAGAAACTCAAGGAGCTGGCCCCGGAACTGACGCTTGACGCCACCCAGGTCAGCGTCACGTTCTTCGAGCTGATGCCGGCCCTGGATGTTGGCATACTCGGCTGGGACAGCGCCAACAGGACCCTCGACCCGATTGTGAAGGCGGTGGGCCAGGGGCGCAAAGCGATGCTCTACAACAACTACTCGGCCATGGTGGATCAGCCGCTGCTGCCCTTCCGGGTGACGGCCCCGGTCGTTTTCCACACCGGCATGGAGGGCTATGGTCACTGGGCCTGGTGTTGGCCTAACCAGAAAGTCGACTCGGACACCTATACCAAGGGCTTCGGGCCCGGGGAGGGCTACCTGGTCTATATGACCGACACCCCGGGGGAGTTCATCGACTCGATCCGGTACGAGCAACTCCGCGAGGTCTCGGAGGACTACGACCTGTACAAGATGGCCGAGGCGGCGGGGATCGATGCCCGGAGCTACGCCCTGCGCCAGGCCCGGAGCCTGACCGAGTTCAGCGACAATCCGGCGGACTACTTCCAGGTACGCCGGGAGCTGCTGAAGGCGCTGGAACAGGCCAACCGCGCCAGGTGACCGGAGAATGGGTGGAGCATGAGTACCTGGAGAAGGCCAAAGGCAACAGCGCGGCTGTGTCTGGGAGTACTGGGCACCATCGGGTTGGCGCTGGCGGTGACGGGGCCGCGGTTGACGGCGGCGGAGCCTGCTCCGTCCGGGGCGCCGGCTGGCGAAGCGCTCCGCCTTGACCCGCAGGTCCTGGTCTACCCGCAAGGCGGTGTCGTGGAGATTGCCGACCAGGGACGGCGGCAGTGGTTCACCGGTAAGAACGGCGCCTCTTCCCTGACCATGCCCGCGCACAGCGGCCTGATCCTGCAAGACCCCTGAAGACCATCTCAACACGGACTCCCTTCGTATGGACCTTCCCTGCCGCACGATAACGCGAACAGGATCGTGGTGCGGGCTGGGGCGCGAGGCGCCGTTCCACTACCTGACCGCCTACTGGCGAGGACGGAAGAAAGGGTGCTGGCAATGATGCAGATGAGACTGACCCGCTGCGCCGGAAGCCATCAAGAGGACACCATCTGCCGCGCGCTGCCGAAGGCGGGGGCCACAACGCTGACCGCCGTCTTCGCGGGCGCGGAGTGGCAGATCACCGCGACGCTCGAGTCGGCTCCCGACCGGCCGGACGCTATGGACGGGCGGATCACGTTCCGCGTGACCGGCGGAGCGGCTCGCGAGGTGGCGGTGGCGGTCGAGTGGACGGTGGCAGATTGGTCGCGCGACGTGTTCGTGATGCTGCCGGCCGCCGCCTACAACGGCAACCGCTACCCGTCCCGGCCCTACCCGTACCCGCCCATGGTGCACGAGCCCGCCGATATCGGCCCGGACGCGCCGGTGCTGGTCTCAGACGTGCCGCGGCTGAGCGACGCGGACGGTGCCCCGTCGCGGGTCCAATTGCTCACCGGCGACCTCACCACGCCAGCCGTCTGTTTCCACAACCCGCGGACCGGCGAAGCCGCCATCCTGTTGACCGAACAGGGCAGCGCGTTCGGCAACCACGGGATCACGGTCGAGGAAAGCCCCGACCGCTCATCCGCCGTCTTGCGCCTGGAGGCGCCCGGCGTCCGGCGCGACACGCTCTACACCATGGTCAACACCGCCACGCCCTCATGGGACTGCGGCGCGGACTGGAAGACCGGCGATGCCGTCACGCTGCGGTTCCGCCTGTACCGCTTCTCTGCCGGCGGTGTGCAGGCGCTCTACGACCGCTTCGCCGAAGTCCGCAAAGACCTGAGCGGCCCCGTGACGCTCAGGCACGAACTGCCGTTTTCGGCGGCCTTCCGGATCCTCGAAGAGAAGCATGAGCGTGAGAACTGGTGCGACGAGGGCTACTACCGGGTGGGCACCCACGACGCGGCGGTCACCTCCAAGTACCAGGACTGGCAGGTCGGCTGGGTCGGCGGCGGCATGACTCCGGTCGCCTTGCTCAGCGCCGGGCTGCCGGAATCCCGGCAGCACGCCATCCGTAATCTCGACTGGATGTTCTCGAAGGCACAGCTTCCCAGTGGCCTGTTCTACGCCGTGTATCACAGTGGCCAGGCCTGTGGCGACGGCTTTGGCATTCCGGGCACGGAGCGCTGGTACATGGTGCGCAAGCAGGCGGACGCCCTCTACTTCGTGCTCAAGGCGTTTCATGTGCTCCAGGGACAGGACGCGGGCTGGCACCCGCCCGCTCCGTGGGCGGTCGGCGCGCGGCGCCTCGCCGACCGCTTCGTGGACACCTTCCGCCGTTTCGGCCAGCTCGGCCAGTACCTGGACTGCGAGACCGGCGACCTGGTCGTCGGCGGTTCGACCGCCGCCGCCATGGCGCCGGGGGCGCTGGCGCTGGCCGGACAGACCTTCGGAGTCGCGGCCTACACGGAGGTGGCCGAGGCCCTTGCCCGGCAGTTGAACGAACGCGATGTGCGGGCCGGCATCACCACCGGTGGGCCGGGCGAGATCCTCAAGTGCCCCGACAGCGAGTCCGCCTTCGCCATGCTGGAGTCGTTCGTCGTGCTCTACGAGGTCACCGGCAAGGCGCACTGGCTCGACCGCGCCGGGGCCATGGCGGCGCAGTGCCTGACCTGGTGCGCGTCCTACGACTATGTCTTCCCGCCGGAATCGCCGTTCGGCCGGCTGGACATCCGGGCCGCCGGCTCGGTCTGGGCCAACGTCCAGAACAAGCACAGCGCCCCGGGCATCTGCACGCTCTCGGGCGACGCGCTTTTCAAGCTCTTCCGCTACACCGGCAACCGACTCTGGCTCGACCAGATCCAGGAGACGGCGCACAACCTGACGCAGTACCTCTCGCGCGCCGACCGGCCGGTTGGCGCGCCGCCGGCCATGCGGCCCGGCTACCTGTGCGAACGGGTCAACTTCAGCGACTGGGAAGGGCGCAGCAACATCGGCGGCAGCCTGTTCGGCTCCTGCTGGCCCGAGGTCTCGCTGCTGCTGACCGTCGCCGAACTGCCCGGCATCTACGCCCAGCCCGACACCGGCCTGCTCTGCGTGTTCGACCACATCGAGGCGCGCTGGGTCGATGCTGACGGCGGCGCGCTGGCGCTCGCCTGCCGGAACCCGACCGCCTTCGACGCCGAAGTGCGGGTGTTCGTCGAGTCCTCCGCCACCGCCGGGGAGATCCTCGGCCAGGCCGCGGCGCTGCGCTGGCCCGTCCTGGAGATCCCCGCCGGCGAGACCCGTGTCCTGACGTTGCCCAAGACGGCAGGAAGCAAAACCGCAGAGGTCTGAAAGGAGTGGGAGAAGCTCGGATGAGAATTCGCGATGGTGTCTCCGGTCTGGAACAGGCGCTGGCGGAACTGCCGGCGTTCGACGCGCACACGCACCTGGTCGGCGGCAGGCTCGGCGCGCGCGGGCTGCATGACGTGCTGCTCTATCACATGCTCGTCAGCGACCTCTACCCGGCCGGCTGTCCGAGCGGGGCACGCCTCACGCAGTACCCCGGCTGGCCGACGCGGGATGAGGCGCACCGGCGGATCCAGGAGGCGCTGCCGTTCCTGCCGCTCATCCGCAACACCAGCATGTTCTGGGGCCTGCGGCTCATCCTGCGCGACCTGTACGACTGGGAGGAGCCCATCACGGCGGACAACTGGCGCAGGCTGGACGACCTCATCGGCGAGCGCGCCGACGACCGTGCCTGGCAGCGCGGCATCCTCGACCGGCTGAACATCCAGCGTACCGTGACCGAGTTCGCCCGCCGGGGGGAAGGCGAGGACGACGACCGGCTGCAGTACGCCCTGGAGTGGGGCTTCTTCACACGCTGCCAGTGGGGCGAGTTCGACACCGCGCTCTACGAGCTGGAACGCTGTTGGGGGCGCCTGCCGGAGAGCCCGTCCCCCATCGGGGCCGGCAAGCGCCCGGCCACCGAGCGCACGATCCGGTCGCTGCAGGACGTCCGTGACGCGGTGCGGCATTACGTGGACCACATCCCCTACGGCCAGGTGGTCGCGATGGCGACGCACCTGTCGACTGACATCGACTTCCGGCCCGTCGGCGACCGCGAGATGGAGGAGGCGCTGGGGCGGCGGGCGCAGGCCGGACCGGCCGAGCGCGATGTGTACGCATCCTACGTCAACGAACTGTTCCTCACCGGGCTGGAGGCGCACGCCGACGAGATCGTGTTCCAGTTCAGCCTGGCGGCCGAGCCGCTGCCGTTCGAGACGGCCAGCCGGGTTTCCCAGCGCACCATTGCCCAACTGGCGGAGATGATCGGCCGCCATCCGCGCCTGCGCTTCCAGTGTTTCCTCTCCAGCAGGCACGCCAACCAGTCGCTCTGCACCCTGGCGCGCGAGCTGCCGAACCTGAGCCTGGTCGGCTACTGGTGGCACAACTTCTTCCCCGACGCCATCCGCCAGGTCATGGCCGAACGGCTGGAGATGCTGCCGCTCAACCGGCAGATCGGCTTCTTCTCGGATGCCTACTGCCTCGAGTGGACCTACGGCAAGATGCTGCTGGTGCGCAAGCTCCTCGCCGGCGTCCTGGCCGACAAGGTGGCGCTCGGCCAGTACACCTTCGACGAGGCGGTCGGCATCGCCGCCGCCACGCTGTTCGACTCCCCGCGGGCGCTGCTCAACCTCACTCCGAAGCAGGATGGACAGAGAAGAAGCGGAGAAGCCGCCGGGGCGCGATAGGCCCGGTCGGACAGACTCGTGGAGCGCCCGGTCCCATGACTACTCATCGAGAAGCCGATAGCGCCAAGAGGGTCAGCCTTCACCGGGCCATACTCGTCGCGCTGCTGGTCTGCCAGGCTGGCTGGGCCTGGCAGGCGCCGCTCTCCATCCCTCTGGACGGCCCGTGGGACCTTGTCCACGTGACCGGCAAGACCGACGGCAGTGCGTTCGCGGCCAAAGGGGCACCGAACCCGGCGCTTGAGGTTTCCTACGTGTTTGCGAATACCGATCCCAACAGCAGCGAGGCTCCGGATGAAAAGGGCCGGGACCGCTTCCAGCTCGTGCAGAAAGGGGAATGGGATCTCGGGGGTTTCTCGTGGGGCGACATCACGCTCACGGGCGACGGCAGTCCTTTCGCCGTGGCGTTGGACCTCACCGATGCCGCGGGGAGGTCCGCGACCTACCGGTTCTTCCCCCTGGCTGTCGCCGAGGAGAGAACCTACGCGTTCACCCTGGCCGGTCCGGGGAGCATCACGCCGGGGTTCGACCCCGCCACCGTGAGGCAGATTGCCCTGGTGGCTGACGAGGGCGGCGAGAAGCGCTACACCGCCAACAGGGGTCGCTTCACCATCACCGGGATCACGTTCTCGAACCAGGATCGCGAGAAGCAGATCGCCGCCAATCTCAGGTACGCACAGGAACTCGTGGGCAGGGAGGGGGAGTTCGCGGACCGGCTCAAGTCACTATCGGCGGCGCTCGAATCCCGCAGCGGCTTGATTGACGGCATCGAGGGCGAGTCGGCGGAGTTGAAGCTCCTGGCCCTGTTCTCGGGCCCCCGAGCGGGACAGCCCTTCGCGGTCTGTGCGCTCAGTCCGATGGAGAAGGCGCGTCCTTCGCTTCTCCATTTCGACGGGCGCCCCGCCGCTTCGGTTTCGCTGGAGGCGGCGGCCAACGAATACGAGAGTGCGCAGTTGGTGGTCGTCCCGCAGGCCTCCGGCGTGAAGGGTATCTCCGCCTCGGTGCTCGGTGATCTCGTCGGGCCGGACGGGAACCGGATCGGGGCGGCACACATCGAGATCCGGAGGGCAGGCTTCGTCAACACCACCCCGACCTGCTTCACCTTTGTCGGTTACGTGGGCGAGGTCGAAGACCCTCTCATGCCCAATGGCCTCATGGATATCCCCGGCGACCGTGTCCAGCCGGTCTGGGTCACCGTTCACGTCCCGGACGGAACCCAGGCCGGCCTGTATCATACCCGGGTTCGCTTCAGCGGGGCGGGTCACGTGCGGGAGATCCCGGTGAGCGTGCGGGTCCTTGGTTTCTCGCTTCCGAAGACCAGTGCTGTCTCGCGCCACGTCTACTACTGGCTGCCTGCCGTGGCGAACTGGTATGGCTTCCGCCAGGGCAGGGATTCCTGCGACTACCATCGCGACGGGTTCGGCATCCCGCTGGACCTGATCAGGAAGCACCTGGAGTTTCTGCTGAGCTACCGGTTGGCGGTGATCAACATCACCTGGCCGTTCAACGCGGACGACGGCTCGCCGAGCTGGCCGCTGACGGTGCGTGCGGACGGCACGCTGGACTTCACTCTGCACGACGAGCTTCTGCAGTTCTGCCGGGAACGCGGCATGCGTGAGTTCTCTGTCGGGGATTTCGGCAGGTCCAAGCGGAGGATCTACGACCCGGCGTACCGGGAGCGCGTCGAGAGAGTCTTGAGGCCGTATCTGGCGCATGTCCGCGAGCGGGGCTGGGCGAAGGACGGGGTGTTCAAAGTCTACGACGAGCCGGCGGAACCGGCGGAATACGAGCAGATGCTCGAGGAGTGCCGGTTTGTCCGCTCCCTCGAGCCGTCGGTGAAGACGCTGGCCGCCATCGCGCACCCCGAACCGGGCACCCAAGGGCTGCTGGACGTCTTTCTCTTCCGCCCGAACAACTGGTCGGCTGACGTCGCCGCCGCCGTGCGAGCCCAAGGCGGCACGCCGTCCTGGTACTGGTGCAGCGTCCCTTACTTCAAGCCGTTCCCGAACTACTTCATCAACTACCCGGCCACTGACCCGCGGCTCATCGAGTGGCTGCATTTCCGCTACGACTGCACCTACTTCCTCATGTGGGGGGTCAACGTCTGGCAGAACAACTTCAGGCCGGCCGGCGAGCCGCGCTGGCCGGATGTCCCGTGGAACCCGAACACCTACGCCTCCTTCAACGGCGACGGGCAGTTCGTCTACCCGTGGCCGGATGGAAGCCTGGTGTCGTCGGTCCGGCTGGAGTCGCTGCGCGACGGGGCGGAGGACGTGGAGTACTTCACCCTGCTGCGGGACGCCGCCGCGGAACTGGAGCGCAACGGGAAGCGCCCCGACCTCGTGGCGGAGGTGAAGGCGCTGTTGACCCTCGATCCGGTGGTCCAGAGCGTCACCTCCTACCATGCCGATCCGGCGGCCATCGAGGCCATCCGCCGGAGGGCCGCGAAGCTGCTCGAGCAGGTCCACAACGCGGAACCACCGGACGCCGGCACCGCTGTCCCGGGTCCCTCCCGGACCTCGTTCGAGGACCCCTTTGACCGCGACGACTCCGGGCACTATGACCTGCAAGGGGGTACCTGGACCTACGATCCCGAGCGCCGGTGTCTTGCCATGGCCAAGGCCCGGGATACGGACAACGAGACCCTGTGGGCGCTCCGCCGGGACGTGACCCTTCCCCGTGCCTTCACGTTCGAGGCCGAGTACACGGCCGACGGGAAGGACACCTCCGCCGGCCTCGCCCTCAGAAACCCCGACACCGGCGATTACGCCTTCGCGTCGCTGTCGCTGAAGAAGGCCGTGGAAGGCGGCTGGTGGGTGACGGCGTGGATTGTCTACTCCTACCCGGATGAGAAGTGGGGCTATCTTCAGGCAAGCAAGAGATACATCGCCAACCTTGCCGATCCTGTCTTCACGCTGCGGTTGACCCGCTTACCGGGATCGAACGCCCTGGAGTTCCTCGTCCGCAACAGCGAGGCCGGCACCCTGGAGACGTCGCTGTCTCCCGATACCCGCGGGGAGGACGGCAGGAAGCTGTCGCCCGCCTGGACCGGGACTCTCGACGCCCTCTCCCGGGCCAGCCTCTCCGGATATGACTCCCGAGGGTCCTGGCGCCGGATCCGACTTACCGATCTGACGAGATAGGAGTTCTGGACCATGAACAACGCAGAAACCTACCGTGTGGGAACCCTGACCTACACCCTGGGGAGACTCCTGTGGGTGGCAACCTGGGTCCTGCTCGGAGGGATGTGCTACAACACGCTGGCCTATACGCTGATCCCGACCGTCTTGCCGCTGACCCTGAAGGACATGGGGACCTCCAATCAGCTCATCGGGCTGATCGTCGGCAGCATTCCCGCCGGGATGAACATGGTCATGAACCCCATTGTCAGCACCTGGAGCGACAAGCACCGCAGTCGCCTCGGCAGGCGCATGCCATTCCTGCTGTTCGCCACGCCGTTCGTAACCCTGTTCATCGTCCTGGTGGGATGGGGACCGGAGGTCATCGGTCTGATCTACGCCGGGTTCCCCGGACTCAAGAACAGCGACTCCGTGGTCAGCGTGGCCATGATCTGCGCCTTCTCGGTGCTGTTCCAGTTCTTCAGCCTGATCGTGGGGTCCGTGTACTGCTACGTCTTTGCCGATGTGATTCCGCATCAGCTCATGGGACGCTTCATGTCCCTGATGCAGATCGTATCCATGGCGGGCGGTTGGTTGTTCAACAAGTTCCTGATGGGCATGGTCGGGGAGCACACGGCATGGGTGTACGCGATCGTGGGGATCGTCTACTTCGTGGTGTTCATGGGCATGTGTCTCTTCGTCAAGGAGGGCGAATACCCGGAGCCGACCCGGATGTCCAGTGACCACGCCGGCCGGGTGACGAAGGTCAGGCAGGTACTGGGCACCTACACGCAGGAGTGCTTCGGGCATCGGTTCTACCTGCTCCTGTTCCTGGGTACGGCGATCACGCAGGTGTCCACGGTCTGCCGGGGGTTGTTCAACGCGCTCTTCGCCACCAAGGAACTGGGGCTGACCACCCAGCAGTTCGGAGAGGTGATGGCCGACGGATCGCTGGTGTCCATCGTGATCCTGGTGTTCTCGGGGTACCTCATGGACAAGCTGCATCCGCTGCGCGTGTTCACGCTCTCGGGGGTGCTGGTGATCTTCCTCAATGTCTTCGGCTACTACTGGGTGAAGGACTACCGCACCTTCTACTACGTGGGACTGATGATCATTGTCATCTACGCGATACAGGGACTCAGCATCATCCCCATGTTCGCGGCCCTCTTCCCGGATGGCCGGTACGGGCAGTTCAGCAGCGCCAACGCGCTGATCAACTGCATCTTCCTGATTCTGGCCAACTGGGGCGGCGGCTGGGCTGTCGACCATTTCGGGTACCGCTTCATCTTCGTGTGGGACTTCATCTTCACCTGTGTCGCGACCGTGTTCCTGGTGTTGGTGTGGCTGCAGTTCCTGCGCCTCGGTGGAGACAGGAGTTTCAAGTCCCCGTTGGACGCCCCGGCAACGGCATGAGGTCGGGGGCCGCGTGTTGCGGAGGCCCCGCCCTACTCGGCCCAGGAGGACTGACACCATGGCTTCGACGTACCAGTGGTTCTTCCCGCTGCCTCGCGTGCATACCGGCATGCTGCAGGGCAACGGCACCTTCGGGATCATCATCTGGGGCGAAGGCAGCGTGCTGCGCCTCACCATCGGGCGGGCGGACTTCTGGGACCATCGCGGCGGCATGCCGTGGCGCGAGGGCATGTCGTTCGCCGCCATCCGCCGCCTGCTCGAGCAGAAGGACGAGCAGGGCCTGCGCGAGCTGTTCGAGCAGGTCCGGCCCGGTCCCGGCCAGCCGGCACGCCCCACCGTGCTCCCCATCGGCCGCCTCGAGCTGGACTTCGGTCCGGGCGTGAGGCTGGATCATGGCTTCCTGAACGTCCGCAGCGGCCTGGTCACGGTGCAGGCGGAGTGCGGCGGTGGCGGCGGCGGGATCCGCATCGTCACGTCCATGGACCGGCCGGCAGCCCACCTCGCCTGGGATGCCGCGTTGCCCGTGCCCACCCTCCGGCACGTCACGGCCTGGGATTACCTGGGCGAGACCTTGGGCAGCCTCTCGTTCACCCCGCCGGAGACGTTCGCCGAGGCGGCGCTCAGCGGCTGGGTGCAGGCGCGGCCGGCCGATCCGCCGTTGTGCGTCGGCTACCGGCAGCAGGGCGACGAGCTCTGCCTGGCCGCCGAGTGCGGCCCCGACGGGCCCGGCGCGCGCCAGGCGGTTGGCGGCATCGTCGGCCGTGCCCTGGACGGCAGGTTCGCCGCGACGGCGGGCGCCACGCGCAGGTGGTTCCAGGGCTACTGGCGCCGGGCCGCGGCCGTGAAGGTGCCGAACCCGCGGCTCCAGTTCCTCTACGACTACGGCATGTACAAGTTCGCCGGGCTCACGAGCCCGACCGGCGTCGCCGCCACGCTGCAGGGCCCGTGGCTCGAGGAACACCGGCTGCCGCCGTGGTCGAGCGACTACCACTTCAACATCAACGTGCAGATGTGCTACTGGCCGGCCTACCACGGCAACCGGCTGGAACACCTCAAACCGCTGTTCGACCTGATCCACGCCTGGATCCCCGCCCTGCGCCACAACGCCCGCGTCTTCTGCGGTATCGACGACGGGCTCATGCTGCCGCACGCCGTCGACGACCGGTGCACCTGCATGGGCGGGTTCTGGACCGGCTCGGTCGACCATGGCTGCACGGCGTGGGTGGCGCAGATGATGTACCGGTACTACCGCTATACGCTGGACCGCACGTTCCTGCGCGATCGATGTTTCCCGTTCATGCAAGGGGCCATGCGGGTATACGAGGAGATGCTCGAGAGGACCGCGGCCGGGATTGCCCTGCCGGTCGGGGTTTCGCCGGAGTACGGTGGCGCGGACCTGGACGCGTGGGGCCGCAATGCCAGCTTCCAACTCGCCTGTGCGCACCGGCTGTGCGAGGACCTGATCGAGGCGGCCGAGGCGCTGGGCGTGGCGCCGCGCCCCGTCTGGCAGGAGATCCGCGAGCAGCTCCCGCGCGCCAGCCTGTTCGGCGCCGCGGGCCGCGAACGCATCGGTCTGTGGGACGGCAAGGACCTGGAGGAGAGCCATCGCCACCACTCGCACCTGGCCGGCATCACGCCGTTCGACATCTTCCCGGCCGATGACGCGGCGTGGCGCGGCATCCTGGCGCGGAGCCTGGACCACTGGATCCTCCTCGGGCCAGCCCTGTGGTCGGGCTGGTGCGTGCCGTGGGCGGCCATGATCCACATGCACTGCGGCAACGGCGATGCCGCCGAAGTGCTGCTCGAGCTGTGGGAGCGTACGTTCACCAACGCCGGGCACGGCACGCTGCACGACGTCGACTTCCACGGCATCTCGCTCATGGGCCGGTCGTACGCTGACCCGCGCGGGCGCAGCGGCCCCGAGAACGAGCACGAGATCATGCAGATGGACGGGGGCATGTCGTGCACCGCGGCCATCCAGGAGATGCTGCTGCACACGCGCCGCGGCGTGAACTACGTGTTCGGCGGCACGCCGCGGCGCTGGCGCGACGTCAGCTTCCGGCGCCTGCGCACGGACGGGGCGTTCCTGGTCAGCGCGGAGCGCCAGGCGGGGCAGACAGTGCGGATCGTGGTCGAGAGCCGCCACGGGGGCACATTCCGGCTCGCCAACCCCTGGTCCAACGCCGTGACCGCACGGACCTCGCAGGGAGACCTCCAGACCCTCACGGGTGCCGTCCTGGCGGTCCCCGTCGCCGCCCGTAGCCAGGTCGTGCTGACCCCGGCTGCTGCTGCTGCCGGAGAGAGCCGGCGGAGAGAGCAGGAGCCACTGCCGCCAGTTGATCACAGAGGCTGACGGCTGTGATCTGTCCGAAACCGACCCGGAAACACAGGCCCGAACTGAACGCCTTTCCTCACATCCCTCAGGCCCGATGCGTCACCGGAGGCCCAGAACGATGAGCCCTGTTCCCATGCACCAGTTGCTGCAGCCGGCCTACGCGGGCGGCTACGCGGTGCCCTCCTTCTGTGTCTGGAATGCCGAGGTCGCCGAGACCATTCTGCAGGTCGCCGCCGACCTCAGAGCGCCCGTGATTCTCATGAACGGGCCAGGCGAGTTCGGCCTGAACTCCCCCGACACGCTGGCCCGGGTATGCGGCGCCATCGCCTCGAAGTACCCCGTGCCGATGGCCCTGCACCTCGACCATGGCGACTCGTTGGGGATGGTCAGGGACTGCCTCGCCGCCGGCTACAGCTCGGTCATGCTGGACTACTCGACGCGCAGCTACGCGGAGAACGCCGCCGGCATGAAGCAGGTGGTCGCCATGGCCCGGCCGCTCGGCGTGACGGTCGAGGGCGAGATCGGCGCCGTGGGCAAGGTGGACAGCGTCACGGGGGAGGGCGGCGACCATTCCACGCTGACCGATCCGGACCAGGCCGCCCGCTTCGTCGAGGAGACCGGCGTCGACGCGCTGGCGGTCTCCATCGGCAACGCGCACGGCATCTACACCAAGCTCCCGGTCTTCGACTTCGAGCGCCTGGAGAAGATCCGGAAGGCCGTTGGCGTCCCGCTGGTGCTCCACGGCGGCTCCGGCACCCAGCCGGAGTACATCCGGCGGGCGGTGTCGCTCGGAATGGCCAAGATCAACGTCGCCAGCGAGCTCTGCAAGGCCTTCCACGACGCCTACCTGGGGCAAATGAAGGACGGTAAGCCCGGCTGGGTGCCCGCGATGCTGGCCGCCGCCCGCCCCGCCATCGCGCAGGTGGCGGAGAAATGGATCCGCCTCGCCGGCGCCGCGGGCAAGGCGGTGTAGCTGACGATGAAAACGATCCAGTGCCTGTGCGCGGTGGGCTTGTCAGGACTGCTGGCGGGATCGACCGCAACCGCCGCTGAGCCTGCGGCCGTGTGGACGGCGACGCTGTCCGACTTCGACACGCCGGCCGACATCGTGAAATGGCAGTTGGTCGGCGACCAGGACGTCGAGTTCTGCCGGATCAAGGGCTCGCCGCCCCCCGCATTCGAGCCGTCCGCGGAGCATGCGACCTCCGGCACGCAGAGTGTCCGTTTCGGGTGCCAGGCGGTCACTGGCACGTTTCCGACCGTCATGCTGACCGGCTCGGACATCCCGGTCCAGGACTGGGGGCCCTTCGACTACCTGGTCGTCGACGTGTTCAACCCGCTCGAGTTTCCGGCGTCCCTGCACGTCCTGGCGACCGAAGAGGGCGTGCGCGACGACGCCATCGTCTGGTCGCAGGGGCCGGATGCACCCCTATGGGATACCAGCCGGGAAGTCGTCGTCGCACCGGGACGGCAGACGTTGCGCCTGCGCCTGGACGACATCGCGCGTTCGCGCCGGGTCACGGTCTTCCGTTTCGTCTACGTCGACCCGCTCCAGGCCTACACGCTGTTCCTTGACAGCCTGCGCCTGGAAACGGCGCCCATCTCCGAGACGCGGATCCGCCTGGAGGGCAAGCTGGCCGCCGTGGAACGGCGGATCGCCGGAACCGGGGCGGACGCGCTCGGACCGGAGCTGGCGAAGCTCCGCGACCGCGTGCTTGCCCTCGCCGGCGAGGGCGCGGAACTGTCTCCCGCAGGCCGGTCGATCCAGGACTACGTGCCCTGGCGCAACCGGGCCGCGTCCATCGCGGACGCGCTGCGCGACCTTGAAGAGCGCGTGCCGATCGCCGCCTTCAATCGGACCGTGAAACCGTACGAGTGGGGCTATGGCTGGGCAGACGGGGCGACCAAGGTGTACCGGACGGGCATCCCCTTCGCCGGCGAGCTCGGGGGTACGGTCCGGCTGGAACTGGCCGCCAACGAGGGCGAGGGCGTCCAGGTCGTGCTGCGCTCGCGTAACGCCGTCCGAAAGAACGTGCGCGTGACGGTCTCTGACCTGACCAACGAGCAGGGCAACACCATCGCCGCATCCCAGGTGGAAGTCCTGCCCGTCGGCTACGTCAACACCAAGAAGCCGTACTACCCCGTGCCGTTCGTGGGCTGGCATCCCGATCCGCTGCTCAACTTCCTCACGTCGTTCATCCTCGACGAGGAAGTGTGGCAGCCCGTATGGCTCGATGTCCGCAGCCGGCCGGACCAGAAGCCGGGCTTGTACACGGGGCGCATCACGGCCAGCGCGGACGACCTGCAGCCCCTCTCGATCCCCTTCGAAGTGCGCGTCTGGAGTCTCGCGGTTCCGCACGAGCAGCATTTCGCCACGGCGGTATCGCTCATGGACCAGGTGATGTATCGGCCTTACGGCGCCAACGTGCCCGAAGAGGAATGGCGGAAGTACATGGCCTACTGCCGCGGTGAGAAGGAAGTGGCCGACCTGGGCCAGGGCGAGGCGCTGCGACTACAGCAGATCCGCTCGAAGTTCCGCCAGATGGTCTTCGATCATCGCATCGCGCCGCAGGCGGTCTACCACTACTATCCGACGAGGCTCGACGACGCCCGGCAGGTCCTGGCGTCCGGCGCCTCCCGCTTTCTCATCTGCAACCTCAACGGACCGATCCACGACGTGTCGGGCCGGGAGGTCGACGCCACCAGGTACTGGAAGGACGAAGCGACCGGGATGGTCTCGGAGGAAGGCAAGCAGTTCGTCTTTGATCGTCTGGACCAGTATCTGCCGCTTCTGGAAGAGGCGGGGATCGCGGACAAGGGCTACCTCTACGGCTGCGATGAGTACGTTACGAAACGACTGCCTGGTATGCTCGATCTCCTGCGCGCCATCCGAACGCGCTACCCGAAGCTGCCCATTGCCACGACCGCTCTTGACAACACCTACGGTCTGCAAACCGGATTGGGCGACCTCGTCGACATCTGGGTTCCGCTGCTGCCCAAGTACGAACTGGACCCCAAGCGGATTGCCGATGCGAAGGCACGGGGGAAGGAAGTGTGGTGGTACACCTGCCTCAACCCCAAGCGGCCCTGGCCCAATCACTGGATCGAGTACCCCGCGGCCGAGAACCGCCTCATCACCGGGTTCATGCCGTTCAAGTACCGGGTGGACGGCTTCCTGTACTACAGCATCTACTCCGGTTCGACCGGCCGGTACTCCACGGACGCCAGCGGGCGCCGGGGTCGCAGCAAGGTCCCTTTCGGATACCTCAACGAGCGTATGACGAAGGGGCCGCTGACGGACTTCGATGGCAACACGGAAGGCGTCTACAGTGGCGATGGGCAGATGATGTACCCGGGCGAGGATGGGCCGGTGCCGACCATCCGACTGAAGAGCACGCGCGACGGGTTGGAGGACTACGAGTACCTTTGGATGCTGAGGCAGCGACTTGAGGACGCGAAGTCCGGCCGGACGGCCCTGTCCGAGGACTGGCAAGCCCGCGCGACGGCGCTCCTGGAGGTCCCGCCGTCGGTGGTCAGGAGCCTGACGGAGTTCACCCAGGATGGACCGACACTCCTGGCGGCGCGGCGTCAGATCGCCGCTCTGCTTGAGCAGGCCCAGGCGGCTCCGGCGCCGTAGGCGGCACTGCGGTCGGCAGGACTCGACAACGGAAGCTCGGCCAGCACGTAATCGACAACGAACGCACTTTCAGCGATGCGCCGAGAGCCGAGTGCGATGGCAGGCGCCAGGGAAGCTCGTCTGACCCCAAGGCACCCGCCACTGGAACCCGCAACCCGCAACCCGCAACCTGAAACCTGAAACCCGAAACCCGAAACCCAACCTGCGACACCCGCCACCCAAGGAGCCCGCGCCTCCCATGAACCCCGCCGACATCCGCTCCAAGCTGCAGGAACTGGCACTCGCCACGCCGGCCATTGACGCCCACACGCACGTGCAGGACGACCTGACGCAGTTCACGCCGGCGCGTGCCGCGGGGAACCTGGCCGGCACCCAGGCCGCCGTCAACCGCCCCCCTGCCAGCGTCGTCGAGGAAGGGCTCCGGCGGGGCCGCCTGGTGCGACGGACCATGACCGACGCGACGCACGGTCTGTTCTACTCCTGGTTTGCGCAGGTCGCCGAGGGCTCCGCCAACCGCCTGGATGAGGCCCTGGCGCTGGTGGGAAGCAACACGGACCGGGAACGCCGCGCCGCCGCCCGTTTCCTGCTGCAGCAGATCCGTGACAGCCGCTACTCGGAGTACGCGGAGTGGCTCCGTTATATGTTCCGGCTGTACGCGGGGGTCCCCGGCGACATCGATCCCCTCGCCCCCGAGCACCTTGACCTCGTGGCCGACGCCATCGCGGCGCAGCGGCACGACCCGGAGTTCGCGGCGGACGTGCTCCGGCGGCATCACATCCGCGCCTACGTGACCAGCATCGAGAACCGGGACCGGATCCCGCCCGCGCCCCCCGTCCGCCCCAAGGACGTCGATCTGAGCTACAGCACCCACCCGGAAGCCTGGAACATGTTCGACTTCAATGGCTTCCTGTGGCCGGAGCGCGCCACGGACTTCGGCCTCTTAACGCAGGGCCACAAGTTCCAGGCCGAGGCCTACATCGTGCACCTGGAGGAGTACCTCGAGTGCGAACTCCGCGACACGGCTGCCCTGCAGGACGCGACGCGCGCCTTCTTCTGGCGCATCCTGCGCAGCCCCAGGACGAACCCCACGAGCCGCATCCTCTACGTCGACGGGTTCCAGGCGCAGGACTGGCGTTTCAGCCGGCCCTACTCGAAGGCGCGGGTGGACTGGTCGCTCGCCCACCACCGCACGCAACTCGACGGCGAGAACCGGCGCCAGGTGTTGGCCTGCGTGGCAGAGGCCATGCTCGAGGCGCTGAACGACATCGGCAAGGAACGCCAGGACGCGGGCGCGCGCTACGGCGTCTGCCTGCAGTTGTGCGGCGGCGCGCGACATTTCATGGACTGGGCGCGGGAAGTCCAGTCGATCCCGGAGTACATCCCCGACCTGCCCCAGGACGAGTACCCCGTCTGGCGGCGTTATCCCCACGTGCATTTCGAGTACATCTCCGCCCACGAGATGCTCTACAACGACCTGGCCAACGCCGCCAAGCAGGTGGGCAATGTCTCGGCCGGCCCCTGGTGGCACTACTTCCGGCGGCACAAGATCGCGCGTATGGTCCGGGATCAGCTCAGCATGGGGCCGCTGAGCGCCATCGCCTGCGGGTTCACGGATGCCCGCTTCGTCGAGATGGTCGCCGCCAAGTACGTGTCGGTGCGTCTGGCCATCGCTGACGCCCTGACGGAACTCGTCGCCGACCGCCACTCGTCACTTCATCTCGACTTCGACGGGGCCGCCGGGGTGATGAAGCAGCTCCTGTTCGACAACCCGGCTGCCGTGCACGGCCTGCCTGTCGACGCCTGAAGGGCCCGGCGTCGTCCAGCGGGCGGGGCCCGGCGGCACCCGCAGGATCACGGTTGGCGACCACTGCACAGGAGGCTCCCGATGACAGATCGAAGACCCACCTGGCTACAGCACGGCCTGAAGGCGTTTGGCTGTCTGGCCGTCGCGATTGGCGTCGCGACCACCGCCGGTCTGGCCGGGGCAGCCGCGGCGGCGGCGGAGGGAACGACCGTGCCGCACGCGGTGCCCGGCGGCCCGGGCGGAAGCACCACGATCCCTGCCGCGAGCTTCACCCGCGGGGAGGCGGAGACGCTGTGGAACGGGGCCGCGGTGCGGTTCCACGAGAAGTGGGTGGAGTACGACCTCGAGGTGAGACAGGGAGGGACCTATGACCTCACCGTGCACTACGCCGCCATGGGCGAAAGGCCGGTAAGGCTTTCCTTGGACGGCACGGTTCTCAACGAGAACGCTCTTTGCAGGGTCAGTGGCAGTTGGGGCAACGATGTTCCTCTTCGGGATGACCGGACCACGCTCAAGCTCGGACCGGGGAAGCACGTCTTGCGCCTGGAAGCCAAAGGGCTCACGGGCCATGTCTTCGATATCGCCATAGCGGCTTCGGACTCGGCGGGCTCCATCCCCACGATCCAGAAGGCGAAGGACAGCCTTCTGGCGCTGGTCAGGGACGCCAGGGAAGGGCTGAAGGGCCTGCCACCGGGGCCCGACGTCGAGGCGCTGGCAGCCACCGTGAGTACGGTGGAAGAAGAGCTTCTGTCTGTGGACGCCGCCGACGTTGAGAACTGGGCCAGGATGGGTGGCCTGGAGAACCGCCTGGAGGCATCGAGGCGACGGCTTCACAACCTCCAGCTCGCGAGGCTGAGCCGGTCCAACCGCGACAAGGTCGTGGTCTGGGTCAGCCATCCCCTGGTCAAGGTGTTCAGGGATGAGGTCCTCCCCGGCAAGATCAACACGGAAGCGATCTCCATCGAAGCCTGCCGGAATGAGTATGAACCCGCCCAGGTCTGCATCACTTCGTGGGAGTACCGGGGTCCGGTCCGGGTCAGCGCGACCCATCTGGTCCACTCCTCCGGGGACTACCGCATCCCCGGCATTGGCTGCCGGTTTGTAGGTTACGTGCCGGTGGAGCACGGCGGAGACGAGCTCCGCAAGCCGCCGGCGTTGTTTCCCGACCCCCTTGTTCTGGACGAGGTGACCACGCTCGAGCCGGGGCAGAGCCAGCCGGTGTGGGTCACGGTCAAGGTCCCGAAGGAAGCGTTGCCTGGAGACTATCAGGCCACGGTACAGGTCATCACCGAGAACGGAAGTACATCCCTGCCGTTACGGCTGAAGGTGTATCCGATGGCCATCCCGGAGGAGGTCCACTTCTGGCTGGGGTCCTGGGGCGGGGACATCTGGCAGGCGGAGGAAGCGGGCATCGCGATGACTTCAGGCGAAGGGAACCCCACGTACCCACCGGAGTTCTTCTCCTTCCTCAGAGACGTGACCTTGAAGAACCGCTACGAACACCGGGCCATGGCCTTCAGCGACATCCCGGTGTGGCAGGTGTTCGACCGCCTCATCAAGGTGCACTGGACCGAAGGGGCGTACTCCTACGACTTCAGCCTCTTCGACAAGCTCATCTCCACCATCGAGGAAGCCTACCGCGGTCAGTTCAAGGTGTACTGTGTCTCCTTCGGGTGCGGACGGGGAGGGGAGGGCGGGGGCCTGACGGGCACCGTCCCCGTCTTCCGGCCCGACGGTTCGCCCGATACGGAGAGGAGCTTCTCCAAGACCCCCGTCGAGGATCCCCGTTACCTGGCCTTCGTGGAGGACGCTTTCAGAACCATCGAGCAGCACGTGCGGGCCAGGGGCTGGCTTGGCCGGATCTACGTCAAGGTCATGGACGAGACGAACGACGGCAAGGCCCTGGAGGATGTTCGCCTGCTGGCCAGGCTTATCCGCAGGGTCGCTCCCGGCATCAGACAGAATGCCACCGTCGGCTATGACCACATGCTGAAAGAGGAATACGTGGACCTCCCGGTACTGGGCAGTTGGATGCTGGACAGGTACCCCGGCGCGGTCACCGAGGAAACGGAGCGAGGCCGCCGGGACGCATGGTCCTACAACGAGCACCGGGGCCTGATTGACGGCTCTTTGGTCTACCCCCGGATGATCGGCTGGAGAGGCTACCTGTATGGCCTCAAGGGGTACTCCCACTGGGCCTGGGCCTACGCGAAGAACGCTCAGGCAGACCCCAACACCATGCGCCAGACCTACTCCGATGGGAGGCCCCACGGCCCGGGCGAGGACTTCCTGGTGTACTTCGACAAGGCCCGCAGGGAGATCGTGGACTCCCTCCGCTGGGAGATGCTGCGCGAGACGGCCGAGGACTACGAGACGCTACGCCTGCTGGAGAAGGCCGGCGGAGACAGCAAGGGCTACTGCCGCCAGTTGATCCGGAAGTCCGACGGGTATGACGTGTTTGAGACTGACCCGGAGGTGATCTTCCAGGTTCGACACCGGGTTCTTGAGGAGATCGCTCAACGCATGGGCGTCCGGGCCGCGGAGTGAAGCGGACACGGTACCGCCCCAGAGCGGCAGAGAGCGGGCCGTGAGGCGCACTCCCTGACCGCCGACCCGCGGTCCGTGGACGCCGCCAATGGGGCTAGCGGGTGTGGGCGCACGCCGTCGCCTGGACAAGGTCGGCGTGGTCGAAGGCCGACGACATCCGGTCGATCTCCCCCGGAGCAATGCCGAGCGCCGCGGCGCGGGCGCGCCAGTTCGAGACGACCCGGCCGACGTCGCGGGCGATGCGGCGGGCTTCGTCCGGCTTCAACTCGAAGTACGCGGCAACGTGGAAGGCCAGATCGAGCGAGGCAGTCGCGTCCCCCAGGTCGACCTCCGTGGAGAGCACCCGCGGCTTGACGTCGGTAGGGATGGGGTTCAGATCGTAGGCGGGCGCCAGTTGCCAGCCGGCGGGAGAGGGAAAGAGGAAGCCGTGGTTGCGCAGATGGTCATCGGTGTTGGAGATCAGGATATTGAAGACGATCCGCCGGAACAGCGCGTGCATGTCGTCAACGGGTGTCGCGCCCCAGCGGCGCAGCGCGTCGACCATCTCGAGGTAGGAGCGGGTCTCGTGATCGCGCGCCCCCAGCATGCTCATGGCGGACAGGAATGGAATCCGGCGGCTGCCGTCGCGGTCGAACCGCCGCAGGAGGAGAACCGGCTTGCCGGCGACCGACTCCAACCGCCACGCGGGCACGCGCAGGCCGGCCTCGCCGGCCAGCGTCAGCGCCAGCGCCTCCCAGCGGACGGTCGACCATTCGTCGGTCGCGCTTGGGAACTTGGCGATCGACAGGCAACCATGGATGTCCAAGACCGAGGCCTTGGGGCGGGCGCCACCGAGGGAGGAACCCGGCGCCAGCAGCAGGCGCAGGTCGTCTTCGCTCTCGTCCTCGGCCATCACCCGTTCGGCCGCCGACAGGAGCCGGGACAGGGCGAGAAAGGGAGGAACGGACGTCTCGGCGCTCTCGGCCAGAAAGGGGCCGTGCTCCTGAATGGCGAAGCGCAAGGCGCCCAGCCGGGCGACGTCGTGTACCCGCAGGAGATAGTCGATCGGCAGCAGGGCGCGAGGTGCCCGGCCTTCCCGCGCGCTCAAGCGGCGTTCGGCCCGCCGCATCAGAACCTGCCCCCACCGGTCCGGGGCCGAATCCATCAGCGATCCGAAGAGGGGGACATCGGCCGGCGTATGATGGGGGCCGGGGCCGATCGCGAGCGCGGGTTCGAGCGCGAAACGGTTCGGATCGCCGAGCCATTCGCGGGCATACTCGAACGTCGCGCTCTGGCGCGTGTTCCGGACGCGCGTCCACAGCGTGCCGACACGCTTTGTGGCGCCGGCCAGGTCCACACAGACGAGAATGGGCGTGCTCATGGGCTACACGGGACGCGGGGGCTTGGGATTCCGGATTCGCTTGGGCAGGATCTCGTCTTCCAGATCCATGCCGAGGCGATCCTCGGTCGCAGCGGCGATCTGCCCAAGGCGGTCGAGCATACCGAGCACAAAGAGCACGGTGGCGTAGCTTCCCATCGCCACACGGGCGTCGCCACGCTCGATCCGGTAGAGGGTCATGCGGGTGATGGAAGCCCGTTCCGCCATCGTCTGCGTCTGGATCCGGCGTCGCCGCCTGGCATTGCGGATGTCCTCGCCGAGTTGCGCCAGGGCGCGCTGGACGGGGATCGGCCTTTGCTGTATGGTTTCTCTCATTTGAACGTACTTCCTGGATGACGTAATAAATTACAATGTACACCATAGGATACATATACGCAAATGAACTGTAAGGAACCACGAATGAGCAGACCCCAACGTCGTCCAGACCTGCCCGATCAGCGAAAGTGTGGGGCGCTA
>Ga0172371_10002756_pt1 | contig 27652 bp, 21 predicted proteins | sample Lak12m_FD_114543 | JGI IMG/M metagenome (GOLD analysis project Ga0172371, IMG submission 114543) | Freshwater microbial communities from Kabuno Bay, South-Kivu, Congo - kab_022012_12m | ecosystem: Environmental > Aquatic > Freshwater > Lake | place: Democratic Republic of the Congo: South-Kivu...
CAGGCTGCAGAACGTGAAGCTCAATTGAATAGTGGAGAGATTGGTTGGACGGGACAGGAGCAAAAAAATCAAACTGCAATTGCGGGAATTCGCTCGAAAACAATGTATTTGGAAGAAGAGAAGCGTCCAGGGAAATTTTATAAAGTGGAAGAAGATGATCACGGCACTTACTTTATGAATTCAAAAGATAATTGTTTGTTGCCGTATTTGAAAGATTTGGCCGAAGCGGGAATTTGCAGCTTTAAAGTGGAGGGACGTAATAAAACTGAATATTATTTGGCGACGGTGGCGAGGGCTTATCGTCAGGGAATTGATGATTTGATGGCTGGAAAACCATTCAATGCTGCTTTACTTGATGAAATTGCTAAAACGGCGAATCGTGGTTTTATACTTGGATATTTGTTCGGTTATCCTGATGATAATGATATTAACCAGGTGAGGAGTTCTTCAATGCAAAGTTATAGATTTATTGGAATTGTAATGAAGCCGGTGAAAGATGATATGTACGAAGTGGAGGTGCGTAATCGTCTGGATAAAGGTCGTGAGATTGAAATTATGACACCTGTAGAGCAGTTTACGCTGAAAGCTGAGGAAATATATACGATGGACGGCAAACTGGTGGAGGCGATACATGGAGGGGCTGGAGTGAGATTGATGCGTTTGAGAAAGGATATCCCTGTAGGCGCGATGCTCAGGGTGAAGTGTGAAGAAGGAGAAAAGGGGATAGATTAGAGAATTTTTAGGTTTAATTTTTGAATGATTTCCTCGCAATCTTTCTCGGCGTTTTCGCTGCGTTCGAAGATGAGATTGGCACTTTCGCAATAGCGACCGTTGCGTTCTTTATAGAGCTGTTTCATCTCTTCTTCGACGGATTCTTTGTTGGTGAGTGGTGGGCGATTTTTGTCTCCCAGGATGCGTTTTGCGGCGATGTGAGGTTTTACGTAAAGATAGATGATTTTGGCATTTTTTTTGAGAGATTTTTCGTTGTCATGGTCGAGAATTGTTCCGCCTCCTGTGGAAATGACAGTGTTTTTTAATTTGGCGATTTTTTTTGTGATTTTTGCTTCTATGGCACGAAAATATTCCCAACCTTTGATGGTGATAATATCTGGGATGCTGGCATTTTCTTCGTTAACAATTTCTTCGTCTATATCGACAAAGTTCATTTGTAATTTAAGGGCGAGCATGGCGCCGATTTTACTTTTACCGCAGCCACGCAGGCCGGTGAGAATGATGTTGAATTTGTTTTTTGACATAAGTTTAATTAGTGCTTTGACTTACCGCCGGCGGTAGTTTTTAATCTGTTAACTTTGACAAGTGTTTCCAGAAATCCGGGTAACTTTTTGAAACGCAGTTTGGATTTTCAATTTTTAAATTGTGAATAAGAGGCGTGAGCAAACCAAAAGACATGGCTATGCGGTGGTCGTTATAAGTTTCAATTTTGATCAGCTTTTTATTTTGGATTTTTTTCAATTCATGGATTTCAATCCAGTCTTTGCCGGTTTTTACTTGTGCCCCTAATTTTTTTAATTCATTTTCCAAGGCTTGTAAGCGATCTGTTTCCTTGATGCGAAGATTGGCAATATTTGTAATTTTTGTGAGGCCGGGAGTGAAGAGCGCAAGTATAGCAAAAGTCATCACAAGATCGGGAGTCTCATTCATGTCTATGTTGCCAAGTGGTTTAAGATTTCGTGGGCCTTGAACTAAAGTACTATGGGCTTTTTTACTTATTTTACAGCCCATTTTTTTTAGATATTTTAGAAATTTTATATCTCCCTGGAGTGAATTTTCATGAATATTTTGGAGAAGAATTTTTTGTGAATATATTGCCGCGAAGGCACCAAAATATGAGGCTGAGGAAGCATCACTTTCAATTATGTGTGTTTTTGGAGATTTAGGCTTTTGTTTCGGATTAATGATGAATTTTTTAAAATTTTTGTTACTTACTTTAAGTCCAAATTTATTCATCACTTTAAGCGTCATGGAGATATATGGCTTGGAACAAAGGTCTTTTGTTATGTTTATGATGGTCTTTTTTTGTGCGAATGGAGTTATCATGAGTAGAGCGGAAAGGTATTGGCTACTGATGTCTCCCGGGAGATGAATTTCGCCGCCTTTTAAAAGTTGAGGTTGAATATGAATTGGAGGATAGCCGTTTTTTGTTTCAATGCTGGCTCCCAATTGATTTAAAGTTTTGGTCAGTTCGTTAATAGGGCGTTCACGCATACGTTGATCGCCATCGATTAAAATTTTATTTCCGGTCAGGGTGCAGAGGGCCGTGAGGAAACGGGTGGTGGTGCCGGCGTTGCCGGTGAAAAGATTGATTTGATTTTCCTGATGAGGAAAATTTAACTTTTCATTTTTGTATATTCCGGCGATTTTGACCGTGGTGTTTTTTTGTTCAATTTTAATTCCGAGTTTTTTTAAATTGGTGATTAAATAATTGGTGTCGTCGCAAAGAGCAACGTTTTTAATTGTATTTGTGCCCTTGCTTAAAACTGCGAGTATTAAAGCCCGATTGCTGTGACTTTTTGAGCCGGGAATGTTGATTTTTATGGGCATATTTAAAGTGTTTTGATCATACAATATTATGGAAAAGTGGGCGAGAGGTTCTCTGTTTGTGGCTGTTGACGAATTCCTTCTTGGGATTATAATTGCATCCTTAATTTTTTTTATGTCCTTATTGGAAAAAGTATTGGCAAGGGAGCGCGGTGAAACAGGTCAGCCGCTTGATTGGACTGAACGTGCTTATCAGTATTTAATTGAGCCGGCTGCTGATGAAATTGCTGGAGACTTGAAGAAAACGGGGGCACGGGTGAATTACATTGATAAAGCTATTGGCGAATCAGCATTTGTTGGTAAGCTAAGATCTTTAATGAGTAGTAGGGCGGAAGCAGTGCTTGAGCCAATGAATCTTGTGTTTAATGAAAGAGGTGATGTACCGTCTCCATTTGTTGAAGATGCGGCTCGGAAGGGGAGAATTTATACCGTGCTTTATGATAACAATCATAGTTCAAAGGTCATGGGTGGTGCAGGTGTGGGATCGGGAGTTAAACTTGATTGGCGTTTTACGACTGCGACTGCTGAAGCTGCTGCGATGCCTCAATTTTATCAAAATGAAGTTTATGTGTTTCATCCAGATAATCCTTTGGGAACCGACCATGACGCTATTTTAAGCAAGTTGGAGGGAGAAATGGGTGCTGATGCGGAAGTCGTGAGAGACATACGTAGTTTGATAGGGCTTGCGAGAGGCATTATTAATAAAAGGGTTTATTCTCATGAGGATAGCCAGGTTTTGGATCAAATGGCTGCATTGGTTTCAAAGCATGGAAAAATGGCCAGAGCAGTGATTAATAGTGTCGAAGAGCACTACCATGCTTGAGTTTTAGCAGGTGATGTTGTAGCTGTCTTCGTTGTTTTTTTTGAGAATCCAAAGTGTGCCGTCAGCTTTTTTGCCGCTGAAGGTTTTGCCGTTTCGGGCTTGTTCTATGGTTTCCGGGCGAGGGAGTTTTTGCGCGCCGGCTTTGGTGAGTTCAGCGAGAGCGTTGTAAAGATGTGTATTCATATTTTTTGATTGTAAATAATTACTTTTCCAATTTTTGTTGGAAGGATGAAGTTGATGGATTGGCCGTCGCTTTTTTTGTCGGTAAGGAGGTCTTTCAAGGCTGGTTTTTTCATGGTGTAGACTGGCAGGCCGGCTTTTATGAAAAGGGCTTTGATACGATCGGCATCTTTCTGTGAAAGTAATTTTTTTTCAACTGCCATTTCGTTGGCGATTACCATGCCGATGGCGATAGCATAGCCGTGCAGTAATTTATAACCGGACATTTGTTCCAGAGCGTGACCATAGGTATGTCCGTAATTTAGGATCATGCGATGTTTGGATTCGCGTTCGTCTTTTTCTACGACAGCGACTTTTATGGCTATTGATTTATGAATTATGTAATTTAAGGTTTCTTCATCGTGAGCTAAAATTTTTGAGAGATTTTTTTCGAGGTAGGTGAAGAATTTTTCATCTTTAATCACGCCGTATTTGATTATTTCACCAAGGCCATTTCTGATTTGATTTTCCGGTAGAGTTTTTAGTAAATCAATATCGATAAAAACGGCTTTGGGTTGAGTGATTGTGCCTATGAGGTTTTTACCGGATTTAAGATCTACTCCGGTTTTGCCACCAATAGCTGAATCCACCATTGCCAGTAAAGTAGTGGGAATTTGTACAAAGGGAATTCCGCGTAAAAAAATTGAAGCTAAGAATCCGGCTACGTCGCCTACGACACCGCCGCCAAGAGCGATAATTGCATCTTTGCGATTAAAATTTTTGGCGATCATTGCTTCGGAAAGAGCTTCGATGGTCTGTAGATTTTTGGAAGTTTCACCAGCCTCAAAAGTGAAAATTTCAGTTTTAATCTCATTTTTATTGAGGAATCTGCTAATATTATTGCCGTGAATTTTCGCTGTTCTGTCGTCGGTGATCAGAGCGTATTTTTCTCCAAGATTAGCCTTCTTTAGGTGCTGTGGCAATTTATCAATAATCCCTTTTTCCAAAAATATTTTGTAAGAGTCGTCGATGATTTTTTTGTGTTTGGCTTGGATAATTTCCATGGGTTTTAATTTAACATGAGTTTTAATGGAAGCATAGTGGGTGGCGAGTTGACTTACATGCTTTCGTTTTGTAATTCGCGCCCGGGCGCACTTTTTGATCTGTAAAATGTGCAATTAGAATGTTGGTCTCTTCATAAAGTTTTGCCGACCGCGGCAATGATTGGTTTTAAGTTTTCCAGCATTTCCGCGAAACGAGCCGGGGTGATTTGTTGCTGAGCATCTGAAAGAGCTTTTTCGGGATTTGGATGAACTTCAATACAGATTCCGTCTGCTCCGCAGGCGATTGCAGCTTTACTCATTGGCTCGAGTAGTGATCTTTTACCTGTGGCATGAGATGGGTCGACAAGAATTGGTAAGTGACTTAGTTCTTTTACTAACGGCACTGTCGCAAGTGCGAGAGTGTTTCTGGTATCGGTTTCGAAGGTGCGGATGCCGCGTTCACAAAGAATGACCTGAGGGTTACCATGAGACATAATATATTCGGCTGCGAGGAGGAGTTCTTCGATTGTCGCTGAAAGTCCACGTTTTAAGAGTACCGGTTTTTTGATTTTCCCGATTTCTTTGAGGAGTTCGAAATTTTGCATATTGCGGGCGCCGACTTGTATCATGTCGCTTTGAGCGGCAATGTGGTCCAGGTCTCTTGTGTCGAGGACTTCGGTGATAGTGGCCATGCCATATTTATCAGCTGCTTTGCGCATCATGGTGAGACCAGGCTTGCCTAGACCTTGGAATGAATATGGTCCGGTACGTGGCTTGTAGGCTCCACCGCGGAGAATTTTTACTCCGGCTTTGGCTAATTCCCTGGTGACCTCTTCCATCTGTTCTTCAGATTCCACAGAGCATGGCCCGGCAATGATTGCCAATTGATTGCTACCGATTTTTACACCATTCACTTCGATGATGCTTGGATCATGTTTGGTCTCTTTACTGACGAGTTTGTAAGGATGAACGACACGCATTACTTTTTCTACACCCGGTAGAGATTCCAGATGTCCAATACTTAAATCGCGTTCTTCGCCAATTACGGCAATAACGGTGCGTTCTACACCATAGAGAGGCATGGGTGTGAGCCCTTTGGATTGTAGCTCTTCGATGATATTTACGGCGGCGCTTTTTGGGGCACCGGCTTGCATGACGATAATCATATTCGTGATGGTTAAAAATTTAGTATTGATAGGGACAAGTCCAGGGACTTTCAGTAGCAGCTTGTTTTGTAAACATATAGTTTTTGTTTATAAAATAAAAATAGCCTCTTTTTGAGGCTTGTAGATCAGTGAATCACAAATCTAAAACCTCAAGAGTTGCTAAAATAAAAGAAAGCCCAACCAAAATAGTTGTTTGTTTTGAGTTGACTTGCTTTGTTGCTTTCTTGTGTCATTAGATTTTTATATTGTGTGTCAATTTTATTTGTATAATATTCTTTTGTCAATTTTAAGATTGAAAGATATGGGAAACGAAATGGGAAATATAAGGCCGGATGACATTGTTACCGAAAGGTTAGATAACGATGATGAAATGCAACCATATTTAGTCGTGCCTACAAACGGTGGTTTTGAAGGTGTTGAATTGGTTCAGTTATTGTATGGAGATACTATCGAATGTTTGTCTGCTACAAGAATGAGTGTTTTGCGCTTAATTGGTTGGAGTGGGGATGATGTTGAGGGGGGATTGAAAGATTCTTCTTTGATGCGCTTGGACCAAAAGGATATGTTGCGATTATTGGATAAAAACAAGGCGTGTTTGGGGATTACCGGTGGTGGCGATTCTGCTGGTATATCTGATTGTTTGGCTTCGATCGCTTATAATTTGAGGAATGATAGGGTCATGCTTGGAGTGAGAAATGCCAGTAAAGGTTTGGTTTTGTCGCCGGAGCTTTTTGATGAAAATTTAGTTTTTGTGAACAGTTTGATTCGTGCCGATATGATGGAACGTGGCAGTACGCCATTTGGCTCTTCTCGTTTGAATGCGTTTGATTCAGCGCCTGATCAGGTTTTAAGGAATGTGAGAGAATTTGGAACGGTGTATGGTACTGGTGGAAATGGTGGATTGGCGATGCTCGAAAGGATTGCCAAGGCTTTTCCTGAAAAATGCGTAGTGGGAACTTTCAAAAGTATCGATGGAGATGGTTTGATTAATGACAGACCTGCTCAAATGCTTGGTTTTAATACTGCGGTTAGAGCAAATCGTCATGTGGTTTATGATATTGCGCAGAGTGCTTTTGCTCATGGAACGGTGGATGTAGTGGAAGTTTTCGGTCGTAGTTATGGCAGATTGGCTTTCGAATCTGCGCGCCATGATACTTTGGCTGTAAAGGATGAAGGTAGAGATTTGAAGAGAAAAATAGAAGAATTTGGCAGAACTATGCTGATTTTGATTCCTGAAAAACCTGCCAAGATGCAAGATATAGCTCAGGCGGTGCTTGAGAAAAAACGAAAATTTGGTAGTTGCGTGGTAGTGGTGGCTGAAGGTTTTGTGTCGCTAGATTATTCCAATGGAACTCATGAAAAGGTGAGTGATTTGATTGCTCATGGCTTGAAAGAATTTGCCGGTTTCAAAAAGGTCAACGTGACGACTCAGACCCGTCAGCCAAGAGGTACAAGACCTGCGTATTATGATAGAACCATGGGTGCTAGGGTCGGGCGAAAGATGGCGGAACTTATGAATGAAGGTGTTACAGGTGGAAAGGCGGTGATTTATTTTGAAGGAGTGGATGCGATGCAAAATGATCCTGTTGTTGTGGATTTACATGGAGTTTCTCAAGGTAGTACGCTAAAAAATATGTACTCTGATGAAGTTTTGCGAAGAGGTGGAGTGATGTGGTAAATTTGAATCATGTTAATCGATACACACGCGCACATAATGTTTTCTGATTTTGATGCAGATCGCGAAGAAGTGATTCAGCGTGCGCGCGAGGCGGGAGTTACGAAAATTGTAAATGTGGGATGTGGAGCGGAATCTTCGGCGCAGGCGGTGGAGATGGCTCGTGGTGATGAGAGTGGTTTTTTGCGTGCGACAGTGGGATTGCATCCTTATGATGCGCTGGATATCTCTGATGAGCTTTTGGCAAAATGGGAGAAATGGATTATTGCTGATAGGGAAAGTGGTGCGAAAAAAATTGTGGCGGTTGGGGAAACGGGTTTGGATTATTTTAAGTCTAAAGTTGATCCTGAAAAACAAAAATTTTCTTTCCGAAAACATTTGGAATTGGCGGTGAAAATGGGTTTGCCGGTAATTGTGCATAATAGATCGGCAGATGAAGATACTTTGAATTTATTGAAGGAGTTTAGTCGTGCAGCGAATTGCGGCTGCGATGAAAATGAAATGTCTCCTGTGCGTGCTGTTTTTCATTGTTATGGTTCGACTTTGGAGTTTGCAAAAAGAGTTTGGGAGGCTGGGTTTTATACTTCATTTACTGGAATTGTGACTTATCCAAGTGCTAAGGATTTGCGTGAAGTAGTGAGAACTGTGCCGCTGGATAAATTCATGGTGGAAACAGATTGTCCTTATCTTGCACCACAAGCTTATAGAGGCAAAAGAAATGAACCTTCATATGTAGTAGAAACGGCAAAGATGATCGCTGAAGTAAAGGGTTTGAGTTTTGCGGAAGTGCAGAAAATTATAATGGAAAATTCCAAGAAATTTTTTGGAATTTAATTGAGGATTCGCAGAGCTTTTTGCACTTCTTTGTAGAATTCGGAACTGATGATTTCTTTGAAGCCTAATTTGTCGGCTTCTTTTTTACGTTTATCGAGATGAATTATTTTGCGTAATTCGCCGGAAAGTCCCACTTCGCCGAAAATAGCGGCTTTTGAAGGTAATGGTTTTTTGAGAAATGATGATGCAATGGCCATCAGTACTGCAAGATCTGAAGCCGGTTCATTTAACTTTATTCCTCCTACGACGTTGATGAAAACATCTTGGTTTTGCAGATTGAATCTAGCGTATTTTTCTAGTACGGCAATGAGAATTTGTAGACGGTTTAAATCAAAGCCGTTTGCAGTGCGTTTTGGAAAGCCAAAGGCACTGGTGGATACGAGTGCTTGAACTTCCACGAGAAAGGGTCTGGTGCCTTCCATAGCAACTGTGATGGCTGAGCCGATGGCATTTTCTTTGCGCCCTTCTAAGAATTGTTCAGATGGATTTTTTATTTCTACGAGGCCATTTTCGTTCATCTCGAAAATTCCAACTTCAGAACAAGAGCCAAAACGGTTTTTATTAGCGCGCAGTAAGCGGAATTGCTGGAATTTATCGCCTTCAAAAAGTAGCACTGTATCTACTAAGTGCTCGAGCACTTTTGGTCCGGCTAGCGTGCCGTCTTTTGTAACGTGACCGATTAAAATTATTGGTATATTGGTGCTTTTTGCTATTTCGAGCAGTTTTTCGGTGCAGTATCTTACTTGAGTAATGGAGCCTGCTGATCCTGGAAAATCCATGCTGGAAATCACTTGTATTGAATCGATAATAATTAATCCCGGATCTTCTTTGTCTATTGTTTCCAGGATGGTTTCTAGATTGTACTCATTGAGTGCCAGTAGATTTTTTTCATTTAGTTTTAATCTCCCGGCGCGACTGGCAATTTGTTCTACCGATTCTTCGCCTGATACTAAAAGTACTTTTAGATTTTTTGCCAAATTGTTAGCAATTTGAAGGGTGAGAGTGGATTTGCCGATTCCAGGTTCTCCGCTGAGCAAAATCATGCTTCCCGGAGTTATTCCTTCTCCTAAAACACGATCGAATTCTTCAATTCCACTCATTAATCTCGCAACTTTATTTTGTCCGCTGAACTCTAAAGAAGTAGGGGATTTTGCTTCCACTTTTAAGGAGCGCGGAGTTTTGGAAATACTACCTTTCTCCGGTTTCCCCACATTGATTACATCCTCAATAAAACTATTCCATGTCTGGCACTGAGGGCATTGTCCTGTCCATTTTGAACTTTCGAATTGGCAGGAGTTACAGATGTAAATTGTTTTCAGCTTCATGAGGTCACTATAGGTGAGCATGCACTCACCGTCAAGCTAATTTACATTTTCGTAGATTTTTGCGTATTCCTCAGCCATTTTTTTTGCTTCGAATTTTTCGTGGACTAGTTTTTGACCGGCGAGGGAAAATTCTTGACGCTTTTTGTCGTTTTCTATCAGTTTGATTAAGGCTTTTGAGAGTTCTTGAGAGCTTTCCGGCTCTACCAAAATGCCTGTCTTATTAGCGGTGATGATTTCTGGAATTCCTCCGGTATTGCTGGCGATGATCGGAAGTCCGCTGATCATGGCTTCAAGAATGACCAGCCCAAAAGCTTCTCGTCGTGACGGCAATACAAAAATATTCGAGCATTTTAAAAGTTTTGGAATTTCTTTTTGACGCCCGGTAAGGATTACGTGATTTTCAATCTTGAGTTCCTTGATTAATTTTTCTAACTCGTTGCGCTGTGGCCCCTCACCGACGATAGCCAATTTGATATTCTGAAATTTTGTAATTATTTCCGGAATGGCTTCAATTAAATATTTTAATCCTTTGCGCTCGTGAAGTTCGGCGATGCTGGTAATGATTAAAGAATTTTCGTGAGCTAAAAATAATTCCTCTTTCGTTTTTTTGCGATCTAGATCGGTGATTCTGAGTGATTGAGAATGCCACCAAGTGGTATCTATACCGTTTGGAATTACGACAAATTTATTTTTAAATTCAGGATATAATTTTTGTAAAATCTTTTGATTGTTTTTGGAAACTGTGACGACACAATTTACCTTTTTTAGACTTCTTTTTTTTATTAAATCCTTGAATAAATTTAATTTAAAAGGATCGTGTTCGGTTGTAATTATAGGTATTTTCCTTGAGCTGGCCGCGGAAAAGGCATAGCGACAACTAGCTGGATTCCAAACGTGAATATGTAGAAGGTTGATATTTTCTTCTTTCAAAATACGGCGTAATTCGAAGTAGTGTTTTGGATCGTGTTTGTGTTTTACGTTGATTCTGATTACTTTAATTCCTTCTTTGCTAAAATTGTCGCACCAGCGATCGAGAGCGGGATAGTTGCTACAGACCAAAATTGGCGTAAATTTCTCTTTATCCAAAAATTTTGCCAATAAAAACATTTGCAGCTCGGCACCGCCAACTTGAGGAGTATCCGTATAAAGTAAAATGTTTTTCATGTGCCCAGTATAGCAGAAAATTATTGTGTCTATTAGAGAAGATTGTTATGATGTCGGGTGTTTCATAACTTCCTTTTTCTATGGCACTCCCTTCTTTAATTGAGGTCTCAGACTTCACCGCAAAGACAATGCGTCGTTTTACGATTTCGGTTTTGGCTGCCTATGTAGCGACGATTTTGTCAGTGATTGCAAATCATCGCGCGTTTAATATGACCAATGATTTGTTTCCCTACATTGCCACTTGTTTTTTTTCTTTCCCTTTTGCGATGGCGGTGGATATCTTTATGGAATCAAAGAAATTTGGTGGAATTGCCAGATTTTTTTCCAGAATTTTAGTGCTTGGAGTGATTGGAGTGGCTTATTATTTTGTGTTTAAAAATCTGAAAGAGCATTTTGAGCTTGATGGTTTAAGATCTTTTTTAATGTTTTTGGCTGCGGCTGTTTTGGTTTTTCTTGCGCCATTTTTTTGTCGTGGTAAAGCAAACTCTTTCTGGCAATTTTCCATTTCGCTCATTGTGAGATTTTTTCAGGCTTTTGTGTATTTCGGGATTTTGTTTATTGGAATTGTGCTTTTAATTCAATCTGTAAATTATTTATTTCAATTGAATTTGGGCGGTGAATATTTCGGTGACGCTTGGTTTATTATCACTGGAATTTTTGTGTCTGTGTTTTTTCTTTCCGGAGTGCCTGCAAATTATAAAAGTTTGGAGCAAACTACGGCCTATCCGAAATTCCTGCGTGTTTTGACGGAATATTTTTTGGTTCCTTTGGTGTCTCTATATTTGATTGTTTTATATGTTTACAGCGCTAAAATTTTGATAACTTGGGAATGGCCTAAAGGTGGAGTGGCTCCATGGATTATGGGTTTCTCTACAGTCGGTGTTTTGACTTACTTTTTTATTTATTCCATTAAAGAAAAGTTTTTACGTTATGTGGAATTTTATAGAAAATGGTTTTTTGTGGCGATGTTGCCTTTGCTTTTGGTTTTAGGACTTTCTATCTGGATTAGAATTAAAGATTACGGAGTAACTCAAGATAGATATTTTGTGGTGGCTTTTGGAGTGTGGGCGCTTGTTATGGCTGTTTTTTATCTGATTTCCCGTTCTAAGAATTTGAAATTCATGGCAATTTCTTTGTTTGGAATTTTGTTGCTGACAATGTTTGGTCCGCAGAGTGTTTTTGAAGTTTCAAAAATAAGTCAGATGAATAGGCTGGAAAGCATTTTGGTGAAAAATGGAATTCTTGTGAATGGAAAAGTTACTAAAATTGATAATTCAAAACTTACTCAAGATGATGCTTATGCCATTAATTCGATCATGAATTATGTTGCTCAAAATTATGGCGTTGAGGTGTTCCAAGCGTGGTTTACTCAAAATTTAAATGAAATAAAGGTGCAATATCCGACCGACTATTGGACAAAGATACAGACGATGGAGGGATACATGGGGTTGGATGTTAATAAGATTTATGGGCAATATGCTCCTGCTGGAAGTGAGTTTTCCGGTAGTTTACAAATTAAGCAGGAATGCGATACCGGTGTGGTCTTGCCTTATCAAACACCATGTATGTCGAATGTGGCCGGATATAGCTACTTCATGGATGTCGGAACCGGTGGAATGGGAGCTGAGTCTGCTAAGTTTTTTGCCAATAATAAACAATATTTCTTATATTTGGATACCAATGAAAAGGTTTTAAACTTACGACAGGATTCCATGGATGGAGAGGTATTGTTTAGTGTTGATTTGGTTTCTTTGTATAAGGATGTAAAGGCTAAATATCCTAATCTTGGCGACGCAGTGCCAATTGATGAAGTGACTTTGAAATTCCCAAGAGGTACTTATAAGATTCATGATTTGAGTGTTAATATGGAAAATAAAGAAGTAAATGATATTCAGTTTGTAAATGGTTATTTACTTTTGTATTAATTCCAAAACCAAACGTAAAAATCTTGCAAGGAGCTATGATTGGTGATAGTTTGCTCCTTGCATTTTTGCGAAACTGATTCATGGGTCAGTAGCTCAGCTGGTAGAGCAACGCCCTCTTAAGGCGATGGTCCCGAGTTCGACCCTCGGCTGACCCACCATGAAAGCAGGTTTCTTTGGGCAAGTGGTGAAATGGTAGACACGCAGTGTTCAGAACGCTGTGGGAGCAATCCTGTGAGGGTTCAAGTCCCTCCTTGCCCACCAGAATTTATTTGGTAAAATTGCTTTACAAATCTGTTGATTTGCCTTATTTTGCTGCCTTAAATTAATTTTTTTATGCCGTTTGAAGGAATGAGAAGAGGCGTTGATGAAAGGAGAATTTTGGATGATGCTAAATCTGCCAACGATCAGGCGGATTATCCTCCTTTTTTGTCGCATGATGCTGCGCGAGTGATTAATGATCAAATGGACGTTTTGACCCCAGAAAATTATTTTGCTGTGCGCGCGGCTGTGGGTGTGGCTATGGATTCAATGCGTAAAATTGATGCTAGTCTTACTCCTGAGGAACGTGAGCGTAGACGACAGTTGGCGCAATTGATGGATCCGAGAGTGGCGACTTTGGCTGGAACTGTGCCAGATAGAATATTCCGTCCTGATAGTGCGAACCAGCAATGGTTGGCGATGATGGAAATTGTGAGTGGAGTGGGTATGCCTAAGGATCTTTCTTTATATGAAAAGGCTGGTTTGATTACGGCTGATTCGCCTTTAAGACATCTTGTTTCTATGATTCCCGGTGCGGCAAATGTGGTGATGAGTATGGCTAGGAACCATATTCTTAAACAAGTTGGGGGTTTTGTGAATATTTATAAAGATGGCAGTGCTAAAAATATGATTTCTGACCTTGAAAGCAAGTCAGCAGAAACTGGTATTGGTTATGAGGCAAATTTGGTGACTGAATCAGCGCGTACTACAGCTGAGGCAAAGAAAAATTTGGAGTGGTATAAGGCAGCTATTAGAGCTGGTGCTAAGCGCATTGCTATTAAACCTACTTCGATAGTGCCGTTTTCTGATTCGGCTTTGGCGCGTCCAGTAATGAAAAAGAAGATTGCTGAGGCTTTGAAAGAAATTTTTGAGGTGGCTAATGAATATTCTGTTGGTGATGCGGACGGAAATACGACGATTCTGTCGGTGGATTCTGAAAGATCAGATATCGTGGATATGGTGGCGGAGGCTTTTATTGATGCAGCGCGAGAATTTCCTAAAGTGCGAGTACAAATTGCAGTTCAGGCATATTTGAATGATTCAGAGAAATTACTTTTAGATCCTGTGCTTGAGGCTTCCAAGAAAAGAAAACGTGATCAAAATGGCGAACCTATGGGTGCACGTTTAGTAAATGGTGCTAATCAGGAGGGTGAAGAATGGTTGAAGTCTGCTATGGGTTGGGAGCGTACACCTTTGGTTGGTAGTAGAGCTGAAGCCCATGCGAATTATATGCGTTTACGAAGACGCATGATTGATCCGATAAAAGATGGTGATTTTACGCTTACGGTTGGGACGATGAATATGATCACTTTGATGAATAATTTGCAGGAATTAGCGAAGGCCGGTGTGTTTGCGAGTAGAAATGCTGGTTATGTGCATTTTGCTATGCTGAATGGCATGACGGGACAGGAATGTTTCCGCTTTTTAAAAGAAAGATACAATATTACGGCTCATGAATATGTACCTGTGATTCCTTTGGAGGCGATCGTGGAATTGTTTAAATATTATTTGCGTCGTATTGAAGAATTGGCGAGCAAATTGGAGAATTTGACTGATGCGGATGCGGTGGCAAACTACCTTGGGGTTACGGCGAAATATGGTACGGAATCTCCAGAATGGCTACAGACGCAGGTCGTGAGTGGAATTATTCCAGCGATGATTAATTATCAGAATCATCCTGAATCTTTGGATCCAAAAATTAGAGGATACAGAGGTGATAAAGAGCCGTTAATTTTGCCGAGATCTTTAGTGGAATTTCAGCCGGCGCCTAGTGCCGCTCCTGGTTCTTATGAAGACTCTGAATGGATTGATGATAGAATAAAAAATTGTAAGGGAAGAACTGATGAGGATAGAGAGAAAATTGAGCTTAGTGGAAGAAAAGGAAAGTTGCGCAAAGTGGGTGATTTGAAGGGGCCAACTCGTCCGGATTTGCTCTTGGCACAATATGAATTGGCGGATGAAGAAGATATTGATGATGCTATAACTGTGGCTGCTAATGATCCAAAAGGTTGGGGAAAAATGTGTACTGTTTCAAGAATGGCTGTTTTAACTCAGGGAGTGCGGGCTATTAAAGATTCTCGTGGGGAGATGGTTGAGTCTTTGATGCTCAATAGTGGTAAACCAATTCTAGAAGCTGATGAAGAGGTGAGTGAGGCGATGGATTTTTTGAATTTGGCGCTTTTGCATACGGAGCAATTGGGAGACAGAAAAAATCTAGAATCTGTGCAGGATGGCAATGGTGTGGCTACGGTGATTTGTCCAAAGAATTTTCCGCAGGCGATTCCGTTGGCACATACGGTTGCCAGACTTTTGGCTGGTTATCGTGTGATTGTGAAGCCATCTGGTGGTGAGGGTGAAGAAAGTGTTTTATCTACTTACAAAATGTGTGAAGCTTTGTGGCAGGCTGGAGTGCCGAAGGAAGCTTTGGTTTTCTTGCCTTGTGATAATAAACGTGCGGCTTATTTAACCAAAAAATCTGAGAGAATTGGCTATACCGGAAGTAATGGCGTGGCGGAGGCAATTCAGCTCGGTAATCCGGAAGCAGATTTGATTGCGGAAACTGGTGGTAGAAATTTTATTATTGTGAGTGGTGATGTGGATTTGAAGACTACGGCTACGGAAATTTTAAAGAGTATGTGTGGTTTTGGTGGACAGAAATGTTCCAAGCCTGTAGCGGTAATTTTGACAAAGGATGTGAATTTAGAAGAATTCAAAGCGCATTTGTTGGGACAAATGCAGGAATTTTTGATGGATACTGCTTTGAATAGAGTGGTGGATGTGCCACCGTTATCTCGTGAATATTCTCCTGAGCATCCTTTTTATAATAAAGTGATGGAATGTCTTCCTGGTGAAGAGTGGATGGTTCAGCCTTCACGTGTGGGTGCGCCTGGTGTGCGTTTCATTAAAGATGCGGCGAATTTTGATTTCGCTAAAATTGAAGAAATTTTTGCGCCGATTATTTCTATCGCGCAAATTGATGGTGGAGTGAATGATGCTGTGGATATTGTTAATTCTACCAAGGGAAGTTTGACTGGTGCTTTGTTTGCTGAAAATAGAGATGACATTATGTATGCTTTGGGAAATTGGGAAACTGGAAATTTATATATTCGTCGAGGAAATACTGGTGCGAAGGCACATCAGGGTTTCGGCGATGGTCCTGGCGATTCTCATCGCGGTGCTCATGGCGCCAAGACTGGTACGATTGAATGGCAGATTATGAATTCAAGTTTCCGACGCAAGGATGGTGCTCATGCAGATTATGATAAGGATCTTACGTGGGTTGATTCTGAAGATTACAATGCGGTGAAGTTGGAGGGATTATTAGGCCGTCTTGAAGCTAAACTCGCAAAAGATGCGGAAAGATTAAAAGACTCTGGCAATTCTGGCCCAATGCATCAACAATTCTTGGCGGCTATGCATGCTGGCTGGAGTTATCTTTATGAAAATGCTCGACATTTTTCGAAGAAGAGACCTGCTCCATATCAGACTAAAGGACAATATGATTGGATTGAGTCTCATCGAGTTGGTGATGTGATATTGCGCGTGAGTGAAGGTGATGATTATGAATCAATTTTGGGAAAGATGTTTGCAACAATAGCCGCGGGCAATAGTTTGAGAATTAGTGTGGATCCAGCGATGCGCCGTGCAATACATATAATAGAGGCTCAGTTGGGTTGCCGCCGGTTAGATCAATATTTCCAAGTGGAAATTGTTTATGAAACGGATGAAGAAATGTTCAATTCTATTGGTGAAGATTTGGGTTGCTTGATGTATGCCGACAAATCAAAAGTCCCTCATGAAGTTTATGAGGCTGCGGCTAAAACGGGTTTGCATATTGATGCGCGTCCAGTCACCGGAGATGGTTTGGTGGATATGGTCACGCAATTTAGACAGCAGTCTTATTGCTGGGTGTATCATGTAGCCGGTGACACGGGTTATGAAGAAATGATTCGTCAAAATCATCCGGAACAAGCCCCTTATGACAAGGAAGATTAAGCTGTTTTTTCTTTGTCGGCGCTTTCTTTGATTAAACTGGCAAATTTTTCGTAGCCGCGTTTTCCCAGATGGATGCCATCAGCGGAAGCATATTCCGGATTGCGGCCTTTGCCATCGTCTGTAGTGGTATATTTGGCAATATCAATCAATGAATCTGCTGGATATTTTTCACGCAGTAAGTTGTTGAATTTTTGAATTTGTTCTTTTCTCTCTTCGGTTGGTTGTACCGTGGCGATTTTTACTTTTATACCCTTTTTTTCGAGAAAGTCCTTGATTGCCGCGTAAGCATCAAAATTTTTCTGAATTAATTTGTCGGTATCCGCACCCAATCCGTTTGTAGCCATTCCCACTAAAACGATTTGTTTCGGAGGTTTTAATTGAGAAATTTTTGGCCACATTGTTTCCAGTTTTTCTTTGAAATTCATTGGATTTATTCCCACGACGCCAAAGAACCCGGTGTTGCCAAGATTTAAAGAATTTTTCATGTTATTCATGGCCACCGCGCCGCTGCTACCAAAAATCCAGGTGTCTTGATTGCTCTTGAGTTTTATAATGCCTTTGCCGTTGTATCCTTCTTTACCGTCGTCGATTCTTTCGGAAATTTCCTCGCCGGTATTTACCACACGTTCGCCGAACATTTTTAAAGCGGCTTGAGAGCGTCCTTGCATGGCGCCATAGGTATCTCTTGGTCTTTCAATATATCGTGAAAAAAGAGCTGCCAATTTAGTGACGGATGCGCCGTCTTTTGCTGCAGCCAATAGTGGACGTCCAAATTGACCAAGTACTTCACGTTCAAGGATGATTTTGGCGTTATTTTCAGGGTTTTGGCGATAGGCGATAGATTCTTCACGACTCATGGTTTTCAGCAAATGTGTACCTGCTCCGGCTACATCATTTACCTGAAATAATCCGATGCTATGTCCTCCGTCGCCGGTATCGTTTGAAGCGTTGAGTCCGGATTCTTTATAAGAGTTTACGATGGCTGCGGCGATAATTTTTGCAATGGCTTCGTCAGTTAAACCTTCTTTGCCTTTTAGGCCTTCTTTGAAAACTCTTTCGATTACTTTGGCGCTTTCTTTTTGAGAAGCCGTAAGTGGTATTTTGATCTGTTCCACTACGCTTTTTGAAGGATCGAGATTTGCATCTGTATAATAAGCATCTTGATCTTCCATTGCCTTCATTTCATTTTCAAAATTTTTGGCGTTTTCTTCACGAACTTTTTCTTCGGCTGAGAAAGTGCCAAGATATTTTTTTAGGGCTTCGGGATTTTTTAGATCGGTTTCTTCATTGCTGAGAATACGGAAACTCTCGCCGGTGTAAGTATCGACATATTTATTGTTTTCATCGAGGAAAGCTTGGCGTCCGGAATACATTTGACGAGTGGGAACTACGCCGCGATGTGCCTTGATCACTTCGCCGTTTTTTCTCTTAACCAGCACTTCCGTGATATCCGGATCCAGGAGAATATCGCCGATTCCTATGTTCATTTCATGAGAACGGCCTTTTTTATCAGATCCGAGACGTTGATAATTTAGTGTATACCAGTTGGCATCGGCTTTTTCTGTGTAAGCTTTGATGCGTTTCTGGGTTTCTTCTTTAATATTTGCCGCCTGCGAAGCCTCATCTTCATTTTCGGCTTTTGGTTTTAGGAGTCTGCTGTTGAAGCGGATGTCTTTAATTTCCTGCTTACGAAGAGATTCGCGGTCTTTTTCCGCGTCTTCTTCTTTGATTGCTTCAGTTTTTTCAAAATATTTTCCGTGAATTTTTCCGGCCGGATTGCCTTTTTCAAGCTGATTTTCTTGGGTTTCCGGTTTTTGTGTCGCTTCCTGAGCGGACTGATCGGCAATATCCGCGCGTCCTTTTTTTGCGTCTTCTGAAACTTTGTCTTGTTTGTCTTCGATTTTTTGACCTTCCCCTCCCTTTTCCGGGGCATTTTCAAAGATGAATCTATGGTTGAAGAACAAATTTTGTAGTTTTTTGAATGTTTTCATTTTTGTTTTAATTTCTCCCTATTCTACCATAAAATCGTCTTTTTTTCAAGATAGGGGGAAGATAAAAGAGGTTGATTTTATACAAGAAAAAGGGAAAAATGGGGCGGTAATTCCAATATCCTTGCTCGGGTGGCGGAATTGGTAGACGCGCAGGACTTAAAATCCTGTTCTAGCAATAGAGTGCGGGTTCGATTCCCGCCCCGAGCACCATAGCCACGAGGCGAGCAGCCGAGTGGGCATTAGTTTCAATTGTATTTCTCTTCATGAATTGATTCTACTGTGAAGCCTTTTTCTTTGAGTAAATTGGTGACTTCAGTGATCATATCTTTGAGGCCACACATGTAAATTTCGGTGTTCTGCGGTTCTAAATTCGCTTTATTGAGAATATCTGTCACACGACCTTTGGAACCAGTCCAAGAATCGTTTTCCGGGCGTGAAAGAGTGTATTCGACGGTGAAGTTTGGATATTTTTTAGCTAAATTTTCGAAATGGTCCTTGTAAAATACGTCTTTAATGTAACGCAAGCCAAAAAGCAGGTGCATTTTTTGCTTATTTCCTTTCGCCAATTCATCTTCGATCAGAGATTTCATAGGAGTTATTCCGGTACCAGTGGCGATGAAGATTACGGATTTTTCGGCGGAAGTTTGAAAGATTAGCTTTCCGCTTGGACCCATAAATTCCACTTTATCGCCAATTTTCAAGGAATTAAGCCAATTGCTGCCACGTCCTCCGGAAATAACCTTTAGGCAAGTAGCCACAAGGTTCCCATCTTTTTTTGGTGCATTTGAAAGGGAATAAGCACGGAAGCAGGGCGGAATTTTGTCAGCTATTTTGTAGGTGATGAATTGACCGGCTATGAAATTGAAAGGTTGTGGAGTTTCAAATTCTAATTCGATGACATCGTTTGTAAATTGTTGTTTCTTCTTGAGAGTGGCTGTGTTTAAAGACATGGTATAAATTTGCTACATTTCCTCCATTCTAATATAATTCTGCCAATTTTAAAACTCCTATGGCTCAGATTTGCAGAAATTGTAATGTTGCGTTTGAGATTCCATCTGAAGACTTGAAAATTTATGAACATTTTGAGGTGCCGCAGCCGACACAGTGTCCACTTTGCCGAATGCAGCGCAGGATGGCTTTTCGTAATGAACGTAATTTATATAAGCGCAAATGTGATTTTTCCGGACGAGATATTCTTTCGCTTTATCCACCGGATTCGAAATATAAAATTTATGATCAAAAAGAGTGGTGGTCTGATGCATGGGACGCAGTGACGTATGGACGAGATTTTGATTTTAATAAACCTTTTTTTCAACAATTTGAGGATTTACTAGTGGTCGTGCCGCGCATTAATTTGCAAAATCGTCAAAATGAAAATAGTGATTATTGCAATGATACAAATGATATGAAAAATTCTTATCTTTGTTTTAACTCGGAGCAAGCGGCGAATTTTTATTACACCAATTCCGCGGGTATTGGATCGGACTGCATGGATCTTTTTTGGTCTTTGCAGATTGAACTTTGTTATGAATGTTCGAAATGTATGGGAGCTTATCATTGTTTTTGGTGTTTCAATTGTAGTGGAATCAGTGATTGTTATTTTTGCCGTGATTTGATTGGTTGCAAAAATTGTTTTGGCTGTATCGGGCTTAGACAAAAGGAATATTGTGTTTTTAATAAACAAATGAAACGCGAGGATTATGAGGATTTTATTAAGAATTTTTCTTTTTCTCATGCTGACGTGGAAAAGGCGAAAGCGGAATTTGCAGAACTATGTTTAAGAGTGCCGCATCGCAATTTGGAGATGAGTAATTGCGAAAATTCACAAGGAGATTATCTGACAAATTGCAAAAATTGCGTGGACTGTTTTGATATTATGGAATCGGAAAATTGTCGTTATATTTGGGATGGTTTAGCTGTGAATAGTTATGATTGTTTTAATGCCGGCTATGAGTCGTCTTTTTTGTATGAATGCGTGGGTGTTTACCGCTCAAATAATATGAAATTTTGTGATAAATCTCAGGTTTCCAATGATTTGGCTTATTGCGATTATTGCTTTAATTGCCATGATTGTTTTGGCTGTGTGGGTTTGAGGTATAAGCAATATTGTGTTTTAAATAAACAATATTCGAAGGAAGAATATGAAAAACTTTTACCTAAAATTATTGAGAAAATGGAAGCAGATGGTGAGTTTGGTGAATTTTTCCCGATTCGTTTGAGTCCTTTTGGTTATAATGACACTTTGGCGAATTGGTATTTCCCACTGACACGTGAAGAAGCGCTGAAGAAAGGCTATAAATGGAATGACTATGTGGCGCCAAAAATTGGAATGAAAACAATGTCGGCCAAAGATTTACCGCAAAAAATCGAGCAAGTAGGGGAGAGTGTTTGTACGGAAATTATTGAATGTGAGGGCGATAAAAAACTCTTTAGAATTATTCCGCAGGAATTGGCTTTTTATCGCAAACATAAATTGCCATTACCTCATTTTTGCCCTGACTGTCGCCATGAAAAGCGTAAACGTCAAATGAATCCGCGTAAGCTTTATGGCCGTAAATGCGGCAAGTGTGGTGTTGATATGGTAACAACTTATCCACCTGATTCTTCCAATGCACACTCCACTTCGCTTCGTGTCTATTGTGAAAAATGTTATTTGGCGGCGATTTATTAAATTTTAATTTTGCAAAATGTCTATTCCTAAAACAATTTGGCGCTGGGCCTACTACGATTTTGCTAATTCCGCCTATCTTCTAATGTATCCCACAGTGCTTTTGCCGGTGCTCTTTGCGATGATTTTTAAAACTACCGGTTATTCTTTGGGGATGTGGGGAATTGCCAATGCGATTTCTACTTTGATCGGAGTATTTATGGCTGTTTTGGTGGGAAAATATTCTGATAAGCATGGTAAATTTTCGGCCTTCAAATGGTCGGTTTTTGGGGCATTTGTCGGGATGTTGGCAATTACTTTTTCTGTGGCTTATTTTTTGAATGCTTTGTTTTACGTTTATATTTTGGCGAATGCGGTTTTTATTTTATCTCTTTCTTTGTCTGATTCTATTTTGCCTCATGTGGCTCAAGAAAAAGATGCTTATGAATATAGCGGATTTGCTTGGGGTTTTGGTTATTTGGGAGGTGTGGCTTCATTGATTATTGCCATAATTTTGCAGAAAATTTTAAATAATGAATATCACCCTTTGGTCTTTTTAAGCACGGCGATTTTTTACATAATTTTTTCAATTTATTCTTTACGCGGTTTGAAAGAAGTTAAGATGAATGAAGATACTTCGGTGAAGCTGGCAATTTTTATTCCAAAAATGCAAAAATTTCTTTTGCTTTTGGGCTATTGGTTTATCAGTGAAGGAATTTCGGTGATTATTTTGTTTATTGGGATTTTTCTTGCGTCTGAGATGGGTTTTTCACCAATGACTATTGGAATTTTGTTTTTGGTGATTCAATTGGTAGCTTTTCCCGCTACACTTTTTGGTGGTCGTTTGGCAAAAAAATATAATACTTTAAAGTTGCTGGGCTGGACGATATTTTTCTGGGGTATTTCAATTTTATTTCTGGTTTTTAATATCGGCAATTTTGGCTTAATCCTTATTATTTTTACAGGCGCGGCGGCAATAGGAAATAGTCAGTCATATTTGCGTTCACAATATGCGAATGTTATCGAACGCAGTGAATCCGGTTTTCAGTTTGGAATTTATACAATTGTTTCTGAGGCCTCAGTTTTCATAGGTCCTATAGCTTACGGTTTTGCCAGCGACTATTTCCATAGTCAAAAAATCCCACTTTTAATTCTTTTTGGCACAATGGTGGTGGGGTATTTACTGATCTGGAAAGTGATGAGAAAAATTGGAGGCGCCATCCAGATTCGCCCGGCGAAGCCGGGTTGCAAACCGCTGAATAGAGTTGAAGTATAATTTGGCATACCAATTTTGTTGCTTATTTTATTATTGTATTTAAGTTTTTTAAAATAAGTATATATAATTCTTTTGTTAATACTGTTATTGGTTAGTGTATGAATGACAATTTTAAAATAGATTCCTTGGGTAATGTAATACTTCCACGAGAATTGAATTGGTTTGTTCAATCTTGTAAACACGAATCTGTTGCTTTGGAAACGATAGTAATGTTAGAAAAAAAACTGCATTTCAGTAAAAATTATTTTAATAAAATTTATAAATATCCTGACGGAATAATGATTTATGAAATTCATAGAATTATTCAATTTCTGTTAGTTGAATTGATCAAAAAGAATTTAAATAAAGAAAATGAATTTAGAGCCATTGAAAGATGGCAATTTCAACAGATTCTTGAATTAGCTTGTTTTATTTTAGGTGATAAGGTTCCTCAAGACTTCTTGCAAGACTTAAATGAATTGCGGAATAAATTTATGCATTATCCAACGTATCAAAATTTTAAAGATATTCTATTGAGTAAAAAACACAGACCTTTTGCTCGTAAAATTTTAGATAAAAAATATGAATATATGTTGTCTACGAAAAGCTCAAAAAAAAATCACCAATACTGGAAGAGAAGAAAAAAAATTATGGTTTCAATCCAGTATGTGCACTATCTCATGGCTAGTTGCTACTCTGGAGTTAGAAGATAAGCCCTGTGGAATTATATTTAAAATGGAAGAGATTTTTGGCGAGTCTATGAAAAAGAGGAAATTAAGAAATAAGTTTAAAATAGCGTAATTTGGAGGCGCCATCCAGATTCGAACTGGAGAATAACGGTTTTGCAAACCGCTGCCTTACCACTTGGCCATGGCGCCTTATTTTAGTATTTGCTTTAATTCTGTTCTTCCAGGATGGCTTTTGAGAAATTTTTCTCTAGCTCTGGCTTCCTTGGAAGTTGAGAATTTTTCGGTGTATATAAGTTTTAAAGGTCGTCTGCTTTTTGTGGATTTTACCCTACCTTGCTCGTGTTGCAAAACTCTTAAATTAATATCACTAGTGTATCCAGTGTAATGTTTTTTGTCTTTTAGGCTCTGTAATATATAAATTCGATATTCTTTCATTGTGATTTTGTGCGCCATCCAGATTCGCCCGGCGAAGCCGGGTTGCAAACCGCTGCCTTACCACTTGGCCATGGCGCCTTATTTTCAAGATGTTCTATTTCAGGTCGTGTCCGAGTTTAACATCACCGATTGGCTTTTGACAATGTTACTTTAGCAAGAAGCTGGAAAGCATATCTTCTACTGTCTTCACTACGCTTTCATCTTCATTTGGAAGGTAAGAGCCAATGACGGTATATCCAAAATTATTATTTACGACGTATAATTCTGTGAAATGAATTATTTGTTCGCTGGCGGATTTTTTGCCTTCGTATTCTGCAAGATATGTGGCTAAACCATCTTTGCCATAAGCCATTTTTCCCTCTTTTTCGCTTAATAATTGGTAGCCAATTAAATTATTTCTGGCAATTTCCAAACTGCTTTTGGCAAAATCTTTTGAGGTGATTACTTGTTTGGGATCGAGGGATTTTTGTGAAATGTTTAAATTGGCGGTGAATATATCGCTTCTAATATTATTTCTAAAACCGACAATTGTTTCCAATGGAACATTGGAAGTAAAACTACCTTTATCGATGGTTTCCCAAGGTTTTGGAATTTCTATACTGAAATTATTGTTTTCATAAAGAGTGTTGCCTTCTTTTACAGGCGCAGAAGTTGTGGATGAAGTGCTGTCTCTGCCACTGCAGCCGACAAATAAAATGGCTGAGATAATTCCAATGCTGATAACTAAATGTTTTATTTTCATAAAAATAATTTGGTGATTTTGCTTAATCTTAGCATATTTAATACTAGGCGACTACGTCGCCTGTTGACTTTGCATAAATAGCGTATAGACTCTGGCTTGTTTATTATCAGTCGTCTATGAAAATAGGTATTTTATCCTATCGTTCAACAAGCAATAAGGCTACAAAAGAGGAGCTTGAGTTGAAAAAAGTGGCGAAGGAAAAAGGTCATAAGGCTCGTATTTTTCGCGCCTCAAAATTCCAATTGGTTTTTGATCATAAGTCTCCTTGGCTTTTGTATGATGGTAAGCCTTTTGAAAATTACGATGTGGTGATTACTAGGCCATCGATTTTGAGTAATGTTGATCTGCATATTTCTTTAATTCAACAGATGGAAATGATGGGCATACCATTATTTAATCGTTCACAGGCTATTTTGGCTGCGAAGAACAAAATAAAGACCATGCAGATTTTGGATCATTATGGCATTCCTATTCCAAAAACCGTAGTGATCAGACGTCGAGATGATTTAGGGGAAGTAGCAAAATTGCTCGGTGGTTTTCCTATAATAGTAAAACAGCCGGTGGGTTCTTTTGGCAATGGAGTTACAATTATTGAAAGTATGCGTGCTTTAAAATCTTTTTTATTGTGGGATCAACCGATGTATTTGCTGCAGGAATTCGTGAAATATTCGAAGGGAAAAGACATTAGAATTTTCGTGGTGAATGGTAGAATTGTGGGATCAATGATGCGTAAAGCAAAGAAAGGTGAATTTAGGTCGAATATTGAATTGGGTGCCGTTGGTCGTCCTGTGGAAATTACGCAGGAGGAAGCTTCAATCGCTTTGCGTTCGGTTCAAGCGTTGGATTTGAATTATGGAGGCGTGGATGTAATACGCGGCTCAAATGGTCCGGTGGTTTTGGAGGTTAACTCAAATCCTGGATTTAAAGAATTGGAAAGAGCTACCGGAGTAAGTATTGCCGGAGCAATTGTCGATTATGCGGTAGAGTACAGCGAAAGACATCGTCAAAGAACTTTGGATTAAAGTTCTTAGCGTTTTTCAATAATATTGTCTACTAATCCGTATTTTTTTGCTGTCTCAGCATCCATATAATTATCGCGGTCGGTATCTTTTTCTACAATTTTCATTGGTTGACCGGTGTGTTTGGCGAGAATGCCATTCAAAAGATGTTTGGTCTTTTTAATATGGTCGGCGTGAATGATAATATCTGAGGCTTGTCCTTCAGTGCCTCCGAGAGGCTGATGAATCATTACTTCGGAATTTGGTAAACAGAATCTTTTACCTTTTGCTCCACCGGCTAAGAGTACGGCGCCCATTGAAGCAGCCATTCCCAAGCATACGGTCGAAACGTCAGGTTTGATGTAATTCATGGTGTCATAAATAGCTAAACCGGCAGTTACATGACCACCAGGACTATTGATATACATGGTGATATCTCTTTTTGGATCTTCGTTTTCAAGGAATAGTAATTGGGCAATAATGACATTGGCCACGCTGCTATCGATAGCTGTTCCCAAAAAAATAACGCGATCTTTAAGTAAGCGTGAATAAATATCGAAGGCTCTTTCTCCGGCGTGACTTTTTTCGATAACAGTAGGAATCAAAATTGATTCTGATTTGATGGGATCAAATGTTGAGGACATAGATTGAATTTAGAGGTTATTTTTGTTTCTGACTCCTATTATTATAGCAGATTTCGTGTTTTCTTTCAGGCGGTTAGAATTGACGTGTTTAAACTATCATTGTGAAATCGGTTTTATATGGTTAAAATGTGGCTTTTAAACCTAAAAAAGCCGTATTTTAAAAATATGTATAAAATTGTGTTGACATTGTTTTTGATTTTGAATACACTTCCGATGCTCTGGAGGTGGTTAAGAAATGCTCCTCCTAGATTTTCTTTCTGAAAACAGCTGTTCTTTAACATCTAGAATGTAATAGAGAAAAAATTTGAGTTTTTTCTCACAGCAAATGATTTATGTAACAATAATCAGCGTTGTGAGTCATTATACAAACATTACGGTTTGGTCTGACTTCGGTCGATCTACCGTTCTAATCTCGTTTAACGAGATTTCTTTTTAACGAAGAGTTTGATTCTGGCTCAGGGTTAACGCTGGCGGTATGTCTAATACATGCAAGTCGAGCGCCCCGCAAGGGGAGCGGCGAACGGCTGAATAACACGTTGGTACCTGCCTTGAACTCAGGGATACCCCGTAGAAATACGGGTTAATACCGGATAGTCCCGAAAGGGTAAAGATTTTTCGGTTCAAGAGGGGCCTGCGGCCTATCAGATAGTTGGCGAGGTAATGGCTCACCAAGTCTATGACGGGTAGCTGATCTGAGAGGATGATCAGCCAGAATGGAACTGAGACACGGTCCATACTCCTACGGGAGGCAGCAGTAAAGAATATTACGCAATGGGGGAAACCCTGACGAAGCGATACCGCGTGGGCGAAGAAGGTCGAAAGATTGTAAAGCCCTTTTCTGAAGGAATAATTCTGAAGGTACTTCAGGAATAAGCACCGGCTAACTCCGTGCCAGCAGCCGCGGTAATACGGAGGGTGCAAGCGTTACCCGGAATCATTGGGCGTAAAGCGTCCGCAGGTGGTTTGTTAAGTTGAATATTAAATCTTGAAGCCCAACTTCAAGGCTGTATTCAAAACTGGCTAACTAGAGTTTTTCAGAGGTACATGGAATTCTGTGTGTAGGGGTAAAATCCGTAGATATACAGAGGAACACCAAAAGCGAAGGCAATGTACTGGGAAACAACTGACACTCATGGACGAAAGCGTAGGTAGCGAACGGGATTAGATACCCCGGTAGTCTACGCCTTAAACGATGGATACTAGGTGTTAGAGGATTCGACCCCTCTAGTGCCACAGCTAACGCATTAAGTATCCCGCCTGGGAAGTACGGTCGCAAGATTAAAACTCAAAGAAATAGACGGGGACCCACACAAGCGGTGGAGCA
>Ga0172371_10002758_pt1 | contig 27632 bp, 25 predicted proteins | sample Lak12m_FD_114543 | JGI IMG/M metagenome (GOLD analysis project Ga0172371, IMG submission 114543) | Freshwater microbial communities from Kabuno Bay, South-Kivu, Congo - kab_022012_12m | ecosystem: Environmental > Aquatic > Freshwater > Lake | place: Democratic Republic of the Congo: South-Kivu...
ATCCAGACCGCTCGTATGCAGAATCTCAACCCGCTCGACTTCCTTCGCCTTCTCCTTACCCGCCCAGCCGCCGCCTCCGCACTTATTCGCCCAGCCCTCGCTTCAGGCCGCTAAACTATTACGAAGAATCTGTTGACAGTTCATACTGCTGATTGCATAATGATATCAGAGTAATATCGAAGGTGATTTATGCCTGCTGTAATAGTGCGTGATATACCGGTGGAAATGCACCGCCGCCTGAAGGCAACGGCCCTGCAGCATCATCGTTCCATGAACCGGGAAGTGCTGGCGATTCTTGAACAAACCCTGGAAGACCGTGGTGCCAAGGACTTGCCGCCACCGGTGAAAGCTCTTAAGCCAATCACCGGAAATGCCGTTGTGAGGATCATTCGCAACATGAGGGGGCGGGGTTTATGATCGTTGCGGACACGAATCTGCTGGTATATCTGTTCGTAGCATCGGAGTTCACGGAGCGGGCGCGGCAGGTTCACGATTCCGATTCGAACTGGATATTTCCGCCCGTTGCTTTGTCTGAAGCCGCTAATGTGCTTGCAACCCTTACCCGTGAGAAATGGATCACAGCGCAAACGGCATCTGAAGTCCTGGCGGATATCGAGAAATGCATTCTTGCAGGATCCCGTGAGATTTCAATGGAGGCGGCGCTGGATCTGGCCATAAAGAACAGAATCTCAGTGTACGATGCTCAGTTTGTTGTCCTGGCTCGTTCGTCGGGCGCCTGCCTGATAACAGCAGACAGGAAACTGACTGATAAGTTTCCTGAAACTGCTTTATCCATGGAGGCATTCATCAAACGCGGAAGAGATTTGACGCTGCGGGAAACAGGAGCAGTCTATAGAACCCGGCGCAGGAGAAGAGGATAAGAGAGCGCAGGAGAGGGTGGAAAGAACTAAGAAAATATCGAATATTGAATTTCCAATGTCGAATTATGAAGTAAGGTGGCAGGCATAAGGACTCTCTCGGAATAGAAACACTTCCACCTTCGTTATTGGGAGTTCAGAGTTTGAAGTTCGACATTTGCTTAATGCTCCAGCCGGCTTGTCCTGCACAGGAGAACTTCAGAACTTTATGCTGAAGGAGGAGACGGCTTTGATTTCCCTGCTTATGTCATTCGTCAGGTCGTCCGGAATGTGCTGGTTGACCTTCATGATTGCAAGGGAGCGGCCGGTCTTTGCTTCGTGCGGGTTCCGGACATCCTCAATATTTATCTTCTGGCTTGCGAGTTTTGCGCCGATCGCGCCGAGCACGCCGGGCCTGTCCTTGTACAGGAAAAACACCGCGTAGCCTGTCGGTTCGAAATAGAGTTTGTTGAACTCGTCGATCCTGGAGACCATTTTTGTCCCCTCGGCAACGGTCCCGCGGATGCTTACCTGCTTGAGGCTGCCCGATTCAACCTGGCTGGTGAGATCGACAGTGATCGAAGCTTCGTAGCCCTTGACCGGATCGACCTTGCGGTTGATGTATTCTATACCGCGGTCCTTGAGGTATGCGCATGCCGCCTTGTAGTCCATGGTCGGTTCGAAATCTTCCCAGATTCCGGCGACTATGGGTACGAGCAGCCAGTTTGCGAAAGGCTCCAGTTCGCCGTAGAAACTGGTCTCGATGAGCTTGAGCGACGTGGTCTTGCCTGACAGGCACCGGCAGAGTTTTGCCAGCGTATTGGCAAGGTCGCAGAAGTCCCTGTCAAGCCCCTCGGGAATGTCGCGGTTGACAATGAAGCTGGTGATGCCCTTCGTATCAAACTCGATCAGCTGTTCGGCTGAACGCTTTGCGGCGTTCCAGTTGGCCTCGGATGTGCTGGCGCCGAGGTGCGGCACCATGATGTCGGCGATGTCTTCAACGCTCTTCTTTCCCTCGGCGTCCTTGGGATAGACGTCGTTAAGGAACCTCAGTTTCTTTTCAGGTTTGACTGCGCGCAGGGCGGCTTCGTCGATTATGCCGGCGCGGGCGCAGTTAACGATTGTTGCGCCTTTTTTCATGACCGACAGGAGCTTGGCCCCGATCAGCCCCCTGGTTTCCTCGTTTTCGGGGATGTGGAGCGAGACGAAGTCAGACTGCGAAAAGAGGGTATTGAGGTCGGTGAGTTCGACGTTCATTTCCCTCGCGCGTTCGGTAGAGATCACGGGATCGTAGCCGAGCAGTTTGCAGCCGAAGCCTGACAGCCTTGTGGCGACGAGGCGACCGATATTGCCGAGGCCGACGATGCCGACTGTTTTGCCTGCGACTTCACGGCCCATGAAAGCCTTCTTTTCCCATTCGCCGCGGCGGGTGGAGGCGTCGGCAGGGATGAGGTGGCGTGCGTCCGCGAGCATCATTGCGATGACTTCCTCCGCGACGGCATTGGAGTTGGCGCCCGGGGTATTCATGACGTCAACGCCCTTTTTCCTGGCGTACTTGGTATCGATCGTGTTGAAGCCGGCGCCGGCACGTATGATGACCTTGAGTTTCGGGAGCGAATCCATCAGCTCGGCCGTAACTTTTTCGCTTCGCACGATGAGGGCATAAGCGTCAGGGTTCTTTTTGCATAGTTCCATGATGTCCGTAGTGTCGTCCTGGGCCACGTCGTAATTGCCGCTGGCTGTCAGGATTTCGCGCGCTATCTTGTCCAGTTTTGTAGGTATCAATACTTTTTTCTTCATAAGCTGAGAGTGTCCTTTCGTTTTCTGAACGCTGCGATTATTAGCGTTAAAGGGCGGAGGAATCAAGGCTTGACCGCGAGTATGTGCCCTTATAGCTTATCTTCAAATGCGCACCGGCAGAATCATATGCTCATACCTGGTTGTTTTGTGGACAATTTTGGCTTTTCAGCCGGTTTTGTCCGCGCGGTATGATACGGACACCAGTTCCACGGGCTCAAAGTTTTCATCCGATGACACTGTAAAGAGGAAAACGCCCAGTATTTTCCACAGGCCTGCGAAGAAGTCGCCTGAAGCCCAGTGGGAATATGCGAACAGCCTCCTGGCGCGGGGAAAGCAGAAGGCCGCGATGAAAGAGTACCGTGACCTTGTGTACCAGTGGCACACTTCGTCCAATGCCCCGGCGGCCCAGCTGGCTTACGCGCGGATCCTGTACGACAGGAACGACTACAGGACAGCGTTCGATGAGTACCAGTATCTCATTGAGAATTTCGCCGGGCAGTTTCCCTATGATGAGGCGCTGGACAAGCAGTTCCGGATTGCCAACTACCTGATGGAGGCCAAGCGCATGAAGTTCCTGTTCTTTCCAGGTTTCAGCATACAGGAGCAGGCTATGCCTCTTTTTGAAAAGATCGTAAAGAATGCGCCGGGCTGGAAGAATTCGGCGGAGGCGCAGTACAATATCGGCCTTATAAACGAGAACAAATCGGAGTATGCGGCGGCCATACAGGCTTACAACAATGTGTTTTACAAATTTCCGGCCAGTGACAAGGTGGCTGACGCGAGCTTCAGGAAGGCCTACTGCCTTTACCTGATGGCGAACAAGGCGCCATGTGACGAGAATCTCTGCCGGCAGGCCCTTTCCGCGCTTGCCGGGTTTATCGGGGATTACCCGCGTCACGGCAGTGCCCGCAAGGCCAAAGAATATCGCGACATACTTGACGACCGGCTGTTAAAAATGTATTACGACCGGGCAGTGTTTTATGACAAAACTCCCGGGAAGGCAAAATCCGCGCAGATGGCGTATGAAGATTTTCTGAATAAGTTTCCGCTATCAGAACCGGCTGGAAAAGCCAGGGAACGTGTGGATGTCCTGAAAAAGCAAATAGCAGACGCCGAAGCGCTCCAAAAAGAGAAAGAACGCGCTGAAGCCCTGAAGAAAGAAAAGGTGAAGAAATGAAGAATAAAATATCGCTTGGATGGTTTCACTGCCTTTTACCGGCGGCTATTCTGATGGTTGGCGCCGGTCTTGCGGGGTGTGCGGGCTACCAGCTTGGCAGTACGCTGCCGAAGAACCTGAAGACAGTGTATGTGCCGGCATTCGTCAACAAGACGGAAGAACCGCTGGCTGAAACAGAGGCTACCAAGGCGACCCTTCAGGAGCTGCAGAAGGACGGCACCCTCAGGGTGACAACCCAGGAAGCGTGCGACACCATCCTGGAAGTTACCCTTGTAGATATAAAATTTACGCCGTTGAGTTATCAGGCTAACAGCCAGAAGACGGCCAATGAATATAGAATGTATGTGACCGCCAGTATAATCTTCAAAAAATCCAAGACAAACGAGCTCCTGACAAAGAAGACAGTTACGGGGGAAACAACGTTCCTGCCGGCGGGGGACCTTGCGTCAGCCAAGCGCCTGGCATTGCCATATGCGTCAAAAGACCTGGCGCACCGGATTGTTGAAGCTGTTACAGAGTACTGGTGAGTTGGGCGGAATGCGTGGCCGACAGAAGACATCTCTCGCGGGGTGCGCAGAGCTCGCAGGGATAATAGAAAATCCGGGCCGGAAAACTATTTCAACGTTGCCATTCTTGCGGCGGCCCTTGACTTGCGACGATTGACCGCTGTTTTGTGGAGAATGCCCTTTTTTCCGGCCTTGTCCACGGCTGAGAAATACTGCACGAAGAGTTCATTGCTCTTTGTCTTGTCCCCGGCCGAGATGGCATTGTAGAGGTTGTTGCGGATGGAGGAAATCCCGGTCATCACACCCTTGTTCTTCATGCGGTTCAGTTCGCCAGTTTTGGCTCTTTTCGCGGCGCTCTTGATATTAGGCATATTACAGTTAGCTCCTTAATTGTTCTTCAATCCAAAAGTGGGGTAATCATAGTGTGCAAAGTTTCCGGGTCAACCCTATTTTTTGGTTTTCCTCGGCATGGCTGTAGTCGTAATCTTCCGGCAGGCGTGAAACAGGGAGGGGCATTGGGTTGTGGCGGGGGCCGGGAGCGCGGATGAATAAATGAAAATACTGAGTTTTTTTGTTGGAATCGTTCTTCTTCCGGTCTGTTTTGCCGTGACCAAGATGGCCATTTCCCTTGCTCAGGCCGTTGCGCCCGAGTATGGCGGGATCATGCCTGATTCGGCATGGGCATTGACTGCCGGATTCCTATTCTGGATTTTTCTCTATTTCACGATGCCGATGCCGGTCAGGACTTACGTACTGGCGCATGAGCTGACCCATGCGTTGTGGGGAGCCCTGATGGGCGCAAGGATTTTCCGGATGAGGGTGTCGAAGGACAGCGGAAGCGTGACCATGTCGAAGAGCAACTGGTTTATCACGCTGGCCCCGTATTTCTTCCCCCTTTACACGGTCATGATCATAATTGCTTACTACGTTCTCTCGATATTCTATGACCTGGATACCTACTACCTGTACTGGCTCGCGCTTGTCGGGTTTACGTGGGGGTTCCATTTTACCTTTACGATAAGCACACTGCTTCAGCACCAGAGCGACATAAAGGTATATGGCGCAGTTTTTTCATACACGGTAATATATCTGCTGAATGTGCTGGGAATATGTTTCTGGATAGTTATTGTTTCATCTGCGACGTTTACACAGCTGCTCGGGTTTGCGGCAAAGCACATGGGGGAAACAGCTCTTGCCCTGAAGGGCCTTGGCCTGTGGCTTTACGAAAAAATACAACAAACTTTACAATAATACAGGCATCCTGCCCGTTACATGACTGAAGGACAGCAGGATACCGGAAAACGAGACGGGTTAATGGAAGGAAGTGACAGGGAACTGCTGTACCGTTACCGGCGCGGGAACGTGGAGGCGCTGGAAGTACTGGTAGGGAGATACAGGCGTCAGTTGTTTGCGGTCATTATGAACATGACGCAGCAGCAGCATGAGGCCGAGGAAGTCTACCAGGAAGTATGGCTGCGGGTTGTACGCAAGCAGGCCAAATACAGGCATGGGAATTTCTGCGGGTGGCTGATAAGGATTGCGCGAAACGTGTTCATTGACAGGGCAAGGCGAAGGAAGCCTGATGCAAGCCTGGATGCGGAATATGCCGAGGGGCTTCCGCTGGTGCAGATGATACCGGGTAGTGAGCCGGCTCCTTCGGAAAAGATGGCGGCGCGTGACCTGGGCGTGAAGATGAGGCAGGCGGTGAAAACCCTGCCGCCTGACCAGAGAGAGGTGTTCGTGATGCGCGTACAGGCGGACCTCTCTTTCAGGGAGATAGCACGTGCGCAGAAGGTGTCGATCAACACGGCTTTGGCCAGGATGCAGTATGCGCTTGTGAAGTTAAGGGCGATTCTTGGAAAAGAATACGAGGAGATGAACAGAAGAATTTGAGGGCTGGAGAATGAACTGCGATAAATCACAACAGTATATTCTGCTCAGGCAGTCGGGCGAACTTTCCTCCTCGAAAGTGGAGAAGATCGAGAAACACCTGGCAGAATGCGGGGAATGCCGCAAGTACCGTGACAGCATGGAGAATATAATGTCCAGTGCTGCGTCATTGCTGCCTGTGCCGGAGCCGGGTGCCGCCGTTATGGCCGCGATCCGCGAGGCAGCCAGGGTTGAAGCTGGCCGCCGGACAATTTTCTTCCCCATGCCAGCCGTTCGGTGGCTGGCCTATGCTGCCGCGGCAGTATTCATTATGTGCGGCATGTTGATGTGGCCGCAAGGCAACAGGACTGAGAACCATGCTAGCCAGCTTTCGGCAATTGTCCTGGCGGTAGGGTCCGAACAGAACCTGAATATCATAAGCGAGTCGGGCAAAGTGGAAAAGGGCCATGAACTCCAGGCGCTTGCGTCACACCTGTTACTTATGGAAGGTTTTAACATGGAAGATAATCAGGAAGCGGAACTTATCGACGCGGGCGACGAGCCCCTGCCCACAGCTCTTCAATTGCGTAATATTGACGCTTTTGATCTTCAAAAATGTGTATAACCACATCGAAGTAGTCAACCACTATCCAGCCTGATTCAGGGTCGCCGGACCGGCGATAGGCGTTTACGCCGTCTTTTTTCAGCGAGTACTGGATTTCATCGGCCATGGCCCTCAGGTGCGGCGCGCTTGAACCTGAGACGACGATGTAATAGTCGGTTACGGTCGAGATCTTTCTGACGTCAAACAGGCGGATGTCTTTGCCTTTTTTATCTTCAATTGCCTTTTGTATTCTTTTTATAAGTTCGGGTGCTTTTATTTTTTATCTCCTTACTGCTTTGTGTAAAGGTTATGTTCAGCGATATACATTTCAACGGTTTGCGGCACAAGATAGCGTATGCTCATTCCCTCTGCAACCCTGTACCTGATATCGGACGAAGAAATATCCAGCAGCTGGCCGGTCAGGACATTCTTGAGCAGAACGTCCGGCCACGGCGGATCAAGCTTGATGGCTTTCTGGTTGATACCGGCAATATCCGTACCGGGCCGGTTAAACGTGACAAATTTGCAGAGTTTCAGCAAATCATTGATATCTTTCCACGTGTGCAGTTCGAGCAGGGAATCTATGCCGATGATGAAGAAAAGTTCCGCAGACGGGTTCAGTCTCTTCAGTTCCCTGATGGTGTCGATTGTATATGAAAAACCGCCGCGCTTTATCTCCAGGTCGCACAATTCGAAGTGCAGGTCGTGTTCGATTGCCATTTCCAGCATTGTCATGCGGTGTTCTGTGGTGGCCAGTGTGGTAGAAGCCTTGTGGGGCGGATTTGCGCACGGGACAAACAGGATCTTGGAAAGTTCAAGCCGTTCCAGTGCGTTCTGGGCCAGGATCAGGTGGCCGGAGTGGACAGGGTTAAAAGTTCCGCCAAGTATGCCGATCTTTTTGTCGAACGCGTTGTTCATATGCGGTTGTTCAGCAGGATATTGCGGCCATGTTGCCGCAAAATCAAGAAAATCCACGCTGGTGATGATTTAGCCGCAGTGTTTCAAAGGAAGGATGCCGGGAAACATCCTGTAATTAATCAAGAAAGCTGCTGTCTTCTTCCCGCGGAAGATCATTTCTTTTCAGTTTTGCCGGGGTCGGCTTCCTTGCCTGTTTCCGTCTTTTGGTCCGCTTTTTTCTCCTTCGCTGCTTTGAGCGCCTGTTCGGCGAGGTCCATTACCTCTTCCATTGGTACGACAACGACAATTGCCTGTGCCTGCGCGGTCATACCGCGATGATCGGATCCCCCTGTGGAGGAGTTCTTGCGGATCACGGTAATTAGTCCGATCTGACCGGAACTTTCCGAGAAGACAGGTACGCCCAGGTTGGAACCTGTCGGAACAGACGGGATATACATTATGCGTGGCTTATGGACCACCGACGTGACCCGGTCAACGACCACGGACGGTTCGTAGTTCATTGACTTGTCTCCCCGCGTCAGGATTATGATCTGGTCAGACATGTCAGTCCTGGAGCTTTTTGCCAGTTCGATGGGTTTGAACTTTGGCTTTTCTTCACCCTCTTTCAGTTCTGGAACGAGAAATGTAATGTGCAGTTCCGAATCCGTGAAGATCTGCCTTGCAGGGAATTCACGTCCATCGGCCAGCCTGACTTTTATATCAGAGGCAGTGCCGTGAAGTTTTATGGTCTGGTTCTTTTCGCCGACATTTGTGATTTCACCTATCAGGCTGGCAGGATTCAATGCGGATTCTGACAGCACAATCATTCCGTCTGCGTTTATAACCGTGCCCAGGATGTCGACCTTGCGTTCCTGTGCTTTCTGGGCCATTGACGAAGAGAGGCCTGTCATTTCTGTCTTGGTCACGGCGCTGACGTTAACCACGGAGTCGCCGTATTTTGCGGAAAGCTGCCTGGCTGTTTCGCCAATGGTGTCTGCGCGGCACATGGATTGAATGGCGGTTAATAAGATGGCTGCAACTGCAATACTTGTTCTCCTGTACATTTTGTCTATTCCTTTCTTCTTCATCAGTCCATGGTCACTGGAAGCAGAACGCCATGGAGTTTATTTCTTTTTTCCGTTCCAGTTCGGTTCTATTTCAAGGAACATTGTATGTATTCCGCGCTGGACAAATAGTACGACCTGAGTGGCTTTGCGCGCGGATGCGTCCTTGAGGAGTTTCTCGGCCGTATCGACATCGGGAACCGGCTTGCCGTCGATTGTGATGAGTATATCTTCGGGAACAACCCGGGCAAGCATGGCCCAGCCGGCCGGTTCGACACGGTTGACTAAAACACCCTGCAGTGTGTCCGGGATCTGCCGCCTGATGCGGTCGGACGAAGTGAGCTCCCTTACGCCCATTTCAAAATCCTTGTTCTCGTAGCTTTTGGGCTCCTCGGCAGTGTCTGCCGATTCCTCGAGCTTCATCTTTATCTGGACTGGTTTCGTTTCCCTGAGTATGTCGAAAACGACCTCTTTGCCTATCTTGTAACGTTTTATCTGCTGCATAAAGAGCGATACGTCTTCGTCCCGGTCGGCGCGCACGGCATCGCCGTCAAAAGCCGAAATGATGTCGCCTGCCTTGAATCCGGCCCTGGCTGCGGAACGGTTCGGGACTACATAGGCGATTCGGACCCCGGGTTTTCCTTTTATTCCCAGGGCTTCTGCGAGGTCTGGATTAACAGGTTGCAGGATGACGGGAAACTCGGGTTTGCGTGAAATCACGGGATCATTTTTCGGCTGTTCACCGCCGATTTTCACCACTGTCAGGAACCTGCTTTGCCCGCGTTCGAAGGCTGCAAGCACGGGCCTTGGTTTGGTTATTCCCTTTGTGAGTTCGGCCGTTATTTGTGCAAGTTCGGCAAGGTTCTTCACCGGCCGGCTTTCAACTTCAACCAGCACGTCGCGCTGGCAGAGTTCCGGTTCGGCTGCTGCAGCGGGTCCGCCTGTCTGCACGCTGGTTATCATGACGCCATCTGTGGATTTCCGCATGAGTTCCAGTGCCGACATCAGCGTGAGGTCGCGCGCCGTAACGCCCCATTCCTTGAGTTCCTGGTCCAGCCCGACTGCGGGCTCGCGGACACGGGTGGTAAACTCGAATTTCTGTTCTTTTCCGTCCCGCAGCGCCGCCACCCTGATTTTTTTCCCTACCGGCGTTGAAAGCTGGAGCGCGTTGAACAGGGGGAGTTCGGCGTCGATCCTGCAGTTCACGGGAACGCCGTCAAATTCCAGGATAACATCGCCTGCCTTCAGGCCTGCTTCGGATGCCGGCGAATCGTTGATAATGCCGGAAACAAGCACACCCCGGTCCTGCGACGAGCTCTTGAGCCGCGGCTGGGCTTCTATGCCTGTCCAGCTCCTGCTCACGGAACTCTTTTCGATTATCTGGCGGGCAATGGAGCGGGCGAGGTTGCCTGGAATTGCGCCGCCGAGCCCGGCAACGCCGACTTCATTTATGCCGATGATCTCGCCGCTGAGATTCACAAGCGGACCGCCGCTGTTGCCGCCGAAGATCTGGGCATCGTGCCCGAGCCACCGCACGAGCGAACCCACATTCTCGCCGTCAAGGTTCATTTCTCCCATCATCCGCGGAAGCATCATCGCAGTGTTGGCCACGATTCCCTTGGTGACAGACTGAGACATGCCGCCAGGGCAGCCCATCGCAAGCACCGTATCTCCCACAACGACCCTGTCGGAATCACCGAATTCAGCAACGGGAAGAGGCTTCTGTTTCTTGCGTTTGCTGAGATCGAGTTTCAAGACTGCAATATCTCCAAGGGGATCGGTCCCAATCAGGTCGGCCTCAATTTCCTCTCCATCCGGCATCCGGCAGACAAGCCTGCGCGCCTTGCCTGCGACATGGTGGTTAGTGATGATGTGGCCTTCTTTGTCTATGATAGCTCCGCTGCCTGCGCCAACCCTCTTTTCCATCCGGCCGGACTGGGCCTGTTCCATTACCACGTCGATTCTTACGAGCGACGGGAAAACACGCTTCATTGCGCGGTCGATCATCTTCGTGGTGGCGGCGTCTTCTTTCGTAACGCCTGCCGACATATGTGGAAAAGCGCAGAGCAGAAGGCATGAAGACATCAATGTGAATGTTATTTTCCTCATCAGAGCGCTGGTCAATCCTTTAGCCACAACAAACTCCCTTCTGTTGGTATTACCCGGGCAGTTTTCCAGATGCATAGAAAGTCAGACAATATGCAATCGCCGTGCCAACAATAACATTCCGTTGAACAAACGCAAAACATTCTCGTGTTTCTGCCAATCTGGAGGTCTTACCCCTCACCTCAATGGCGCGTTTCGCGCCATCAATCCTCCCTGGCTCGCCATAACTCTCGAGCGCCACGTCGGCCATTGGGCCAAGTGGCCGCTTATCCGGTGAAGCGCGGGATGATGCGGAAGGCGGCTCCCCAAGTGAAGCTCCCAGCCCAAAGGGCGGGGCTTCTGTGCGGAACTCCGCCATAGCCAGCGCCTCCGTTTCACCATTCGGCGAAACTACTGCGAAAGACCATTTTACCCCGCCGAAGTCTCTTAACGAAGGCGGGTCCTCCCCGTTCAACCGTCTTCGCTCTTCGAGCTACGCCGGTCAAGAAGAACGGGGCTCCCTGGCGAAGGCGAGTGGCGAGGAAAAAGAGAACAATCAGCCAATGGCGCAGTTTTTCTTTTTCCCTCTCCATTCAGGGGAGAGGGTTAGGGTGAGGGTGCTACAGAACTGAATAATCCTGCGAATGACGACATATTGTCACATAGCACATGACAATTAGTCCTGCTGGCATTTTCAGTCGGGTACAAGTAGTATGCGGGCCTTATGGAAAACGGATTTATCATAGAAACGGAAGATCTGCGCAAAGTTTACGGTGAAACTACGGCGGTGGACGGCATTTCATTCCAGGTCCGGCGCGGAGAAGTGTTCGGTATTCTCGGTCCCAACGGCGCCGGCAAGACAACCACGATAAGGATGCTTTACGGTTTTTCGCCGATGACTGCCGGCATCCTCAAGGTGTTTGGAATGGATATACGGACCGACTGGCGCGCCATTCGCGCGCGGACAGGGGTTTGCCACCAGGACAACAACCTTGATCCCGATCTGACCTTGCGCGAAAACCTGCTCGTGTTTGCCCGGTATTTCAGGTTACCCCAGAAAAGAGCCGCTGAACGGGCAGACCGGCTTCTGAATTTCATCGGGCTTGACCAGCGCACGGATTCGAGGCCACCCGAGCTGTCCGGCGGGATGATGCGGCGCCTTATTCTTGCAAGGGCCCTTATCAACGAGCCCGAGCTGATCATTCTTGATGAACCGACCACCGGACTGGATCCCCAGTCGCGGCACCTTGTCTGGGAGCGGCTCGGCGAACTCAAGAAGCGGGGTATTACCATTCTACTGACGACCCATTACATGGAAGAAGCCGCCCGGCTGTGTGACCGGCTGATAATCATCGACAACGGCAGGATCATTGCCGAAGGCAAGCCTTCGGAGCTTGTCAGGAAACATGTCGGCCACGAGGTGATCGAAAGCAGCCCGGTGAGCAATGAACTGCTGGAGTTTGTCAAACAGCGCGGGTTTGAGCACGAGGTTTCCGGCGACCACATTCTTATTTACCGCAGGGAAGGGGATGAACCCCTTTTCCAGGAAATCAGCCACAAGTACTGCCAGGGCAACTGTACGTTAAGGACGGCGACCCTGGAGGATGTTTTCCTGAGGCTGACCGGGAGGCAATTGAGGGAATGAAACTTCTGGGCAACAATATAACGACGCGGTTTTGGGCCGTGTGGATCAGGAACTGGATTGTTTACCTGCGGACATGGAAGATCAACTTCCTTCCTCCAATCCTGGAGCCCATTCTCTATATAGCCGCATTCGGGGTGGGTTTCCGCCTGCTTGTTCCAGAGATCAAGTTCCACGGAATAGAGATGACATATGTCCAGTTCATTGCCCCGGCGCTGATCGCGGTTTCCGTAATGAACAGTTCGTTTTTCGAGACAACCTATTCTTCGTTTGTGAGGATGTATTATCAGAAGACATTTGACGCGATAATGTCAGCTCCGGTTTCGGTGCAGGAAGTAATTACAGGCGAGATCATCTGGGGAACAGCGCGGTCCGTGATGACCGCCGCGGTCATGATTGTTGTGCTGAGTTTCTTCGGTCTTGTCCCGTGGCCGGAGGCGTTCTGGCTGCTGCCGGCTGCAGTTCTTGGCGGATTTGCCTTTTCGGCGATAGGCATGATGTTCACCGGGATGATTCCCAATATCGAGCTGTTCAACCTTCCGGTTTTTCTTTTTATTACGCCTATGTTCCTGTTTGGCGGCACGTTCTTTCCGATGGACGGGATGCCCCTTTGGGCGAAGATAGTGGCCGGTACGATGCCGCTTACGCATATTGTCAATCTTTGCCGCGAAATCTGCTGCGGGTCCGTGCTGGGCCGTGATGCGATTATCGCGGTCGGATATCTTGTTGTTTTCAGCGCTGTCTTCTATCCTCTTGCTCTTTTCACCATGAAGAAACGGCTGATAAAGTAGGGGCGTCGCTCTTGTCATGCCATAGCTTCTTGGCGATGGCGGATGCGACGCCCGCGGGCGCCGGCAAGCAGCGCCCCTACGTTTTGGGAATAACGCAGGATTATATGTTCGGGAAGATAATATCATATCTGGTAGAGAACCACCGGCCGAGCGAGCGGGCGCGGGAATTTCTGAAATATCTCGGACCCGGCCTGCTCGTGACTGTCGGTTTTATCGATCCCGGCAACTGGGCGGCCAACATAGCGGCCGGTTCCGGGTTCGGTTACCAGCTGTTGTGGGTTGTTACGCTTTCGACTTTCATGCTTATTCTCCTGCAGCATAACGCGGCGCACCTTGGAATCGTGACCGGGGATTGTCTTTCCGAGGCGACGACGCGTCACGTGCGGCCATGGCTGGCGAGACTCGTCCTGCTGTCGGCGGTGGGTGCTGCCGTTGCAACGACCCTGGCAGAAATCCTTGGGGCGGCCATTGCCCTGCAGATGCTGTTCCGCGTTCCTCTTGTTGTGGGCGCCTTATTTACCGTGACGGCAGTGAGTATTGTGCTGTTCACCAATACATATAGAAAGATTGAGAAATGGATCATCGGCTTTGTTTCGCTTATCGGTCTTTCGTTCGTTTATGAACTTATGCTTGTTGATGTGAGCTGGAGGTCGGCGCTGGCTGGCCTTGTTACGCCTGAGATTCCGAAGGGATCCATACCGGTCCTCATGAGCGTGCTTGGCGCGGTTGTGATGCCGCACAACCTGTTCCTGCATTCAGAAATCATCCGGAGCCGGCAATGGAACCTTGAAGACAAGGTGATTATGAAGAAGCAGCTGGATTACGAGTTTCTCGACACTTTATTTTCAATGGTGGTCGGGTGGGTCATAAACTGCGCCATCATTATCCTTGCCGTGACCACATTTTATGCCCGGGGCATTGTCGTAAATGACCTGCCGCAGGCTGGCGCGCTGTTGAAACCTTTGCTTGGAAACACGGCGGCGGTTGTTTTTGCATGTGCGTTGCTGTTTTCCGGTTTTGCGGCCTGCATAACTGCCGGCATGGCCGGAGGCTCCATCTTTTCTGGCATGTTCGGCGAGCCTTATGACGTCAAGGACCGCCACACCAGGCTCGGTATAGGTGTTACTTTCGGCGCGGCGCTGGTGGCGATGCTGTTTGTCGGCAATCCGTTCCGGGGCCTGGTCATTTCCCAGATCGTGCTCAGTGTTCAGCTTCCTGTTACCGTTTTCCTGCTGGTGTATCTAACTTCTTCCAGGAAAGTAATGGGTGAGTATGCCAACCCGGCCTGGTCGTGCGTGCTCCTCCTTGCGATCGGCGCGGCCATAACCATCTTCAACATCCTGCTCTTCGTCGACATGGTGATGTAGGACGAGACAGAAAAACCCAATAATGAATAACGCCACGTCGCCCCGAACGGTCGCATCCACGTCAACCTAAGCCGGAGAATGCGGAAACACCCCTCACCTCAATCCTCTCCCCCAAGGGGCGAGGAAGAAGACGGTAATCCCTCTCCCTATAAGGGGAGAGGTTAGGTGAGGGTGACGATAAGTTGTGTGGTATAACGAGACGACATCTCCGCCATCCCAATAAATCCAGCATTTCTTAGGTTGACGCGTATGCGAACGGTCGGGACAAGTGGTCACTTGTTCCGCTTTGCGGAACGACGCGAAATAATCAATAACCAACTTCGAATTGAGGTGTCTCAAAATAATAAAGAAATCCACCTCGATATTGGTTATTCAGAATTCAAGTATTCAATATTGGGTTTCCTGTTGAATATTGAGGTCAGGCGCTTGTCCCCGGCTCTAATAAAAAGATTGCCGGTTGCGAATCAAGTTTGCCCGTTATGCCGTAGGAATTCCAATTCCAGGCGCAGAGGCTCCCAGTACAGGCGGTCTCTTTCCCTCTCTTCTGCCTCTTCTTTCATGAGTGGAAATTCTGCGCATCAGCGAGCACGACAAAATCGGTGTCCCGGCTAAATTCCGCTGCGCCGTACAACACGCAGTTAAATGTTGAGGTCAGGCACTGGTCCCTGCCGGGATCGGGATATCGAGATTCCACGGGGACCTGTATTCCCTGGTGAGCATTTTGTCGGCTTCGCTGTCCCCGGCGAATTGCTCTTTTTCCGGGTTCCACTCGAGTTTCTTGCCGCGCTGTATTGCGATATGGGCAAGCTGGCCCATTGAGCAGGTGCGATGCCCGACTTCGGCATCGATCATGGACTGGTCCGGCGCATTGTTCCTGATGCAGTATATGAAATCGCCCTTGTCGGTTCGCTGTGGAATATGGATGTCGCTGTCCTTGATCTTTGTCTGCAGGATCTTGATGTCGCTGGCCTTGAATCCGCCTGCCCTGTTCCAGTTTGCCAGGATCCATCCTTCTTCGCCCTCGACCTTGAGGTACGCGCCTTCTTTGTCGATCATGTAATCCATCGTGATTCCACCGGCATACTTAAACTGAACCTTGAAATCAGTCAGTACGTTCCAGATCCCGCTGCCGGCTGGGGGATACTTGCCGGTCCCTTCGATCGATACCGGCCCGGTCCGTTCGCTGTTGTTGACAAGCTGAGCAACATCAATGAGATGGGTGCCCCAGTTAGTGATCACACCTTCGCAGGTATCCCGGCAGCGCATCCAGCCGGGACGGCGATAGGACTTCGGCGGATGGACCGCATCAACCATGTACGGTTTTTTCTTTATCGGGCCCATCCACATTTCATAATCCAGCTCCTGCGGTACAGGTGTGGGATCGCTTTTGCCTCCGGCCGGATCCAGGTCCGGGACGCCGACTTCGAACCGTTTGATTTTGCCGATATATCCGTTGCGCACTAGTTCTGCTGTCTTGTGCATGTAGGCATTAGAACGGCATTCGGTGTCCGTGCGGAACACCACTCCCTGTTTCTTTACGGCATCGGCCAGGATGCGTCCTTCGGCAATTGACAAGGTAAGAGGTTTCTCACAGCTAACGTGCTTGCCCCTGCGGACTGCGGCCAGCGATATGGGTACGTGCCAGGAGTCGGTTGTGGAATTCATGATTGCATCCACTCCGTCCATCGCGATTACCTCGCGCCAGTCCCGGCAGGCGCGGCAGCCGGTGTCGCTGTACTGCTTGTCGACCATTTGTTTCGCGTTATCCAGCCGCCACTTGTCCACATCGCAGACTGCCACCACCCGCACGTCGTCCATATTGACCAGCGTCTGGAGGTTGGCCTGGGTTCCCTGCCGTCCCATTCCTATCATGCCGATAGTAACACGATTGGAGGGCGCGTTCTTTCCGAACACTGTTGACGGAATGATTGCCGGGAACCCGCATATTATACCTGCGGTTCCCAGGCTCCTGAGGACCTGTCGCCGCGAGATGCTGACTCTGGAGGAATGTCTCATGTTCTGCTTTCCCTGTATAAAGCTTGATATAGATTTGCGGGAATTGTGTCAATGACAATGGCTGCCTGCTTTCTTTAGAGTTGGTTATTCAGAAATCTTCTTTCTTTAACGCAAAGATCGCAAAGGGGTAAGAGCTGCGGCTCAGCCTGGCCTACTCCGCCGAAGTAAAGCCGCTTTGGCTACGAAGGCTGGAAGGCATTCGCCCTACCTTCTTCGCCCCGAAGTATCGGGGCTCCTACAAAGAACTTTGCGTTAAAAACTCTTTCATCGTGGTCGGTAGTCTGTGGTCTTCTTTTGAAGAATTTCCTTGATAGTGAACGTTCGTTCAGTTATGATTTCCTGAACAATTGTTCCGTCTTCGTGATTCTCTATCCGGGATGGTGGGAACTCCTTGCCCACGATGAAAGCGTGGCAAGCTTCAGGTTTATCCCGCGTTAGCGGGACGAAGCGAAGGTTTGTGAAATCTGAAGGACGAGGAGTGGGAACCCGCCCCGCCTGACGGCACCCCTCCGGTGGAGGGGATTCGGAAGAAAGTCCCCTCCTTGCGGAGGGGTGGCTGTAAAGCCGGGGTGGGTTAATTGGTTTGAAGTTGAATTCATTCGACAGTGACAAGTCGCAGGACAAGTCGCCGGATTTCGCAAAGCTTCAGGAGGATTTTATGCCGCGGGTTATGGATATCGGGAACCACGTCAGGAAGCTGAGGAATTTTATCAAGGAAGAGGGCCATTTCCCCAGTTACCGGGAAATGATGCGCCTGTTCGATTACAGCTCGAAGAATGCCGTGTTCGGCGTTGTCAGGAAACTCCACGAGCATGGGCTGGTGACGAAACAAAAGGGGCGGATAATCCCCGGCACGCGGCTAAAAGGCAGCGTCCGGGTGCTTGGCACGGTCCAGGCAGGTTTTCCTTCACCCGCCGAGGAAGAACTCGTTGATACCATAAGCATCGACGAATACCTGATTCGGAAGCCTGAAGCGACATACATGCTTACGGTCAAGGGCGATTCCATGGTGGAAGCCGGCATTGTCCCCGGCGACATCATCCTGGTGGAGAAGGGCGCCACACCGAAATCCGGAGATATTGTGGTGGCACAGGTGGATGAAGAGTGGACTGTGAAATACTACGTGAAAGATTCGTCCGGAGTCCGCCTCGACGCCGCCAACCCGAAATACAAATCAATCCGCCCGAAACGCTCCCTGTTAATCGGCGGAATAGTCAAGGCCGTCATAAGAAAGTATTGAGCCGTGCAACTGCAGCCGTTTAACCTGCATTCCTACCCGAAGGCGATTGCCCACTTTGACGGCGATGCTTTCTTCGCGTCTGTGGAGCAGGCGGTGAATCCGGCCTTGAAGGGCAGGCCGGTTGTTACCGGCAAGGAACGCGGCATCATTGCCTGCGCGAATTACGAGGCAAAGGCGCGGGGAGTTTCAAGGGGAATTTCCCTGCGCGATGCCGCGAAGATTTGTCCCGGCCTGGTTATCCTGCCGAGTGATTACGAAACCTACAGCCTGTACTCCAGGCGCATGTTTGACATCATGCGCCGCTATACCCCGGTTGTGGAGGAGTATTCCATTGACGAGGGATTCGCGGACCTTACCGGCCTGCGGCGGGTGTTCCATACCTCCTATGACGAAATAGCGCGGCGCATACAGGCTGATATCAGCGCTGAGCTCGATATCACCGTTTCGGTCGGTCTGAGCCTGTCGAAAGGTCTGGCCAAGCTGGCGTCGGATTTCCGGAAACCATCGGGTTTCACCGCGGTTGAAGGCAGGCATATCCATATCTTCCTCGGGAAACTCTCCCTTGATAAAGTCTGGGGTTTCGGTTCGAACACCGTCCAGTTGCTCGAAAAGCAGGGATTGAAAACGGCGCTTGATTTTGCAGTCAGGCCGGAAAAATGGGTGGAACATCTGATGGGCAAGGTCGGCCGCGAGATATGGAATGAATTGCGGGGAATCACCGTCAACCCGGTTACCACAGAGGAGAAATCGGTCTATTATTCCATAAGCAAATGCAAGACATTCACGGCGCCGTCGTCGGATCCGGATTTTGTCTGGGCCAAGCTGGTGCGCAATCTCGAGTCGGCGCTGATCAAGGCGCGGCGGTACAGGCTGAGGCCGCGAGTTGTGGCCGTGGCGTTGCGGCGGCAGGATTTTAACCAGGATGGCCTTGAGGCGAAGCTCAACCGGCCGGCGAGCGCGGTGCACGAGATCCTGCCGCTGGTCCGCGGGATGTTCGAGAGACTTTACCGGCAGGGCGTGGAATACAGAACTACGATGGTGGTGCTTGGCAAGCTGGAGAGTGATGGTGTCAGTCAATATGAATTCTTTGAGGACCGGTTGCGGATAGACAAGATAGAGGCGGTGAGCCGGGTAATCGACGAGGTTAATGGAATATACGGCAAGCACGCCTTGAGTTTTGGAACGTCGCTTTACCTGGACAGGCATCGGCGGACAGACCGGGATGATGTTCCGGAGCGGAAGGTCCGGCTGTTGCCGGGTGAGACGAGGCGACAGCGCCTCAACATTCCGCGTCTTGTTCTTTCCGTGTGATTCCGTGGAACTCAAAAAGATTGGATTGAGTAGTAAAGAAAAATAAGATAGGGTGCAGCGAGGAGTCAAAATTATGCAGAAATTTGAAATACAGGCCGTCTGGGTACTTATCGTTGTGGGTGTTGTGCTCTGGCTGTGGGGAAATTCGATGTATAAGAAGCACAAGGAAGAGGGCAAGCCTTCAATTATCAGCCGTTTCCTGGGCCTGGTTGGAGTCGCAGCCGTTGTTCTCGGTCTGTATGCCGGGTTCCGCGGGCCGCTGCAGATTGGATCCATTACATTAAAACGGTTTTCGTTCGCTCCGAATGTTCAAAAATCCAACAGCGAGGCGTATGCGTATGTTTGCGCCAACCTGAAGATCAGCAGCTCTCCGGCCTCGGGCTGGCATGGTTCATCGAAAACGGCCCTGGCGTATACTGTAAAGAATGCGGGCAGCCGCGAGGTCTCAGTCCTTCACCTTTCCTTTAAGGCTGAAACCGGTCCTGCATGTCAGATTGCATTGCATGGTCCGTTTCCGGCAGGAAAAACAGTTACCAAAGTTGCTACTGTTCCTTCAACCGTCCAACGGTCCTATTTCCAGGACAATCTCGCGGTTGGATTTGATCATGTTATCGGCGCCAGTTTCTGAATACTGTCTTTCTTAATCCGTTTAATCCGTGCAATCAGTGGTTTGTCGATTCCCAGCGCTACTGCGGGTTCCTGTATTCCTTCCAGAATTCTTGCGGGGATTTGTTGTTCAGGAGTTTCAACTTTGGCAGGTCTTTCAGGCACTCGATGTTACCGGTTTTCACCGGCACGACGGCAGATTCCAGTTCCGTGCATTTCCCAAGGGGAGAAAGGTCCTTGACCGGGACGTCAAGGAGGCCGATTTTCTTCAGCGGCGTTCCGGCCAGCGGCGAGAGGTCGGTTACTTTCACGCAGTTCATGTGAAGTTCCCTTAGCGGCATTCCGGCCAGCGGTGACAGGTCTGTCACTCTTGTCTGGCTGATGTCGAGATAAGTGAGTGCCATGCCCTTCAGCGGCGCCACGTCCCTGACCCGCGTGCCGTCGATGCGCACTTCAACAAGGGGCAGGCCTGCGAGTGATGATATGTCTTCAATCCTGCTGTTGGCCAGGTCGATCACGGCCAGTGGCATATTCTCAAGAGGCGACAGGTCCGTTATCTCGGCCCAGCTCAGGTTCAGATACGACAGCGGCAGCCCCTTCAGTGGAGAGATGTTTGTAACGCCGGTGTGAAGAAGCGTGACTTTGTCTATAACACCTTTCTGCATCTCGAAAACACCTTTTCCATTGTACTGTGGATTTGCAGCCTTCAGTGCCGCATGAAGTTCTTTGCCGGTCTTTATTTTATTGTGCACTGGAACGCGTGAACCATCCCATTCGCAGATAAAACCCTTGATGATAGGTGAGTCGAGCGAAAGATCATTCCATTTCGCGTACTTGGAAATCATCAGGTAGTGTTCACCCTGTCCGGTCCTGGGATCTGATGCATTGTTGGGTTCGCCGATGTCCCAATTTGAGTAACTCAGCGTTGTTCCATCCACCCAGGTCCATTGGCCTTTTTCTCTTTCATCTGTTGCGCCGATCCAGACGTGGCTCCTGGAGATTGCGGACAGGAACTCGTCCTCTGCCTTGTTTGTAACGATGGCAAGATATCCGCCCATGCTTTCGCAGCGCCGTTTTGCTTCCTGCCAGCTCAGGTTCTCAAAGAAAACCTTGTAGTAGTTGCCTCCAAATTCAACCACGTCCTGGGGCAGGGCCGGCGCCTGTTTCCTGTGAAAATATTTTGTGCCGGTCACCAGGCCGGCTAAAATTGCCATGCTGACGATGATGGCCAGCAGAACCGGTGAAAAGATGCTGTTTCTTGCAGTTTTACCGCGGGAAAAAACATTGCGGGCCAGAACCCGTTCAATATCCGCGCGGATATCGCGCGCGTTCTGGTAGCGGAGGGCAGGATCTGTTTTAAGGGCCCTGATGACGATGTTGTCGACAGAGGAATTGACATTCGCTTTTCCTGATGGCGGCTCGAAACTTCCTACAGGAAGTTCGCCTGTCAGCATTTCATACATGAGGATCCCGAGGGAATAAATGTCAGCGCGGTGGTCGACGGTGTGCGACGAAGCGTGCTGTTCCGGGGCCATGTAGTAGGGCGTTCCCATGGATTCGTTTGACATTGTCAGGGAGAAATCGGGCGAACCGGGATTGACGATTTTAGCCAGTCCGAAGTCGGCTATTTTTACCCTGCCGCCATTGTCGATGAGGATGTTACCCGGCTTAATGTCCCGGTGTATTACCCCGTTGTCATGGGCGTATTGAAGCGCGTCACAGATGGACATTGCAATGTTCAGCGCGCCGGAAGGCTGGAGTGAACGGGAGGATATAAGCTGTCTCAGGTCCTTGCCTTCGACAAATTCCATGACAAAATAACAGAACCGGTCCTGCTCGCCGACGTCGTAGACCGTGACGATATTGGGATGGCTCATGCGTGCAAGCGCCTGAGCTTCCTGCATGAAACGCTGCGAGAATTCGGGCGTGTTACGGGCAGTGGGGATGACCTTGACAGCGACCAGGCGGTTGAGCTTCGTCTGTCGGGCCTTGTATACGGAGCCCATTCCGCCCCTTCCGATGAATTCGATTATTTCCAGTTGGGGGAAATATTTCTGCAGCTCCTCTAAGGAGAAAGACGGTGCATCAGAAGCTGGCGGGATGTTGAGAGTTGTTTCGCTGAGCCCCTGCTTCAGGAGGCAGTGTGGACAGAGTCCAGCCGGGGAGCCGGGTGAGATGGCGGTGCCGCATACAGCGCACACTTTCTTCCGGGCTGTCTGTTCTGTGTTTGTCATGGTGTTGTTAAGCATGACATAAGGTGCCTGATTTCGTCATCAATTTCCGCTTCCGATTCAACGGTATGGGCAATTCGTTCGCGGAGAAGTTCCCCGAAACGACGGCGGATCCGGTAAACCAGCACTTTAACGTTTCCCTCGCTGGTCTTGAGTGCAGCCGCCGCATTTGCATAGGAATCGACCGGGCCTGATTCGACAATAAAGCCTTCCATAAGGTCGAATACATCCTTTCTTCCCCGTGCTTCGTATTCCTTTCGAAGATCGGACATGGCGCCTGTCAGGAGGTCCATGGCCCAGCATTGTTCGTAAAGGGCCTGGGGCGTCATTTTGTCGGCCGGTTCAAGGCCGTACCTGTCCTCGCCGCCCGAAAGGTCGATTGGAAGGTGCTGACAGCCGCCGCCTCTTTTCAGGGACTGGGCGCGGTCCCGTTCATTGCCCAGGAAATGTTTTATTGAAGTCAGCAGGAAAGACCGGAACTTGCCTTTCCCGGGATCAACATTTTTAAGGCCGTCCTTGCCGATAAGATGTTCGAAAAAGCCCTGCGTCAGGTCTTCCGCTTCGTGGTGGTTGTGGCCGCATCGCCGGACAAACGCGTACAGGGGATACCAGTATATCCTGCACAATTCTGAAAGGGCTGATTCCGCGGCCTGCGAATCCTTTTCGCGGGCCCTGATCACGATGCTCCAGCGTGTTCCCTGGAAGGCGCTCTTGCCGCCGGCTGGTGCAGTATCTGTTAAGGCAGGCTCCGGGTTCATCGGGGCTGATGGTCGCAGAAAGAGCCGGCCAGTTCAAGAAAGTCCGGCGTCCGCGCGATGGAAGAAAAGGACAATTTCGACCACGGATTACACTAATAACATAGCGCGGAAAGCCGCAACCAAACGTAGGGGCGTTGCTTGCGACGCCCGCGTTTCATCGTGAGCGCTTCACCGTGAACGGGCGCCGACGAGCAGCGCCCCTACAAATACTGAGAATATGCTCAGAAAGACAGGAATGAAGAATCCTCACTTTTCCCTGTAACCTTTCGCGGAAATACCTGTTGTACAGGATTGGAAGGAGAGTTTTATAGTGATGCATCCTGCAATACTGCTGCTTCGGGCCCGCGGCGAGTTCTGGAAGAGGATTTCCACGAACAGCGGGGTGGCAGATATCGTGTTTTCCCTGCTGGCTTTCATCATGATATCCAGCGCGGTGTATGGTGCCGTCCTGGCGGGATGGCGGTCGCCGCTTTTATCTTTATATGTGGCTGCGAAACTTCCCATCCTTCTTGTCGGCACCACGAGCCTGGTAATGCTCCTGAACTGGATGTTTGCGATGGCAGCCGGCAGCGGGTTGAGCTTCAGGCAGGTTATTGCAATTACCTACGGGGCCATGGGCGTTGCCTGCTGGATACTGCTGAGCCTGATACCGGTGACCCTGTTCTTCACCTTTGGAGTCGCGTCGGACCAGGGCAGTCACGAAGAGCTGCGGCTGACGCACAATTACCTTCTCCTGACCCATGTTGTGCTCATAGCGCTGGCCGGAGTGGCCGGAAATTCCGCGCTCCGGCAGGGGCTGAGGGAAGTCATCATACCGACCTGTTCGCCGGGAAGGATCTACTGGAGCTGGATAATATCGTTCGCGCTGGTGGGCTGCCAGCTCTCCTGGATACTGCGCCCATTTGTCGGGAGCCCTTTTTACGGGATCGAGTTCATCCGTCCCGACGCACTTGACCGGAATTTCTTTGAATTCATTTTCGTGGAAGTTCTGCCCTATGTATTTAAAGGAGGATAAGACAATGAACGAAACACAAGACAGGATCGAACAGAGTACAGTAAAACCGCCGGCGCTGCCGCCGTGTGCGACAGATGAAAATGAGGCTATCGCGGCCGGAGGCAATGCGCTGGAGAATCTCCTCAAGGCGCCGGGCGCCCTGATATGGAGGATAAACAAAGACAGGGACCTGCCCGTTCTTTCCGTGCAGCTGCTTTTCTGGGGGCTGGTATTCCATGCCGTTTATGGATTTGCCATGGCGTTATTCGGATCGTCGCAGATTGCATTGATGACTGCCTGGAAAGCGCCGTTGATAGCGCTTTGTTCATTGCTTCTGTGCATTCCAAGCCTGTATGTCTTCTCATGCGTGGCCGGCATGGCCATCAGCATAAGGCAGGCCGTCGCGCTGGCCAGCACGGCGGTGGCGATGACGGGACTCCTGCTTCTCGGGCTCACCCCGGTTACATGGCTCTTCAGCGTTTCGACGAACAACCTTCCGTTTGTCGTGCTCATAAACATCACGGCCTGGAGCATTGCGGTTATTTTCGCGATGAAGTTCTTCAACGCGCTGACGCTGTACGGAGGCCTCGAAAAGACGACCGGCCTGCGATGGTGGCTTTTTGTTTACATAATAGTGTCGCTGCAGATGGCCACCGTAATGAGGCCCCTGCTTGGCGCCAGTGAACACGGATGGCATGAGCCCGAGAAGAAATTCTTCCTGGCGCATCTGAAGGAAAGCATCACACCGGCAAAGGAAAAACCGGCCCCACCGGCAAACGTCAAGTAACTCGACGAGGAGTCAATCTGATGAACATATCTGCGGGAAAAGAAAAAGTCGGGTTGTTGAGTGTTTTTTTCGGAGTTGTCCTGCCGATAGTCACGCTGTTGTTCGAGATTTTCTGCGGCTTATGTGCGAGCGTTTCTTTCGATCCGATTCCGACCGTGTGGCACATATTGCTGGTGGCGCTGGTTCCTGTCGCGAATATCTCGGCAATCGTTGCTTTAAGATCGGGTGATTTCCGCCATGCCAGGCTCCTCCTCTGGATGAATGGTGTGGCGGCAGGCGTATCGCTGTGTTACGCGGTGGCATTTCTTCCTTTTACGCCTTTTGCAGTCATGGCGCTGGCCTTCTGCGGGGCGGGATTGATTCCCCTGACACCGTTAATCTCGATGATTGCGACCCTTGTCCTGCGCAGGAAGCTCTGCAAACAGATGTCCGCTGCTGATACTTCCGCAGGACCTGGCTTTGGGGTCTGTTTCTCTGTTGCTTTGGCTGCCCTGTTGCTGCTGGAACTTCCGGAAATCATTGTTTACATCGGCGCCAAGATGGCTTTGAAACAGTCCACGCAGGTCGATGGACTTCAAATGCTCAGAACATACGGTGACAGCGGTCATCTGTTGCGCCTGTGTTACAGGATGGACAGGCCGTTGTCCCCGCGCGTACTGCTTGACGGTGCTTTGTCTTATTTAAATATGCCCAGGCTTCGTGAAATCACACCGGAGCAGGGACAGATGCTTTACTACAGGGTTACGGGAACGCCGTACAACGCTGTGGAGCCGCCTGATATGCGCGGTGTGCTGGGCAAGTCGGTCGGTTCGCTGAGGGACAACAACGAATTTGATTTCTCCCAAGGCGGTGATGCCGTTGCCGCGCCGCTGCGCGGGTTGTCGCTTGAGCAGTCGCGGATTCAGGGTTCCATCGACGCTGAAAGCGGAACAAGCTACACGGAATGGACGCTTGTGTTTCGAAACGACTCTGATGTGCAGAGGGAGGCGCGTGCCCAGGTGACCCTGCCTCCTGGCGGCGTTGTTTCCCGCCTGACACTCTGGATAAACGACCAGGAGAGGGAAGCGGCGTACAGCGGTAAGAGCAAGGTGCAGGAAGCCTACAGGAAAATAGTGCAGAAGCGGCGCGATCCCGTGCTTGTGACAACAAGCGGCAGGGACCTTGTCCTCGTTCAGTGTTTTCCAGTGCCGCCAAACGGCGGTATCATGAGGACGCGTATAGGTATAACGGCCCCGCTGGCACTCGAGTCCCTGACGGGCGGTGTTGTCAGGCTGCCTTACTTCGTTGAACGCAATTTCGACATCAGGGACCAGGTGATATGTCCCGTTTCCATCCAGGCCGATTCACCGCTGGTGCCGGTATTGAATAATAACAGCATGTATTGTTCTTCGGCATCCAATGGTTTGTATAATCTTCAGGGCTCGCTCGGTAAATCCGGGATTACGGCCCCGTTTTCTTTCCGGTTGAACTGTCCGCAGGTTTCATTGACAAAACTGGCAAAGGACACTGTCGCCAGGGATAACGCCATCGTTCGGCAAGTAATTGTCGAGGAACCGGTTTCCGCGCCGTCAAATGTGATCATTGTCATTGATGGTTCACGGCGGATGGCCGAACACAGGGAGAGGCTGGCTCGGTTTATAAGGAATCTTCCTGATCACTTGAAATGTTCCGTCATTATTGCTGGTGATGAGGCGGAGGAACTCTGTCCGCTCCAGGGGTTGACCGGGAAATTAAGGGAATACATTGCGGAAAGGATAAAGGCCGCTTCCTTTGAAGGCGGGTGTGACAATGTGCCGGCTTTGAAAAGGGCGGTGGAAATGCTCGATGGCGGGTCAGCAGGAGCTGTTATCTGGCTTAATACCACCCAGCCGGTGGAGTTTTCGACAAACGAAGAAATGTTCAAAAGCATAAGTTGCGGAAAGAAGGCGGTTTCATTCTACCAGTTGCAGTTTGATTCAGGGCCGAATGTTGCAGCCAGGAAAATGGAGGAGGTTACGAACGCAGTCCTGATTCCAAACTTCGGGAATCTTGACAGGGCATTGCTCCGGGTGAGTGAGATTATTTCGGGAGATGCAAAGTCATTTCGCTTTAAACGGTGGCGGGAATCAGCGGGTGTTGAAGCTTGTACCGGAAAGGGTGACGTGAGTCAGCTGGTCCGTCTCTGGGCGTATGACGAGATACTGAAGCTGGCGGCATCCGGCCATGAACCGGATCTCTCAAGTGCGGTCAAACTTGCCCAGGCATATCACCTGGTCACGCCGGTTTCCGGCGCCGTTGTCCTTGAAACAGAAGAGCAGTACAGGGAAGCGGGATTGACTCCAGTAGAGGCGAACCTGGGTTGTGCTGTTGTTGCAGTGCCTGAGCCGGAGACATGGGCGCTGCTTTTAATCGGGATCATTGTCACGCTCCTGGGCTGTTCGCGAAGGCGGAGGTACGCATGAACCGGCAGGAGGAAATTGCGAATGAATCCATCGGGCAGGCAAGGCGCAGGATTTGCGGCTCAATCTTGCGCCTTCTGTTGGGGCTGGCGATGTTGTGTTCAATAATATTCCCATGGTACATGGAAGCTGATCTTTTTCCGTTATCCAGGAGTTTCAGGGAGACAGTGGATATCCTGGGAAACCGGCCGGCCGCATTTCTGTTCATGTCGTTCATGTTTCTTATCCCGGCATTTGGATTCTATCTTGTCGCCGAGACAGCATTCCTGTCCTTGCGCCGGCTTCTGTGAAATGGCATATGAAAACGACATTGCAGGGGTATCGCAGGTTGTTCTTGAGAAACGCAGTTGTCCTGTAGTATAGTAAAACCATGGGAAAGTACGAAAGGGTGCTTGAACAGATTCTTAGCGGCAAATCAGACGCAAACATTGCCTTTAATGATTATGGATAAATATGAAGTTATTATTTACTGGAGCGGCGAGGATAAGGTTTTCATTGCCGAGGTTCCGGAGTTGCCTGGTTGTATGGCACATGGCAAGACCAAGAACGAAGCTTTAGCTAATGCAAGGCAAGCTGTAGCTCTTTGGGTAAA
>Ga0172371_10002759_pt1 | contig 27632 bp, 18 predicted proteins | sample Lak12m_FD_114543 | JGI IMG/M metagenome (GOLD analysis project Ga0172371, IMG submission 114543) | Freshwater microbial communities from Kabuno Bay, South-Kivu, Congo - kab_022012_12m | ecosystem: Environmental > Aquatic > Freshwater > Lake | place: Democratic Republic of the Congo: South-Kivu...
CCGAGGCCAATCGCGCGTTCTTTGCGAATCCGCCGACTGAAGCGGGATGCCCCTTCCAAGGCGGTATGAACCAGCTCTGGCGCAACCAGCTTCTCGGGCTGGCGATGGAGAATGACGGGAAACAGTTCAAACACGCCCACTTCTCCGTGGTTCGACATCCTGAGAACATCGCTCTCGACGCTTCGCTGGCCGATTACCAGAAGCTGATAGCTAACAACCCGAAATTCTCGACCTTCACCTCCGCCGACGTAATCCAGGCCGCGACAATGCATGGAGATGCTGATATTGAGCGGTGGGCGAAGTGGTACGAGCAACTATACATTCGCGCGGGAGGTCACCATGACTGAAATCCCCCGCACCGAACGCAAGACGCAGAACCGCGTCATCGCCCTCTTCACGGACAAGGCCCGGCCGGATTGCCTCGGTTACGATTACCTCGGCGACTGGCACGAGCGTCCGAATAACCGCTGTATCGAGGAGAAACACCTCCGGGCAAACCTGAAGAGACGCGGCTACTCCGAGGCGCACATCTCCGCCGCCCTGCAAAAGTTCATGGCCGCCGCGGACGCCACCGGCATTACACTGTATCAAGCCAACCTCCGGACCTATCAACTGCTGCGTTACGGCGTGTCGGTACAGATCGCCGCCGGCAAGCCGCACGACACGGTACATCTGGTGGACTGGGAGCACCCGGAGAACGACGACTTCGCCCTTGCCGAGGAAGTCACGTTGCGCGGCGGCTTCGAGCGCCGGCCCGACCTCGTGCTTTATCTGAACGGCATCGCCATCGCGGTCATCGAGTTGAAGCGCAGTTCGGTCGAGATCGCGGACGGCGTGCGCCAGCTCATCACCAACCAGGAGCAGATTTTCAACCTCGGGTTCTTTGCCACGGTGCAACTGGTGTTCGCCGGGAACGATTCCCAGGGCCTCCGCTACGGCACGGTCACCTCGCGGGCGGAGTTCTTCGTCGAATGGAAATCCGCGGATTCCAGCCCGCTGACTTCGGGGGCGTTGCTGGACCGCCCGCTGGCCGAGATGTGCGAGAAGTCCCGCCTGCTCGACCTGATCCGCAACTTCATCATCTTCGACGCGGGCTACAAGAAGGTCCCGCGCCCGCATCAGTTCGCGGGCGTGAAGGCGGCGCAGGAACGGATCCGCCAGCGTGAGGGCGGCGTCATCTGGCATACGCAAGGAAGCGGCAAGAGTATCCTCATGGTGCTGCTGGCCAAGTGGCTGCTGGAGCACGATTCCGAGGCCCGCATTCTCGTCGTTACCGACCGCGACGAACTGGATAAACAGATCGAGGGCGTGATGAAGAACGCGGGTGTCATCGGCGCGGATTCTGCGTCGCCCCGCATCCAGGACCGGGCGGAGTTTGTCGCCAAACTTGGCGCAACCGCGCCCCGGCTGCTGTGCGCGCTGATTCACAAATTTGATCCTGCTGACTTGGAAGGCCCGCCGCCGCGCGTTCATGGCCGCTTCTACGTGTTTGTGGATGAATGCCATCGCACGCAGGGCGGAGACATGAACAAGCAGATGAAGCGCTGGCTGGAGAACGCGATCTTCATCGGCTTCACCGGCACGCCGCTGCTGAAGAAGGATGCGGCCAAGTTGAGGACCCGCGACATCTTCGGCACGTATATCCACACCTACAAGTTTCACGAGGGTGTGGCGGATAGCGTCATACTCGATTTGAAATACGAGGCTCGCGACGTGCCTCAGCGCATCACTTCGCCCAAGGCCATCGAGGCATATTTTGCGCAGAAGACGAAGACATTGAACAATTTCCAGAAAGCCATCATCCGCAAGCGTTGGGCGACGATGGAGGAGCTGATGAGCGCGGGCGAGCGCAAGCAACGCATCATTCACAGCATCATCGAAGACTTCAGCCTCAAGCCGCGCCTGAACAACGACCGCGGCACGGCCATTCTCGTTGCGTCCAGCATCTACGATGCCTGTCATTACTACCGGCTGTTTCAGAACACCGCCTTCGGCCAGTATTGTGGCATCATCACGTCTTTTCAGCCGCAGGCCGGTGCGATTGTGCTGGAGCCGGCGAACAGTGACGAGCGCTACAAGTTCGACACCTACACAAATCATGTCCTCACCAGTTACGGCGAGACCACGAAAGCCTACGAGGACGAGGCCAAGCGCCGATTCATAGAGGAACCGGCGAATATGAAGCTGCTGATTGTGGTGAGCAAACTCCTGACCGGTTTCGACGCGCCGAGCTGCACGTACATCTACCTGGATAGCGAGCTGCACGATCACAACCTCTTTCAGGCCATATGCCGTACCAACCGGCTCGACGGTGACGACAAGGACTATGGCTACATTGTGGACTTCAAGGAGCTATTCAAGGACGTGCAGGAGGCCATCGCGGTTTACAGTTCCGCTGCGCTGGATATTGATCAGGGCAACGGCGGCACCAACAACGTCGAGCTGAAGGACTGGCTCAAAGAAGGGAAGAAACAACTCGATGACGGCCGCGAGGAGCTGCGCTATCTATGTGAGCCGGTGCCGTTGCCGCGTGAAGTGGAGCAGTACCTGCATTACTTCTGCGGCGACGCCAACAACGCGACCGCTCTCACCGAGACCGAGCCGTTGCGCATTTCGTATTACAAATCCGTAGCCACGTTCGTGCGTGCCTATGCGGATATCGCCCAGGACCTCACCGAGGCCGGTTACTCCGACGCGGAGGCTTCCGCGCTGCAAAAGGAGGCCGATTTCTACGGCGAAATCCGGTCGGCCATAAAGAAGCACTCGGGCGAGGAACTGGATATCAAGCCATACGAGGCCGACATGCGGCACCTGCTCAACACGTACGTTCAGGCGGACCCTGCGGCGGACATGGGCAACCTCAATTCGCTGTCGCTCACGGAATTGATCGTCGAAACCGGCATCCATGATGCCATCGCCCGAAAACTGAACGAGAGAGGCACGTTGTCGCGCAACGCCATCGCCGAGGGCATCATCAACAATGTCCGCAAGACCATCATCCGCGACCAGCTCACTGATCCAAGATTCTACGCGGAAATGTCCAAGCTGCTGGATGATCTCATCCAGCAAACCCGTGCCGACGCTGCCGCCTACGAGGTGTTCCTCAAAAAGGCTGAAGCGCTGGTGAAACGCATGGCGAAGAAGGATGCCATCGCTGGTGTACCCGCGGCCCTTCATGGCAAACCCGGGGCCATCGTGATTTACGGCAACCTGCCATCCGTTCTTGGCGACAGGGCATTCGTGGTTCGTGAGGAAACTCTCGCGCAGCAGGAGTCTCGAGTTACACAGGCCCTCAAGATTGATCAGGCCATGCGTGAGCAGGCTCCAGCCGGTTGGCGGGGCGATGAGACGCGAGAGAAGCAAATCTTGAACGCTCTCTTTCCTATAATGTCGCGGGATCGGCAAGCGACCATGGCCATTTTCGAGATCATAAAGAACCAGCCTGACTACTAAATGACGGCGACGATCATGCTCGGTGAGATTGCGATTAGGGTGACCCGCAAGGCCATCAAGCACGTCCATCTCTCCGTGCATCCCCCAGGAGGCCGCGTGACCTTGAGTGCTCCCATCGGCACGCGGTTGGAAGTGGCCCGCGCATACGCTATCAGCAAACTGGGCTGGATCCGTAATCAACGGAAAAACATGAAGGACCAAGCGCGGGAAACACCCCGAACCTTCATTGAGCGCGAGAGCCACTATCTCTGGGGACGGCGCTATCTGTTGACCATTGTCTATCGTTACTCCAAACCCTGCGTTACGCTCGACCACCGGCGAATAACCCTCCACGTGCGGCCTGGTAGTGACAAAGCCAAACGGGCTGAAGTGATTCATGGGTGGCACAAGTCGCTGCTTCACGCGGTAATCCCTTCACTAGTCTCCAAATGGGAGCCAAAGCTCGGGGTCAAGGTTGCGGCTTATTTCCTGCAACGCATGAAGACCAAGTGGGGCGGCTGCAATCACCGGGTCGGGCACATCCGGCTCAATACCGAACTGGTCAAGAAACCCAAGGATCTCCTCGAATACGTCATCATCCACGAAATGGCACACCTAATTGTCCCAACCCACAGCGAACAATTCCTGGCACTGCTGAACACGCACTACCCGTCTTGGCACGAGGCCCGAGCGGAGCTGAACGAGCTGCCGCTGGCTGCCGAGGTGTGGAACGAATGACCCACCGCGCAGACGGAAGCATAGGGTCAGGCATCAACGATCAGTAATGTTGTTGCGGGCGGTCGAGTATTCCTCTCGCCAGACAGTGCGTTGTCATCCTGAGCATTAGCACACATGCTCAACTTGCAGTCCCAAGCTTACGGTGATACAAGTAGTAACATCTTTGGAAGTATCTGGCAGTTGTTCTTTCTTTAGGGATGTCTATGGTGTCTGATCTGTCAAACCTAACTCTTGACTCTGTGACTACAGCTTTTGGCACTGCGTTCCTGCAGAAACTCGCGGAACAAACCTACGAACGCCTGAAGGTGGCGGCGGATCAGCGAACTGGAAAGTGGGCACGCAAAGGCGTGATGACGGGGGCTACGAAGAATCTTCTTCTTGCTCTGTGAAGAGGTTGACAAAAGGAGTGCCGGAGGGATTGGTCTGCGTTCGTGAATAGGCCAGAAGAGAGTATGGAATAGGGGGAACCGCATGAACAACGATGCCGTTGAAGAAAGATTCAAGAAAGCCCAAGACAGTCTGGTTCTTCAGTCATCTGATCTGTCGCTGGAAACTATCGCTGAAATGGTTGAGAAGGACGCCATTGATATAGAACCGGAATATCAGCGCAGAGAAAGATGGTCACACGAGAAACAATCCGCGCTCATCGAGTCATTCATTCTGAACGTGCCTATTCCCCCTGTGTATCTAGCCGAGAACGACTACGGGAACTATTCTGTCATCGACGGAAAGCAAAGGATAACAGCCATACACCTCTTCATGAAGAAGGGGATGAAGTTGAACAGCCTGGAGAATTTTCGCGAGATAGAGCGCGCAACACTAGATGAGTTGCCTCGGTCAATCCAGAATGCGTTGAAGATTAGACCGTACGTTCGGGTGGTCACGCTGCTGAAACAATCAGATCCAAACCTGAAATACGAGGTCTTCACGCGTCTCAACACCGGTGGCGAGCCCCTTCTTTCTCAGGAGATTCGCAACGTAGCCTACCGAGGACCCGTTAATAGCCTGGTATATGGACTTGCGGAGAATGACTTCTTGCGGCAACAAATGAAGATTAGGGATCATCACTCAAAGCCGTATCGGAATATGATGGACGCGGAGTATGTGCTTCGCTTTTTCACTCTTCTTGAAGAATGGCAGGAGTTCTCCGGAGTGATGCGTGTTTCCATGGATCGGTTCATGCAAAAACATCAGCACGAAAAGCCGGCATTCGTCGATCGGATGAGAGACGCGTTCGAGCGGGCAATAAGTGGATGCAGGAGCATTTGGGGTACTGCGGCCTTTAAGCGACATGCCGATGGACAGTGGCGGAACTTGTTGCTTGCAGGTATGTATGATGCCCAAATGCTTGGTGTCGCACTACTGACTAACAGTGAACTTGACGCCGCAAAGGCCGCGGCCAGTAAAGTAAGAGCTCGCACCGTTGCTCTCCTGAAGGATGATGCAACATTCGATAGTTCGGTCAGGCAATTTACGTCAAATCCTGAGCGTCTCCGGTACAGGATAGAGAAGATGGTCGAGATGTTGAGGTCTGTATAATCGATGGATGCGAGGTTACAGTTCCTGGAAGGCATGAGAGGGTTCCGCTTGGCTAGAAAGCACCCGGATCTCGTTGAGAAGATGCCGACGGATCATGAGCACAATTTGCGTGCTTCAATATTGAGAAACGGGATCGCCGTGATAGGATTCTCAATCCTGGAGCACTTCATACGAGAAAGAACAGGTGAGATTCTTCAGGCGTTTGGGCGTGTGCGTGTTCCTTTTGACGAACTGCCTAGTAGGCTGCAGAGCATCGCTACTATCGGTGCCATCAGGGGTGTATCATTCCGGCAGAAGTTCCATGACGACCCGACCGGCTTCACGCAGGCCGAGGCCAGTGTGATTGCCAGTAGCTTGGGAACCAGGTATCAAATATCGAAGTATTCAGTTGGATGGGACAACTCAAATCTCTCCATCAAAGACGTGGATACAATATTCAGCGCATTTGGAATTGATGGAGGATGGACTATTGTCGACGCTATTGCAAAGAGGCTCGACCTTTCAATCCCTTCGGCCAAGGAGTCCTTCAAAAATGCAGCTGACCGCCGCCACAATGCGGCGCACAACGTCGCCACAGTTATACAACCATCCCATCTTGAGGCATATGACAGGGAAGCCTACGCCATTGCGGTCGGTTTTGACATGGTCATGACGAAGGCTTACCAACGCGTATATGAGGCGGACAGAGGCTATCTCGACGAGAAGGTGAAGATTACTTTGTCGGATATTGCCACTAGAATTGTGAAGCATGTTCATTCCAAGTGGAAGGAATTTGTCGAGGGTAAACGAAGGGCGGTGAGGGCCGCGGATACGAGGCAGGCGGTATGGTTAGATGCAAGGCGTCGCGCAAAGGCGAATGGTGAATTCCTGACGTGCATTGATGCAGACGGTTTTCCGTGTGAATGGGAGTTTCCAGGATTGCCATAGGATGTCCAAGCTGTCAGAGGGGACGCCCGGTCTAACCTGCGCGCGGTTATGGACTGCTTCGCTCGCTCGGTTATGCGTTCAAACCACCGATGACTCTTCAACCGCTGGTTTATCCTGCTCGGAATCAGACGACGGTGTCTCCACCGGTGCGGCTTCCTCAACGACCGGCAAGGCCTCCGGTTCGGGAGACGCGGTAGACCCTTCGTTGGACTCAATCGGGAGTTCCGGTGCCTACAGAAGACGACAACTGGTTCTATGAATCGTCGAGAGGGCTAGAGGGTCCTTTCACTACTGAGCAAATGGTGAAGGGGCTTCGCAACGGCAGCATCAAACCCGACTCGCTTGTAGCTCAAGAAGGCCACACAGGCTTCAGGCACGCCTGTGATGTTCCAGAGTTCAAATGGTCTGAAATCGTGAAGGAGGCCCCTGTTTCGGGACATAAGACCGACGCCACTTCCCGCACGGGATGCAAAGAGTGGTTAGGGTGTATGGGGCTGCTTGTCGTTGGCGTTCCCGCGTTGGTCATAGGGTTTGTTCTGTATGCGTGGGCGGTTGGCACCATCACGATGATTGTGGCTAGAGTGGCCTCAGTCGCCGCTATATGTATGCTTGTTGGCGGGCTAGTGGTCTACATCCTTGAGGGGTCTGTATATCTTGTTGCGAAGTTGAGAGGCCCAACCGGGACCAAAATCGTCCTCGCACTCAAGTGGGCTGTTTTTCTGATAGTTTTCTCCGGCCTTGGATTGCTTAGTTTCCTGTCCTGGACCACCTTCTTCCATCCTGACGCAAGAGGGAATAGGCAGACACGACCAGATGACCAGCTACGGGAAACCGAAAGAGCCAAAAGTGAAGTCGCCGTTCCTGTTCGTTCCAAGGTTCAGTGGCCCACTCTGCGCCCCATGAGCATGAGTGCAAACGGAGTGGTTGGCATCGGAGGCAGAGGGCTGCGCACCGGTGACGTCGTCAAGGGGGCGAGGATAGCAGATATCGACTGGCCGTCGCGTACAACTGTGTTTGAGTTCGGCGGAGAGACACGAGTTGTATCTCTTGGCGAGTCCACGATATCCGGAATCTATGCGGACAACTACGTCCCCCCGATGCTGGAACCCGGCCGCGACATCACAATATTTCCTCATCCCGCAGTGCCCGTCGATCTTGTCTGGGTCGATGCCCTTCGCGGTTGGGTCGGCAAGTATGAAGTACAGACTGGTCAGTTTGTCATATACCCGTCAGGCTATCATAACCCCAAGGCGGTCAACGGCAGACCACAGAACACACCCTATCAACCAGTAACCTGCGTTTCCTATGCCCAAGCCGTGGCGTTCTGTGAAAGCCTTTCCCGATACAACACACTGCCAAAAGGGTACCGCGCCCGTTTGCCTACTGAAAACGAGTGGACTATCTTCGCGCAATGTGGTGACGGGAGAAAGTACCCATGGGGCAATGACTGGCCGCCCAAATACGGCAACTACGATGATGAAGACGAAATAGACTCGGCCCTCATAGAAGGATATACAGACGGTCACGTCGTAACGTGTCCTGTTGCAGACAGTGGACGAAACGACTGGGGCTTGTACGGTGTCGGCGGAAATGTCTGGGAATGGACAACTGAGGCTACCGGGACCCTAGTTGTTGCACGCGGCGCATCATGGGACACACAAGAACAGGATTGTCTGCACATTTCTGCAAAGCGGTTTCTTGCACCGACGTTCCAAGGTTCCGACGTAGGATTCCGAGTAGTGATAATGCCGGAGTGAAAGGCTGTTCACCTTCTTGCGCCGGTAGTCGACCCCGGTCGCGTGCGGTCACCAGACCCTTCATTTACAGAGCCCCTTCGTTCCTAACGTCTCTTTTGGGCTGTAGTGTGGCTGTCTCAGGTCGCACATCGCACCTGCAACCCCCTTCACCCTTGGTTGCATGTGCCATGTGCTGCCTATTATCGCAGCGCAACATGCTACCTCGCCTCGCTCGGTAGGCCTGTTGCCCTGCGAGGCCCCCATCCCCGCGCGGCGCGCCCCCTTTCCCCATGGGCAGGGGCTCCTACGGATAGCTTGCTGGCAGGTACAGACAAGGCCCGATGTCCGGACCGCGCAATCGCCCCAAAAGGCTTCTAGGACTGGTTGAAGGCGGAAACCCCATTGACGCAGTTACAGCAACGCCAAGGGGCATTCCGGGGCTTTTCTGGGGCAATCGGCGTTGTTCTGTCCGTGCGCCAGTTCCCGAGAAGAACCCCTCTTGTATGCTTTCTGTATGCTTTCTGACCCCCCTTCATAGGGTTTACGAGACGACGCCAGTTGCCATAAGCGACAATGAAGATATGCAGAATATCCCTGATAACATTGGGTATTATGGTGGTGCCCGGGGCGGGAGTCGAACCCGCACATCCTTGCGGATATCAGATTTTAAGTCTGATGCGTCTGCCATTCCGCCACCCGGGCGTGGACTGTCTAAACCCATAAACATGATGCCAGTGGAGGCCAACTGGGACAATCCCAAAACCCGGGGGTAACCCTTCAGTAATGCGGGGGCGGCGGCTCCACGGAGTGTCGCCCTCCATGCTTTGATCAACAGTTATTCGAGAAGACTGGAGGGCGAAGCTGTGCTGAGCCGTCTCATTCCAGACGTGCCGCCCCCGTGTAACTGAGGGGATACTCTCGGGGTACGATTGCATTTCTAATTGAAGATAGTTCCGCTAGAGTAAGCAGCCATGGACTATGTGCTTTTTGCGATTGCTGTCTTGTTGTGCATCACCGGTGTTCTCGGGGCAATCCTGCCGGCATTGCCCGGACCTCCCCTCAATTACGCCGCTGTCTGGCTTATCCACCTGACCAAACGCGGCAACTACTCATGGCAGTTCCTTGTGATCTGGGGAGTGATAACGGCACTGACGATCATCCTGGAGTACGTAATCCCAATCATCGGGGCAAAGAGATTTGGCGGGACAAAGTGGGGCATCTGGGGATGCATCGTCGGGCTGGTGGCTGGAGTCTTCATAGTACCACCCGTGGGCATGATCGTGGGACCTTTCGCGGGAGCCTTTGCCGGGGAACTGATCGGCGGTAAGAAATCGGGACAAGCGTTCAAAGCTGGCCTTGGCAGTTTCCTCGGATTTGTCATGGGCACGGGCATCAAGGTTGTTGTCTCGCTGGTCATGACATTCTACGTGTTCAAAGGTTTTCTAGCCGGTTAGTGCGTGTTAAAAATACTATAGCCGTCTTCCCCTTGTAGCCGCCCCGCTCTGTCGGGGCGAAGAACGACGCGGCGACAGCTCGTGCTACGTAGCGAAGAAGCTTCGCTACTTCGCAGAGTAGCAAGCGCCGCGGCTGCAATATTTCCGAAAGGGCTCTAGTGCGGTGAGTCTAACGCTTCCTTACATGCAAGACTGCCCTTGGCCGCCCCCCTTCGTCCCGGACGCGCAACGCGTCGGGACTACGGCGCGGCATGCAAGACCGTGAGGGCAAGACCGCTTTCCCGGGCACCGTCACCTGTCCTTTGCCCATGCTTCCAGCACTTCCATTGAGCGACGGGCGGGCATCGTGTCGTCGAGTTTCACGGGTGTGATCTCGAGCGTGTTGTGGAAAGAGAGCGCAGGGAGAAAACGAAAGTCCGCCTCGAAATACCTGTGAGCAGGGAGTTCCACCCCGGTCCTGACAGGATGGCCTGCATAGCAAACCTGGTCACGAACATGGCGCCGACTGATCTCCTGTCCGTTCAGCTTGAATAACCACTGGTCCCCCTCGACGCTGTTGTAGATGCGCCATGCAAGATGGCCGCGGACCGAGTCCTTGCGCAGCCCGTCTGCCATGTTGAACCTGAAGGCGAGCGGGGTTCCGGTGTCCTCGAAACGGAGCGTCTGGCGTGAATTTGCACCGGTAGGTGTGGCGCCGGCCTCTGACGGGAAGAACTGGTAGTGTCGCGGGCCGGCGTAGACTGATGTGTCAGATGACATGACTTCCAGCGCTTTGCAGATGTCCTTTTCCCTGCCGGGCATCTCGCAACACAGGTTGAAACAGTGGAGGCCGTGTGCGCCGGCGGCGCGCGCGTTGGCCGCCATGGCGCGATATTCCGGGAGCTCAACCGGAAAGGCATTCGAATAAACACGGGTCTCTTCGTTCCACGGCGCCGCAGGCCATGGCAGTATTCCGTAGAGAACGGGGCAGTCAGCCCCTCTGCAGACGGAAAGATAGTCGTCCACGGGTATGTTGAAGTCCGCCCAGAGAAAGTCAGCGGGGTTCAGGTAGTCCACGGTCTTCTCGCGTACCCATGCGTCGGGGTCAAGTCCGTTCGGCGCACACTCGGCGAGTGCGGGTGGAACTCGAACACCGAGTATCGGCCGTTCCCGCACGCCTTTGGTCCTGCCTTCGGCATCCAGCATCTTCCGGATTTCCCTGACAAGACCGTTCATGATGGCGATCTGTTCCGTCGAGGCCGGCCTTTGGAAATGAGAACAGAAGCGCATGAAATCGAGTTCAACGCCATCCACCGGATAGTCGTGGAAGATCTCGTGAAGGATGGCAAGCCGGTGAGCACGGACAGGCTCATGTGAGTAGTCCAGGGTAACATCAAGCGAACCATCCTTGTTGCGGATCCTGTATTCCGGGTGGTCGATGGTGTACTTCGGGAAGAGGGGATACTCCTCCGGCCTGTCGTTGCCGGGCCACCGGTGATGGGCGTCACTCATCCTCATACCGGCGAGGAACGTTTTGCCCCTTGCACGGGCTCGTTCCGCCATGACGCGCAACTCGTCAGTGCCCTGGCGCGTGAGTTCCTCCTGGGCTTGTACCCGGTGCCGGAATGACGGGTTGGAAGCGCGGACACCGGGACGGACACCGAACAATTCGCCGACCTTCGTATTGTGAAAACAGACCTCGGGATGCGCGGTGCAGAGGACATAGGCCTGGACGGGCGTGTCGAGGACACAGTCCAACCATCTTTCCAGATCGCGCTTCACATGCCCGGGGCGAACGTTGACCATCGGCTGGAACCCGTCGTCGTTATACACGTATGTCGGCGTTGCCATGTGTGTGCCCAATGACCGAACAACCGACATTTGAGCTGGACCAGGAGGGGTAAAAACAAGGAAAATTATGCAATTGGAGCCTGTTGCCGGAAATTGCCCGGTGGGTCGCAGCAGTGTTTTACGGGCTCCGCGGGGGTCACGTGACCAGACGTTCCATTGTGCTGGTGTTTGCTGTTACTGCCGTTACCGGACTGACGACCCCGGCTTCGGCAACCGACAGATATGTAGCGACAAACGGTCTCAACACTGCCGGCACGAACTGGGCTACGGCGTTCCGGACAGTGCAGCAGGGCCTGGATGCGGCTGTCGGCGGTGAAACAGTCTTCGTCGCCGGGCACACGTTCAACCTGACAAATGAAATAGCCTGGACCAAGTCATACGTAGCCGTACGCGGAGGATACGAGGGCGCGGTACCTGCCGGCCCGGGCACAAATAACCCCGCACGCTGGCCCACGGTGCTCATCCGCAAGACCGGCAACTGCCGCGTGATGTCCGTCAACGGGGCGACCGAGGGCACGTTGTACGGGGTTACAATCGCCGGCGGGTATCTTTCCGGTGCCGATCCGATCTGCTACGGAGGCGGCCTGCGGATCCTCAACTGCACCACCTTCACGCTTGCCGAAAGCAGGGTGACCAACAACTGGGTCATCTGCACCAGCAGCGCGAAGGCGATGGGCGGCGGCCTGTACGCGTCTAACAGTTCAGTGGTGGTCTCCAACTGTCTTGTCCAGGACAACTGGACATACGGTCAGTACTACTATGCGGTCGGGTATGGGGGCGGCCTCTCGGCCATCGGGGGATCAATGGTTGTGCAGGACTGTGTTGTCGCCAACAATCATGCACGCGGGGAGATGAAGGGCTCCTACTGGCAATACGGTTACGGTGGCGGCATCTACGTGAATGGAGGCACTCTACAGGTCCGGAATTCACTGGTCGTTGCCAACAACAGCCCGAACTGCGACAACCCCGTTGGACATGGAATCTGCGTCGCCGCCGGGAGCGCGCAGGTGCAGAACTGCACCGTCACTGCGAATGCCGGGGAGGGAATACGCAGGGCCGGCGGAAACGTTAGCGTCGCCAACAGCATCGTCTGGGCGAACGGCGACGACCTTGCGAATTTCGGGACAAACGCACTCGGCCTGCTCACGAATGTCACCTATTCCTGCATCGAAGACGGTGACAATGCCGGCACCAACTGGTGCATATCCGGCAATCCCCTGTTCGTGTACGGGGCGTACCTTGCGACAAACAGCCCGTGCGTGAATGCCGGGGGCAGCAGTGCCGCCGCAGCCGGCCTGGATGCGTACTGCACGCGCGCGGACGGAGTGAAGGACACCGGGACGGTCGATCTCGGGTACCACCAGAAGGTTGGGATGGACCTGTCAGTTGCCGATCTCTATGTGACGACCAACGGGTCCGACCTGAATACCGGAACAAACTGGATACAGGCGCTGACGACAATCACCAGGGCGCTTGCGAAATCGCGGATGGGCTCGAGAATCCACATCGGCGTCGGAGCATATGGCAGGACAAAGGAGACATTCCCCCTGCGGATGAACAAGGTGGGCCTGCAGCTTATCGGCTCGGGGGCGACAGGGACCGTGGTCAACGCGTCCGGCAGCGGCAAGAACGCCATCCTGGTGGACGGTGTGGGTGGCAGCGGGCGGATCGAGGGAATGACGATCACCGGCGGGTATGCGACGAACGTGCTGGACGTGGGACAATACGGCTTTGGCGGGGGCATCAACATTCGCAATTCAACCCTCTGTCTCGCCTCGTGCCGCGTGACCAACAACTGGGCGGTTGCCGGGCCGCAGTACAACTACGTCCCGACTCACGGCGGGGGCCTCTATGCCCAGGACAGCTCGGTGATCGTCACAAACTGCGAAATAGCGAGAAACACGGCCTATGGATGGGGCGCCGGGAACCGGTCATACGGGGCCGGCATTTCGGTGGCCAACAGCAGTCTCGAAATGCGGGACACGATTCTTGCGAACAATATCTCCAGGGCCAATCCCGGTTACGGCAGTTCAGCCAACGGTGGTGGTATCTACGTGAATGGTGGAACGTCCCGCCTTCGAAACTGCCTTGTCAGCGGGAACAGCTGCTACTACGCGGACTACAAGTACGCCTTTGGCATCGGCATGCAGGTGGGACAACTGCGCCTCGAGAACTGCACCGTCAATGCCAACGGGTCAGAAGGGATCCGGCGGTGGGCAGGGACGGTTGCAGTCAGCAACAGCATAGTGTGGGCGAACGGTGACGACCTGTACGGCTTCGCCACGAACGGCGCCGGGGTGTTGACCGGACTTTCCTATTCATGCGTCGAGGATGGTGACAATGCCGCCACCAACTGGTGCATCAGGAGTAACCCTCGTTTTGAATACGGCGTGTATCTTGTGACGAATAGTCCGTGCCTCGACGCCGGGGGCGCCGCCGCCGGAGCGATTGGACTGGGTGGCTACGGGACGAGGGCTGACGGGGTGAAGGACACAGGCAACGTTGACCTGGGGTACCACCAGAGGGCGGGTATGAGCCTGTCCGCAGCTGATTTGTACGTGACGACCAATGGATCCGATCTGAATACGGGCACAAACTGGGTACAGGCTCTGGCAACCATAACGAAGGCGTTGTCCGCGTCACGGATGGGTACCAGGATCCATATCGGCGCCGGCAGGTTCACCAGGACGAAGGAGACCTTCCCGTTACGGATGGACAAGGTTGGACTGCAGCTGATCGGCTCGGGTTCAACCGGAACAGTGGTCGATGCATCGGCCAGTGGCAAGAATGTGATCCTTGTGGATGGCGTGGGCGGCAGCGGGCGAATCGAGGGAATGACAATCACCGGTGGTTACGCGACGAACGTGCTGGAGGTGGCACAGTACGGTTTCGGCGGCGGGTTGAACGTCCGGAACTCAACCCTGTGCATTGCGTCGTGCCGGTTGAGCAACAACTGGGCGGTTGCGGGAACGCAGTACAACTATGTGCCGACGCATGGAGGCGGGCTGTATGCGCAGGACAGTTCGGTGATGGTCACCAACTGCGAGATACGTTCGAATACGACGTACGGATGGGGATCGGGAAACCGGTCCTACGGGGCGGGCGTGGCGATCACGGACGGTGAAGTGGAGCTTCGTGATACCATGGTGGCAGACAACGTTTCCCGGGCAATGCTGGGATATAACAGCTCTGCCAGCGGCGGCGGTGTCTATATTAGCGGCGGCAGACACCTGCTCAGGAACAGTCTCATAAGCGGGAACAGCTGTTTCTATGCGGACTACAAGAACGCCCACGGCATCGGTGTGCAGGCGGGGGTGGTACGGCTGCAAAACTGTACGGTCACCGCCAACGGCATGGAAGGGATCCGCCGGTGGGGCGGTACAGTGTCCCTCAGCAACTGTATTGCCTGGGCTAACGGCGATGACCTGATCGGGTTTGTGACGAATGGGGCCGGCCTGCTGACGAGTGTGTTCTATTCGTGCATAGAGGACGGCGATAATGAGGGCTTGAACGGGTGTATTGCCGGAGATCCGCAGTTCGAGTTCGGCGTGTTCCTTGCCACCAACAGTGCGTCTGTCAACGCCGGGGGGACGAGTGCCGCAGCCGTGGGGCTGGACGGATACGGTACGCGTGCGGACGGCGTGAAGGATACCGGTACAGTAGACCTCGGGTACCACCAGAGGGTAGGGGTGAGCCTGGCCGCGGCCGACCTCTACGTGACGACAAACGGGTCGGACCTGAACAGCGGCACGAACTGGATACAGGCCCTGGCGTCGATCACGAAAGCATTGGCCAAATCGCAGATGGGTACGCGGATCCACATCGGGGCCGGCACGTTCAACAAGACAAACGAGGCATTCCCGCTGCGGATGGAGAAGATGGGCCTGCAATTGCTCGGGGCCGGTATGACCACAACCGTGATAGATGCGTGGGGCAGCGGAAAGAACGCCATCCTTGTCGATGGCGTGGGTGGCAATGGGCGGATCGAAGCGCTGACGATAACCGGCGGGTATGCGACCAACGTGCTGGAGGTGGAACAATACGGGTACGGCGGGGGATTGAACATCAAGGATTCCGCGCTGAAAATTGTATCGTGCCTCATCAGCAGCAACTGGGCCGTCGGGCCGATGCCACACGCGTACAAACCGACACAGGGCGGCGGTTTGTATGCACAGGACAGCCATGTTGTCGTGACGAACTGCATCATCAGGCAGAACACGGCCTACGGCTGGGGATATGGAATCAGGACATACGGAGCCGGGATCGCTGTGGCAAACGGCACCCTTGAGATGTTTGAAACGGTGGTGGCGGGCAACACGTCGCGTTCCACGATGGGGTATGGCAGCCAGGCAAGTGGCGGCGGGCTCTACGCGAACGGCGGAACGCACTGGCTGAAGAACTGCCTGCTGGCAGACAATGTGTGCTCCAACGCGGACTACAGGTATGCGCACGGTGTCGAAGTCCAGGCGGGAAGCCTGTTGCTTGAGAACTGCACTGTTACAGGCGGCGGGGCGGAAGGAGTCAGACGATGGACGGGCACGCTTGCCGTGAGCAACAGCATCGTGTGGTGGCCCGCCGGGAATGACTTCGCGAATATGGCAACCAACGTTGCGGGTGCGCTTACGCAGGTTTTCTACACCTGCATCGAGGACAATGACAACCCGGGGATCAATGGCTGTTTCACCGCAAATCCCCTGTTCGTGGACACGAACTACTACCACCTCAAATCACGGGCAGGGAACTATGTCGGGGGATACTTCAGCGGCGGGCACTGGTCGTTGTCGAAGAACAACAGCCCATGCATTGACACAGGCAACCCGGACGCTGATTACGCCAACGAGCCCCGGCCCAACGACTATCATGTCAACCTCGGCGCCTATGGCAATACACGCGTTGCCTCCCGCTCGTATACTCCGGGCACGATGATGGTGGTGAGGTAGGCCATGTGCTCGTCCTGGCGGTGAACGCGCCAGGGACAGCGCGTTGCACCAACTGGTGGGTCATTGGCTGGTTGCTGTGCACGGTGCGACCTGTGTATCAAGGCTGTACAATGGTGGAGCGGCGAGTCCCTTCGCCGCTTTCCGGGCTGTGTTGCTATTCCTTCGGAACTGCTCCTGCGCTTGAGGCTTGAACAATCCCCTGCAGCCGTGTACGAGTCGAAGCATGAAGAGTTCACACAGGCAAACAGATCCGCTGCGGGCGTTCACGCCGGATATCTGCCTGCGGTTTGTGCGGGACTGGCTGCGACTTGAGGCCTGGTACGCGCGGTTTCTTGTGCGCAAGTGCGGGATATCCCTCGATGAAGTCCTGGAAAACCGCGTCTATCTCTTCGGGAAGACATATCGTGAGTCGGATGCCGACTGGTCTGCATGGAAACGCACCTTTGCGGAACTCATGGCGGTGTACGCGAACGATGACAGGAGCAGTGTGCTTGAGTCGTGGACCTGCATGACCGACGGCCGGACGGCGGAGGCGAACATGGCGCACTACTTTGCGACACAGTTTGAAAAACCGATCCGCGAATCATTTGCCGGTTTCTCATACGAATTTCGTCCAGACTACTTTGCCAGGGAGGAGGGAACGCCGGATCTCCTGACGCTTCATTTCCGGAATACGTTCATCCCGGATTCGCCATTCCAGCATCGTGACAAACTGAGCGAAGGACTTCGGACCGTCGTGAAGCGTGCAGGCACCGAACGCCCGGATGTTACCGGCATGCAGTGCGGCACCTGGCTGCATAGCCTTGCGCCTTTTGCCGCCCTGTTCCCACCGTGGTGGCGTGAGAAGACGGTGCCCTGCGGGCCCGGCGCCCACATGGGATGGTGGGGACAGTTCATGGACAGGCGTGGCCTGTTTCATGAGGCCAACGGCGCCTATATGAGGCGGACGGGTCAGTTCCCATTCCAGCACAGGCAACTGGTCGGCCCGCTGTCGGAACTGCGCGCGTTCCTGAAACAGAACAGTCCATCATAAAGATGGGAGCAACCGCTGATTTCGGAGCGGAGATGTGTTCTATGTTTCGGCACACCGTTTTGGTGAGCCGAAATAGAGAATTCCGTCATTGTCATCATCTGTTTTCATACCCGTTCATCTGCGGTTGCATTTCCTTTTGAACTGTGTTGTTCCGGCTAGAAGCCTATCCGAAAACCTGCGCGGCGACAGAGCACCGCGGCTACAACGGATCCGAGTGTGCTGCCAGGAGCCCCTGTAGCCACGCCGCTCTGTCGGCGTGTCTGGGGTCGCCCTGGGTTTTCGGATAGGCTCTTAAGTACGTGGCGGGGAATGTGGATCGTTGCCCTCGCCAGGGGTCTTCTTCTTCACCCATCCATTCGCGGTGGCCCAGGCGGTGAACTTGTTCTTGAGGTCATCCCATCCCGGGCCGTAGTCCGGCGGGGTCGGCTGGGTGAAATCGTCCATCAGCCGGTCAACCACACCCTGCACGGAATGGCGGGCGCGCATGATGGAAAGCCAGGTTCGGGCAATGGAAGCTATCCGTTTCTCGTAGGCATCGGCGTCGGGGCGATCGTAGGCGGCGATGAACGCCATTGCTTCGTTCCGCGGGGCAGGTGTCTTCCCGAAGGCTGTCATAGCGTCGAGAGGTACTCCGTCTCAATTGACTTGAGTTCCTTCTGTTGCCCGTCTGTGAGACAGGGGACTAGTGGGTTCTTCAGGAGTTCGTCAGCCCGTGCTTCCGCACGGTCGTTGAGTGTGGTCCGTCCCCCGGCTTCCCACACCTCGCGTCGCTGGCGGAAGAGCAGTTCGGGTTCAAAAAGCTCGGTCCGGAAGTTGTCCAGCGTGTGCTCGTGGGAGAGGTAGTCGCCACTGATGCCTGTTGACTTGATGACCTGCAGGGCCAGTGTGTCGGGGGTGACCGGCACTCCGCGGCGGTATCGGCGCAAGTATCGCAGGATTTCGTCGTCGATCACCGCCTGCGCTGGCGAGAAGGCCATTTCCGATTCCAGCTGACCAATGCCCCATATGAGGCTGACCCCGCTCTGCTGGTGCGTGGTGAATCCGATGGATTTCTCCAGCGCCGCCTGTCCGTCGGGGCAGGGGGACTCTGTGGATACCCACGAACATGACGGCAGATTGTAGAACCGGCCCATTGCGGCGCTGGCGTCGGCAAGGAGATGGTTCTCCGGACCGCCGGTAACCGCCGATGCGTGTTTCATATCGAACACGTGCGCCAGCCCGAGGTTGTAGATACACGGGCGTCCCGGCTCCAACACCTGGTTCACGACGATGCCGGCGAGGATCTCCGCATTCCCGACCGCGGCGGACCCGGCCAGGGTTACGGGACCTGACACCCCTGCCATTGGCTCGCCGTTGATGCTTGTGGGAATGCCATGCCCGGCGGTCTTCTCGAAGATATCGAGCGCCAGTCTGGTCCAGCGCAGGGGACCGTGCGCTGTGAATCCAATGCTGAACCACGGCTTGTCAGATACAACTGGCTTCATCCTGCAAAGCAGTTCCGCGCCACGCGGGGTGAAACACAATACACGGATATGTTTGCGGGTGTTCTCGGCCATGATGCGGAGCCCGACAATGTCCCGCGCAGCAGGCGGGACATCGTCCATCGCCATGCCGAACACGCCGTCCACGGTCGGCAGGCGGTCAAGAAGCCTGGCTGCGGCAGCCATGTCAGCTGCGCGGAACAATCGCGCTTCACCTTTGCGCCACAGTTTGAGCCCGGGGGTGGACCAGACGCGCGATTCGGATTGAGGCGTCAGGTCGTATCCGTCTGAGACGCGGTCAGCGATGCGAATCCTTGGGGGCGCCTGCCGAACCATATCCATAACGAACGCGGTCGGGAGTTTCACATCCTGGGGACCGGTCCCCGGCTTTGCCCCGGCCTTGAGCAGTTTCGCGACAATACCGTCGTGTTCCAGGCGGATCCCGGTATCTTCAAGGATTGCCAGCGAGGCGAGGTGGATCTGTTCGGCATCTGTCGTGTTCATCATCCGTGGCGTATCTTTGCAGGGCAGGGAAAGGACTTCAAACACGAACCTTTGGCAGAAAGTTCAATGAAGAGGAGCGTAACCGCCGATGGACGCAGATTCCAGAGCGCAGATTGTGTTCGCACAACTGCCGCAAGCGGACTGGACCCGGCTCTATGGCCAACGGATTTCATGCGATGGGCTTGTTACGGACGACCCGGGATGGTACGTTGCCTGCCCGACATTGCAGGGATGCTCTCATGACTGTTGCTGTTTGCGCCAGGAACCTGACGAAGCGATTCGGTGACTTCACCGCCGTGGACGGCATCTCTTTCGAGATTGTCGAGGGCGAGTGCTTCGGATTCCTTGGCCCGAACGGAGCGGGCAAGAGCACAACGGTCAGGATGATCCACTGCGTCTCTCCGATCACGGCCGGGGAAGTCACGGTCATGGGCCAGCCCGCCCATATCAACAATCGCGCCATAAAGCTGATAACCGGGGTGATCCCGCAGGAAAACACCCTCGATAACGACCTCACGGTCTACGAGAACCTCAGGGTGTTCTCGCTCTTCTTCGATATCCCGGGGAAGGAAGCGCGGAAGCGAATCAATGAACTGCTTGCCTTTGTTGAACTTGAACAGAAGCGGAACAACAAGCTGGATGAACTGTCCACCGGCATGAAACGGCGGCTCATGATCGCCCGGGCGCTGCTCAACCGGCCGAAGCTGATCGTTGCCGATGAACCCACTACCGGCCTCGACCCGCAGGCGCGGCACCTGATCTGGCAGCGGCTGCGACTCTTGAAGAAGGAAGGGGCCACGCTCATTCTCACCACGCAGTACATGGAGGAAGCGGAACAGCTCTGTGACCGGCTGGTCGTGATGCACCAGGGCAGGCTCCTTCAATCCGGCGACCCGCGGCAACTTGTCAGGGATAAAATAGGGCAGGAGGTAATTGAAATACGGATAGGTCAGGAGGCGGACAGCAAACTCATTGCGCACGTGGGCGAACATGCATGCGGACACGAACGGGCGGGGGATACCCTTTATTTCTACTGCCGTGACGGTCAATCCGCGATGAAGAGGATAATGGAGAGGAATCTTCCGCATGTCCGGGTCCGGCCGGCCACGCTGGAAGACGTGTTCCTGAAGCTTACGGGCAGGAGCCTTATCGAATGAACCTGTCCTACCGCATATTCTACGTGTTTCTGAGGAACCTCATCTCCTACAAGCGGTTTATCCTGCCGACCTTCGTGGTTAGCCTGGGGGAACCGTTGTTCTACCTGCTGACCTTCGGTATCGGCCTTGGCGCATACATGGGCTACATGGGAGGGGAACCATACCTGAACTTCCTGGTGCCGGGCGTCCTTGCATCCTCGGTGATGATGTCATCCTCCTTCGAATGCCTCTTCGGCACATTCTACCGGATGGTGCACGAACATATCTATGATTCCCTGCTTGCGACGCCGGTCTCGACCGAGGACGCGATAGCCGGCGATATTGCGTGGGGTTCCTTCCGCGGGTTGGTCAGCGGCGTGTTGATGTTGTCGGCAGCCATGATCATGGGCGTTTTCCCGACGTCTTTCTTCCACGCGTTGATGCTCGTTGCCCTGATGATCTTTGTGGGTATCCTGTTTGCCTCGCTGGCGATGATCGTCACCTCGTTCGCGCCCCATTTTGACTTCTTCAACTACTACACCGAGCTGATCATTGCGCCGATGATGTTCTTTTCCGGGGTGTTCTTCCCGCTGGACAAGTTCCCCTGGTGGGTGGATCTGATTGCGCAATGCCTGCCGCTGACCCATGCCGTGAAGCTTTCCCGGAGCTGTTTTCCCGGGGAGGCGCCATCCGGGTTGCTGGTGAGCTTCCTCGTCCTGCTGGGAATGGAACTCGCAGCGTTCTTTATCGGCATCAGGCTGATGAAGCGGAGGCTGGTCAAGTAGCAGCCGTAACCGGCGATAGCACACCGTGAGTCACCCTTCAGGATATCGCCCGATGGGTTCCGCGCATGGTCTGTTTGGTTACTTGTAGTAGAGATCGGGACGGCGGCCTCTATACCATGGATTTTCCGCCCGCAACTCCAATGCCCTGGCCGGGTTGACGTCTGCCATGATTATCCCTTCCTCGTCCCATATCTCCGTAAGAAGGCTTCCATCCGCATCCGTGATATTGCTGCCGCCGCGGCACAGGTTGTTCTTTTCGTCGGGCCCGCAGCAGCAGGAGGTGGCGATGATCATCGAGTTTCTGTACGCCAGGTCTTTCACTTCCGAGTGTCCGCGGCTTGCCCGGTTGTTCATCCAGAACAGGAGGGAACATCCCAGGTTGGCGTAAGCGCGCGTCATCTCGGGGAAATCTCCATCATAGCAGATCATGATGCCGCACCGGCATCCATGGTGCAGGAACGTCACAAGCCTCTCACCCGGCCGGTGAAAGGTGGGTTCGTGTCGAAGGCCTTCCGATCTCCACCAGAGGTGTGTCTTTCTGTAGTTTGCCACGACCCCGTTGGCCGAGATAACCGGCGCGGAGATGTAGCAGTCATCGCCGTCGCGCTCGGTTAACCCATAGATAATCAGGGAGTCGGTGCCGTTGAGAAGGTCCTGAAATACCTGCGATGTCCGGCCACCTAGCGGTTCAGCGAGACTCCGCAGATCCGGCGTGTAGCCCACGAGGAGCTCCTCGTGGAAGAGAACGACGCTGGCGCCCCGGGCAAGAGCCTGCCGGGCGAAACGGACCGCCTTGCTGAGGTTCTCTTCAACTTTTCCGGGGTTTCCATTCTGCTGCACTACGGCAATTTGAAGCGGCATGGTTGTTTCTCCCGTTGGTTTGGCGAACGCCAGCGGTGGCTCGCAGGAGTCATCCACCTTGTCTGGCATCCGTCCGTTTCTATCTTCCCGATCACGGTCCCGACAGAGGTGCACGTGACAAAAACTGTCGGATATCGACGTTCACAAGTCCTCGGCCTGACGCCCCGGCCCATTCCTGTCGAGACCGTGCAGCCTGCCCTGAACAGGGTACGACCGGTGGTCAGGTGTCCCGATCCTTCATCTGCTTCAACGCCGATTTCAGGAAACGTCCAAATGTCCTGTCCTTCCTTCGCTTTTCAACGTAGGACAGATCGTGGTATTCGGATTCTTTCTTGAGCTTGAGGTAGTTCCTGTAGCGGTCGTCACTCAACTCTCCGTTCTCTACTGCCGCCAGGACTGCGCAGCCTGGTTCGTGAGTGTGCGTGCAGTCCGGGAATCGACACTGCGTCGAGTATTCGCCTATGTCCCCGAAAGTGGCATCCATGCCGTCGCCTGTCCCGAGGAGTCCGAGCTCGCGCATGCCAGGGGTATCGATCAGCATCGCGCCCCCCTCGAGCAGGAGCAGTTGCCGACGGGCGGTCGTGTGCACACCCTCGCCAGTGCCGCTCACGGCCTTTGTCTCGAGCGCCTCCGTTCCTGTCAGCCTGTTGATAAGAGTGGTCTTGCCCACGCCCGACGAGCCGAGCAGGCAATACGTCTTGCCCGGGGCAAGGCGATTGCGCAACTCCTCCAGCCCGGCGCCGGTTGTGTTGCTGAGCGGAACAACCGGGGCAGCGATGCCGGACCCGCTGATCTCGTCAAGGAGTCGTTCCTGTTCCTCCGGGGAGACCAGGTCTATCTTGCTCAGTATGATCTGAGGCTCAATGTGCCCGTCGTTGGCCATCACCAGGTATCGGTCGAGCCTCGGGAGACTCATGTCGTACTGGCATCCTTGGACGATAAAGGCCACATCGATATTTGCCGCGATCATCTGGAAGTCCACTGTCTTGCCGGGTGATTTGCGCCGCAGGAACGTCTTTCTTGGCAGTACCTCGTGAACTATCGCCGGGCCTTCTGAGGCCGGCCGCTGGATACACACCCAGTCACCAACGCAGGGCAGGTCAAAGGGAGACTGAATTGTGAGCCGGAGTCTGCCCGCTAGTTCCGCGCGAATCTCGCCATCCTGGTTCCGGATCAGGAAGGAGTCCCTGTCCACGGCCGTGACGCGCGCAACGGTGCGTCCCGGCTGCCGGATGGCTGCGGCGCGCTGCTCAAACCAGTCGTCAAATCCCAGGGCACTCAGTTCCATGGTCATTCCCTCAGAAGTCTCGCGACCCCGGCTCCCTGCTCTCGAAGGATCTGCGTCATCCCGGGATCGTCAGTCGCCAGCTGGAAATCCTTGAAATCGAAACCTGGTGCGACGAAGCACCCCAACAGTGCGTATTCTCCGTTCGGCTCCGCTGCCTGCCACACACCTGCCGGTACAACATGCATGGGCGCTGTCCCCGGAGTTGTGCATCCTCCCAGCCTGGTGCTGGTGAGCCGGGCCCCTTGAGCTTCAAAACAGTGGAGTTCCAGTGGCGCGCCTTCCAGGTGGCACCAGATCTCATCCGAGGAAACACGATGCCAGCAACTGTGTTGACCCGTCTGCAACAAGAAGTAGATAGCCGTCAGCACACTTCGCTCCGCCCGCTGATCCTCGGTTTTCACCGCCTTCGCCGACCGGAACACCTCCCGGTAGTAGCCCCCCTCCGGGTGCGGCTTCAAATCGAGCATGTCGATAAGGACTTGAGATCGAGTCTTCATTCCGTCAGCCACGTTACAGAAACTGTCCGTGGGCAACCATAGTGAACTTCACGACGGCTGGGCTATCGCGGCATAGATTGCGTCTGTCAGTGCTTTGAGATCGTTGGGACCAAGTTCGATCTGCAATCCCCTGCGGCCCGCGCTCACAAAGATTGTCGGGTAGTTTGCAGCTGATGAGTCGATGTAGGTCTTGAGGCGTTTCTTCTGTCACCACTTTGATTCCAGGGGTCACTCCACCACCACCGCAGCGTGAATATGCACGGCGTCAACGCACACCCGGAGACAACCGGACTTCCTGGAAGAGGTGTAGTCCCATCGCATCGGCGCTCTCTCAAACGCCAGGTGAACTGTCTTCGGTTTCGCGGGGAGACTCATGGCCACAGTTATCGGCCCAATGGGCGGGACGTCGTCAATGACTCCGCTGTTGGGCAGGTTTGGGATCCCGGAAGACCGGTTGATGAGGTGAACGATCTTTCGTCCGCCCTTGCGACGGAGAACCACGTCCACGGCGACCGGCGCCTCCACCCGGACATCCAGCGCTGTACCGGCGAGCGCCTGCACGACATCGCCTATGAAGGCGCGGGCCATGGGATAGCGGCAGCGCGTGAAGTCACGGAAGATCCCGCACGGAATACAGGCAACCATGCCTTTCCCAACCCGGTTCAATGTGGCAGCCGGATTCGGGAGGACCTGCTCATCCATGAGAGGCGTTTCTCGAATTGGCGCAAGTGATTTCGCCCCGGCCGTATCAAGCAGGCGCCAGGGCGCGCTGAAGATGGGCACCGTGCCATCCATCGATGGCACATAGTAGACGGCATATTCCACGAGGCGGCCACCTTCCACGCCGAGGAACTCAGCGCCGAATCTATCGACGGCCTTGCTTCCGGACACCAGCAACCTCCCGCCCGACTCCACATAGCCCTTCAGGGCTGTGACCATGTCTTCTGACATGCTGTCCTGCTCCGGCGCCACGATCACGGGAAACTCGGTCAGACGGGGAGAGAGCGCCCACTCGTCAAGGATGTCGACGCCATAGTGGCACTCGCACAAGCTGAACACGGCGCCCTGTACCGGGGCGACATCAACGTTCCAGTGCAGGTTCCTTCCGTTCGGGGTGGCGCGAATATGGTGTTCGGAGTGCAACACCGCAATCTGCGGGATGGTACCGGTGCCCTGGCACAGTGCCCGCCGGCATCTGGCAAAGCGGGCGAGTTCCCGGATGCGCTTCATATGCCATGGGACGAGCCGTCCGGTGCGGACGCCGGCGAATGGATTCTCGCAGGTCTGGAGATTCCCTCCGAACGCCAGGATGACGGCGGCTTCCTGCTGCAGCATCTGGACCGGCTTCATCGCCGGCGTCCACTGCTGCCCGCCCAGCCCGCCATCCGCCGAATAGAAGCACCACAGCATGATGTCCCAGGGCTTGCCGCGGGTGGAGATGAATCGCGCCTCGCAGCGGCTGCTGTCCACACCCCACACAGCGGTATTGTCGCCGCTGATCCAATCGGTCGGGACCTTGGGTTCGCCCGGATGCCGGAAGGTCTGCAGCCAGTTGGAGCAGACGCGCACGCCGGGCTTGTGACGATGCACCGCCTCGGTGTAGCGCGTCACGTACTCTTCGAGGCTCTCGCGGGTGAAATTCCACCAGGCGGACCAGTTCGGCTCCGAAGGTTCCCGGGGAGGCCTGGCGATCCCTGTGCGCCCGGTGAATGCCTTGCGGCAGCGCGCGCAGTAACACGGCTCCACGGCCCACAGGTCACCGTCAATCCAGAACCCGTCAATGCCGTAGCGGTCGATCATTTCAATCAGCTGCGGGATCATGAGTTTGTCGACGTAGGGACCCCGGGGACACATCTTGCCGCTGGTAGGGTAGGTGACGCCAATCCATGAGGTGGTGTGTGGTTTGCCGTCGTGGGATTTCACACACCATGCGGGATGCTTCAAGGCCGCCGCAATGTCCCAGATGCCGGAGTAGTGGGCATGAAGCGGCAGCCCAAGCTGCTTTGTGGCGGCCCGCCATTGCCTGAGCGCATCCTTGACGACGCCGGGGCCGACGGAAGCGCCGGGAGTCCTGCTGAGCCAACTGGTGTATCCGGTGTGCCCTTTGGAATCAGTCTGAACGAAATCCGCGCCCGTGAGCTTGAGCATCGGAACAAGCTCTTTCCTGCTACAGCGTGTCCCGATGGCACGATCCTTCTTGTCCACGTGCAGATCGTGGTGAAAGCCGAAGTAGCATTTCCTGCTGTACCACTGGATTCCAGATAGAGTTGTCCTCACCCGGGCTTCCTTCCTGTTCGCCGAGCACTGCGTTACTGCTCAGCCGGCGCCCCAAAAACACACTGCCGACCACCGATAGCCACTCCACTGGTGGTCAGGCTACGCCTTCCCGGCTACCGCCTCAAAATGAAAAGTCCATTTGTCTAGACGTTTGCTAAAGCACTGGGGACTAGTGGGTTACTACGCCAGATGTCACGCCAGTGCCGTGTGCGGATCGGTGCGGATCGGAGGGTCAGCCCTCAAGGCAATCAATAGCGTTCCACCAATCGGCGAATCTTCTTGTCGTGACCCATCCTCACCGCAACCTTTCTTCCATAGTGCCCCTTCGTCTTCCAACCTCAATTGTCTCGCCATCACCCGACACTACACCCCTCGCTACCCTCCTTCAGGCCCTATTTAGCGCCTTGAGGGCTGACCCCCTGCTCCCCTTGAGATAGGAGTCAACTCCAGCCGCCTGTTGCCCATCATACGGCCGTTCACGTAATAGATAGCGTCAGGGGGTTCCAATCTCAGATCCCATGCCCATCCTATTTCATAGCCCATCCGCCTTGCTAACTCCTATCTCAAGGTCTGACCCCACTTCCCCCCTTCCCCCACAAGGTCTGACCCCACTTCCCCCGACCCCACTTCCCCCAATAATGTTTGGACCTGACCCCATTCCCTTTTCAATTAATCAATCTCGCCAAGGCCAATCCATATATCGGTGAAACTTGATTAGTGCGGCGGTGTATGAAGTCGCATAGAAATATTTCACTACTCGGGCAGTCTTGGGAAGTCGTTTCTCGCGTTTGTCGCCGCTTTTCATAAAATCAAGGAATGGGGGAGCCGCTGACTCCCACACATTCCATCGATCTCTTCCCATACTCGTCATCTGTTTAGTGTATTCGGCTGAACTCTTGCATTTAGGCGGATCATTGCGTTAGTGGCGGGTCGCCGCTTCGAACCGGCACAGTAGAGCATCCAACTGTAACAGAATGTACCCCACTGGTGGTCAGACTACGCTCGTATCGGCTCTTGCACAACACGAAATGAAGAATGGGTGGGGCATGGCCAGGGTCTCGTGGTTTGTCCACGCAAGTGCCTGATGAAGCAGGGGTTGATTTTGTTGTAGACAGATTTCCGGTTTTTTGCTTTTGTGATGGTGGTATGAAAGCGAAAGACAAGGCCAGTGAGA